>ERZ773228.3383-NODE-3383-length-13187-cov-3.427048_pt1 | contig 13187 bp, 9 predicted proteins | sample MGYA00580524_ERZ773228 | MGnify/ENA primary metagenome ERZ773228 (study PRJEB29015, sample SAMEA2737768) | human gut metagenome | biome: human gut; feature: human-associated habitat; material: faeces | place: China | collected 2012 ...
TTGCACGTCATAAACTTGCAAATTTTCTGTCATATTACACATAATTTTCTCACCATACAACAGTATGCTTTCAAAAATTCTATGCAATCTGATGAAAAATATATCTGCATTTCTGACGTGCAAGCTTTGTGCGGTATTGCCTTAAAGCGTAAGCTGATTGCTGTCGCCAAGTTCTTTGGCAGGCTTTCCTGAGGCTGGGATACTTTTAACTGTATATTTTTCGTAATCAGAAACCTGTTCGGCAGATATTGTAACAGCACTTTCAAGTACTGCGTTTTTCTTTAAATTCATAACCTGAATCCCCTGTGTATCTCTTGTAGCTTTAGGAAGTATCATGGCAGAATTAAATAGAATGGCATGTCCGCTTGAGCTTCTCAGCAGTATATTGCAGTCATCATTTATATATATGACCTTTATAAGAGGTGACTTTGAGGAATATGCATTTGCAAGCTTTTTACGGTTTGTTTTTGTTTCATATGCCTTTAGCGGAACTTTTGCCGCCTTTCCGTTTTCAAAGAAGAATATCAGATGCCCGCTGTAATCAGTTGTCGGAATCATTGCCAGGAGATTTTCACTTTCATCAAAGTTCAGCTTGGCAGGAATATAATCTCCCATAAGACTTGCTTTGGAATCATCAAATGCACTTGCTTTTGTTTTATATGCCTGACATTTATCGGAAAAGAAAATAAGCTCTGTTTTATTTGTGGACTCAAATGAATCGGCAATATAATCACCGTCTTTAAGCTTTTGTTCACCGCTCATTCTAAGTGACTGCGGAGTTATTTTCTTAAAGTATCCGCTTGCAGAAATAAAAAGATTGACTGCATAATCGGGAGTATCGTCCTCAGGAGTTTCATCATCAATATCAGATTGATAATAAAACATTGTTTTCCTTGGCTGACTGTAATTCTTTATAACATTTTTAAGTTCTTTGATAATTATATTTCTTATTTTCTTTCTGTCATTAAGTATTTCTTCCATTTCTGCAATATCATTTTTCAATGAATCGACATCTTCTATGCGGCGAAGTATATACTGTTTGTTAATATTTCTTAGCTTTATTTCAGCTACATATTCAGCCTGAATTTCGTCAATGCCGAATCCGACCATGAGATTCGGAACAACGTCACTTTCAGCTTCGGTTTCACGAATAATTTTAATTGCCTTGTCTATGTCGAGAAGAATTTTTGCAAGTGCTTCAAGTAAATGAAGCTTTTCCTTTTTCTTGGTCAAATCATAAAATGTTCTGCGTTTTACACATTCTTCACGAAAAGCAGTCCATTCAGTAAGTATTTCTCTAACGCCCATAACCTTTGGCGTACCTGCTATAAGAATGTTGAAATTACACGAATAATTATCCTGAAGCGGTGTGAGTCTGAAAAGCTTTTGCATTAATTTTTCAGGGTCTGTGCCTCTTTTAAGGTCGATAGCAATTTTTAGTCCGTTTAAATCAGTTTCGTCACGAATGTATGAAATTTCACGAATTTTCCCCTGCTTAATAAGGTCAACAATTTTATCAATAACAGCCTCAACTGTTGTGCTGTACGGTATTTCAGTTACTTCGATACAATTTGCTGATTTATCATAATTATACTTTGAACGTACCTTTATACTGCCTCTGCCGGTTTCATATATTTTGCTGAGCTCAGATTCATCATAGTACATAAATCCGCCGCTTGGAAAATCCGGACCTTTTAATGTACTTAAAATATCGTGATTCGGATTTTTCATCAGAGCAATGCAGGTTTCACATATTTCTTCCAGATTAAAGGAACACACATTGCTTGCCATTGAAACAGCTATTCCAACATTTGAATTTACCAAAACAGACGGAAATGATGCAGGAAGCAGTGTTGGCTCCTGCATTGTATTATCATAGTTTGGAACAAAATCAACTGTTTCCTTATCTATATCTCTGAAAAGCTCATTGCATATAGGAGCAAGCTTTACTTCTGTATATCTTGCGGCAGCATAGTGCATATCTCTTGAATACGCCTTGCCGAAGTTACCCTTAGAATCTACATAGGGATGCAGCAAAGCCTCATTTCCTTTTGTAAGACGTACCATGGTTTCATATATTGCCTGATCTCCATGCGGATTCAGCTTCATTGTTGCGCCGACTACATTTGCAGACTTTGAACGCTCCTTATCTTCCTTCAGCAGTCCGTTTTTATACATTGTATAGAGCAGCTTTCTGTGTGACGGCTTAAAACCGTCAATTTCAGGCAGTGCTCTTGAGATAATAACACTCATAGCATACGGCATATAATTCTTTTTCAGTGTATCTGAAATCATTTCATTTACCACTATGCCTGAACCTTCTATATATGCGTTTTGATTTTCTTTTTTGGATTTTGGAGTTTCCTTTTTTCTTGCCATTTTCCTCTCCGTTCTCAGACCTGTATCAACAGAAAATTCATGCTACCCCGTTGATATTCTTAATAAACTTTTGTCAGCATAGTTAAGGCAGCACCATTAAAGGCTGTTATTTTTTGCCTTGTAAGGTGATGCCTTAAACAGTTTCTTATATATTATAGCCTGATATTAACTTTTTGTCAATTATAAAGATTGTAGGATTGTTGCTCTAGAACTTGGTATCATGCTGTTTTATTGAATTATTATAAAAATGCCGATTCATCTTATGAATCGACATTTTCAAAGTTATTTAATTGGAAGTGTTTTAACTGCTCCGAGAACAAATTTTTGAATTGAAACAGCATCCTGTGCGTTAAGACCATTATTGTTTCCATGAACATCTGCATTTAATGCACCCTGTGCTGATATAGCATATTTTTTATTATTAATAAGATAGCATTTAAGTAATACAGCGTCAGATATATCTACTAAACCGTCACAGTTCGTATCACCATAAACTATTTCAGCAGGTTTAACTGTTGTTTCTTCGGCAGATGAATTTGAATAGAGATTTTCAGGAAGTTCATCAAGGGTAATACAGTAATCACTGTTATAAATTTCACTCAGTATTTCAGGGTCCTGATAGCGTTCACTCATAAGATAATCGCCGTACCATGGGCAAAAATAGAGCCAGCCGGCATCCTCAACAGTCATATTCTCAACAGTCGGAACAGTATCACATTCAGAAATTGCCAGCATTTTTCCGCCGTCAACCAAATTGTAAAGATAATTGAATATTCTTGAAATAGCACTTACGTTAGGTCCGCTTGAAAGACCGTCATCACGATTATTTTCAACATTATATTTGTCATAAGCTACAATATCAACATAGTCATCTCCAGGGTACCATGTAGGAGAATTTGCGTAGTTATAGCTGTTAAATTCCCAGATAAGATTATGAAGTTCATACTTTTCTGTAAGGGTTGTGTAAAGAAGTTTCCAAAGCTCCTTATAAACCTCAGCACCTCTGTCGCCCCACCAGAACCACGCAGTACCGTCACCGTAATTTCCCTCGTTGCCCTGAGCTTCATGCAATGGACGGAAAATAATAGGTACTCCTGCCTCCTGACAAAGCAGAAGCTGTTCTGCTAAATCATCAACTGCCGCCATGAAGTATTCATATTCCTTAGTTCCCTCAACTACAGCTTTTGATGTATCAAATGTTCCGTTTGATGACTGATAATTTTTGTAGGTGCAGTCTTTCCAGTCAACTTCATCTCCTAAAGTATAATTTTTAAAGTCTATTGGAACGTTAATATGCCAGCATACTGTTGCAATACCGCCTTTTTTGGTTACCCAATCTATCAGACGTTCGGTAGTACCGTCCTCCCAGCCATAAAGCGGATTATAGTTCATCATATCAAAGCCTCTGATAGCAGGAAGCTTTCCTGTATTTTCAAGAAGCCAGTCAAATTCCTTTTCCATATTGCCGTCGCCGTTCATACCGCCGCCGTAAATCTCCTGCTGACCTGAAAGAATATGATTTCCGTAAACACTTTTAAGGTATTTCATAAGAGCTTTGGTTTCACTCGTAGCATTTGAATCAGTAAGAGTTGAAGTTGCTTTTGAATAGTCATTAGGCATTGCTTTTGTGATAGTAATTGTATCATAAGCTGCATAACCGTATTGAGGTGAAATTTCAATTTGATTTGTACCTTTGTTTAAACGGAACACACCCATGCTTATATCCGTCCACTTATCTGTGTACGGGAATTTTATCATATTTTTTTTGCCATTTACGGATATAGTCTGATCTCTTCCGCTTTTATCAAGAATTTGTGCATATCTTACATCTATTTGATACATTCCTTCTTCAGGAGCTTCAACCTCCAAAGTAATCGCTTTACTTGTAACATATGCAAAGCCCTCACCCGAATACCCGGGAAGTTGATTTTCATAAATAGATGTCCACAGTTCAGCACCGCTTAAATCCTCACATTCAGCCTTTATAAGCACCTCTCCGCCTTCAATTGCTGAAACACATGGAGCAGCAACGGCTAAATTTACGGCACTTATCGCAGCGGCTGTAATAAGTGAAAGAAATTTTTTAATCTTCATAATTAAACCCTCCTTAAAAATCAAGAAACCTTATATATTTAATTATAATAAATTAATTGCCGATTGTCAATAAGTTATAAAATAAATTCATACTTTTTTAAGACATCGCCACATAAAAATTGTGCAGTACTGCCTTGTTTATCTAAAAATTTCATATATATAAAAAACTGCCCGAATTAATCAAACAGCTTTTTGTTTAATTTAAGTTAAATAATCAATGCTGAATTTACAGCTTGTTCATAAATAAAATCACTTTCAGCTTTTTCAGGCATAAAAATACTATTGCTCCCCAAATTAAATTCTTCAAGATTTAATTTGGGGAGCAATATAATACTTTTTACTTAGAACGCTGCTTAAAATCAAGATATTCCTCATAAGTTCCCTGACGGTCAATACAGCCCTCAGGTGTAATTTCAATTATTCTGTTTGCAACAGTTTGAAGAATTTCATGGTCATGAGAAGAAAGAAGTACAACACCTTTAAAATTCATAAGACCATTGTTTACAGCAGTAATGCTTTCAAGGTCGAGATGGTTTGTAGGACGGTCAAGAACAATTACATTTGAACCGTAAAGCATCATGCGTGAAAACATGCACCTCACCTTTTCACCGCCTGAAAGCACATTGACAGGCTTGTAAACATCATCACCTGAAAACAGCATACGTCCAAGAAAACCTCTGAGATATGTTTCAGTTTCGTCACTTTGAGAATATTGTCTTATCCATTCAAGAATTGAAAGCTGACAATCATTAAAATATTCAGAGTTATCAACAGGAAAGTACGAAACAGATGTTGAAACGCCCCATTTGAATGTTCCCTCATCAGCCTTTTCTTCTTCCATGAGAATTTTAAAAAGCATTGTAATAGCCTGTTCACTTTCGCCGATAAACGCAACCTTATCTGTTCTTCCCAATGTAAAGCTTACATTATTAAGCAGCTTTACTCCGTCTACTGTTTTTGAAATTCCGTTTACCTGCAAAACTTCCTTGCCAAGCTCACGCTCTATGTCAAATCCGATAAACGGATAACGTCTGCTTGAAGCAGGCAGTTCCTCAACAGTAAGCTTTTCAATCAGCTTACGGCGTGAAGTTGCCTGATTTGATTTTGACTTGTTTGCAGAAAATCGCTCAATAAACGCTTTAAGCTCTTTAATTTTATCTTCATTTTTCTTATTCTGCTGTTTTATCATTCGCTGTATAAGCTGACTTGATTCATACCAGAATTCATAGTTGCCGACATACATTTTGATTTTGGTATAATCAATATCAACTATGTGTGTGCATACATTATTAAGAAAATGTCTGTCATGAGATACTACAATAACAGTTCCGAAATATTCAGATAAGAACTCCTCCAGCCAACGAACAGCATCAATATCAAGGTGGTTTGTAGGCTCATCAAGAAGTATAATATCAGGATTTCCGAATAATGCCTGAGCAAGAAGAATTTTAACTTTTTCATTTCCCGAAAGCAAAGCCATACTGCTGTAGAGAATATCCTCTGACAGTCCAAGTCCCTGTATAAGCTTAGAAACGTCCGATTCCACTTCCCAGCCGTTAAGCTCAGCAAATTCCGCTTCGAGTTCAGAAGCCTTGATGCCGTCCTCCTCTGTAAAGTCTTCTTTGGCATAAAGAGCGTCCTTTTCCTGAATAATCTGATATAAACGTGCATTTCCCATTGTAACTGTATCAAGGACGTTATATTCATCATAAGCGAAGTGGTCTTGTTTAAGAACACTTAAACGAAGTTCCTTAGGAATAGATACTTCTCCAGTGGTAGGTTCAAGCTCACCGCACAAAATTTTAAGAAATGTTGATTTTCCTGCACCATTTGCTCCTATAACACCGTAGCAGTTTCCATTTGTAAATTTAAGATTTACATTTTTAAAGAGTGTAGAACCGCCGAATTGCAAGCTGACATTAGATACTGTAATCATGTTACCTCCAAATTGTTTTAAGCAACACCGCATAAAGATTGTGCAGTGTTGCCTTTAATGCATTTATTATAACATAAATTTCTGATATTGTAAAGCAGCAAGATATTGTCTTATTGAAAGTGCAAAAACAGTACAGTTTATCCATTCTGCAAAATATCAAATAAAAAGCGTGACAAATTACATAAAATGGTGTATAATATAATTCATGGTATATCAGGACAATACTGCACAAATCACGTCAAAAGATTTTGTACGGTTATGCCTTAGAAATTAAAAAAGGAGATGTTTTTATGTCTAAAAAGCCATTTTATATAACCACAGCTATTGCATATGCATCAAAAAAGCCCCATATCGGCAATACTTATGAAGTAGTATTCACAGATGCTGTTGCAAGATTTAAAAGAATGCAGGGATATGATGTTTACTTCCTTACCGGTACTGATGAGCATGGACTTAAAATTGAAGAACTTGCCAAAGCAGAAGGTATTTCTCCTAAAGAACATGTCGATAAGGTTGTTGCCGAAATAAAGGAAATCTGTAAAATCATGAACATTTCATATGACGGCTTTATCAGAACAACAGACGAACGGCATGAAAAGGTAGTTCAGAAAATATTTAAAAAGCTGTATGATAACGGAGATATTTACAAAAGCTCTTACGAGGGACTTTACTGCACTCCATGCGAAAGTTTCTGGACAGAATCACAGCTTGTTGACGGAAAATGCCCTGACTGCGGCAGAGATGTTGAAACTGCAAATGAAGAAGCATATTTCCTCAAGCTTTCAAAATATCAGAAATGGCTTGAAGAATATATCGAGGAACATCCCGACTTCATTGTTCCTGAAAGCCGTAAAAAAGAAATGCTTAATAACTTTATTAAACCGGGACTTCAGGATTTATGTGTTTCAAGAACAACCTTTACATGGAGTATTCCTGTAACATTTGATCCTAAGCATGTAATTTATGTTTGGATTGATGCACTTTCAAACTACATTACCGCTTTGGGATATGACCCCGACGGTTCTTCCGAACTTTTTGAGAAATACTGGCCTTGCGACTGTCATGTAATCGGCAAGGATATCATGAGATTTCACTCTATTTACTGGCCGATTATGCTCCATGCTCTTGGACTTGAAATTCCTAAAAAGCTTTTTGGACATAACTGGATTCTTTTCGGTGATGACAAAATGAGTAAATCAAAAGGAAATGTTATTTACGCAAATGATGTTGTTGATTCATTCGGTGTTGATGCCGCAAGATACTATCTGCTGAGCGAAATGCCTATTACTTCTGACGGCTCTATCACTTATGAATCTCTTATTGAACGTTATAATTCCGACCTTGCAAATACACTTGGTAACCTTGTAAACAGAACCGTTGCAATGTCCAAAAAATATTTTAATGGTGAAATTAAGCCTGCGTCATGTACTGACACTGTTGATGATGAGCTTATCGCAAAAGCTCTTGAAACTCCTAAGCGTGTTTCTCAGCTTATGGACGAGTATCGCATGGCTGACACAATGGAAGCAATTATGAGTCTTGCAAGACGTGCAAATAAGTACATTGACGAAACTGCACCATGGGTTTTAAGCAAAGATGAAAGCAACTCCGAAAGACTTGGCACTGTTCTTTACAATCTGCTTGAAAGTATTCGTTTTATAGGTGTAATTCTTGCACCGTTTATGCCTGAAACATCTGCAAAAATACTTGATGAAATCGGTACAGACAAACGTGACTTTGAAAGTCTTGAAAAGTTCGGTGGACTTAGTGCAGGCGGCCATGTTGGAGAACCTGTTCCGCTTTTTGCAAGAATTGACGCTGAAAAAGAAATTGCAAAGCTTAGTGCGGCAGCGGCTGCTAATACTGCTGATGAAAAAAATGTACAGCAAATTGAACTTGCACCAGAAATCACAATAGACGATTTTGCAAAGGTTGAGCTTCGTGTAGGAAAAATAACTGCCTGCGAAAAAGTTAAAAAGTCAAACAAGCTCCTTTGCTTACAGGTTGATGACGGCATGGGCGGACGTCAGATTGTATCAGGTATTGCAAAATGGTATAAACCCGACGACCTTATCGGCAAAAAAATTCAGTTTGTTGCAAACCTTAAACCCGTAAAACTCTGCGGAGTTGAAAGCAATGGCATGATTTGTGCCGCCGAAACTACAGACGGCGATGTTAAGGTTATTTTCGTTGATGACAGTTTGCCAACAGGCTCAAAAATCAGATAAATTCTTAAACCGGCGGATAAATTTGGATTTACCCGCCGGAATATTATTAATGCAACACCTCAATATGTAATTTTCATTGTCATATTGTACTGCAGTCTTTGTATGGTGTTGCCTTAAAAAATTCACTGAAAAAATAAAAAAACATCTTGACAAAGTTTGTAAAAGCTTGTATAATATATTAGTATCCTTGCTCATAGTAGGATATGAGCGAAATCCAGAAGGAGGTGTATTTGAAATGGCAAAGGTATCTGCTAAATATGAGGTTATGGTTGTTTACAGCCTTAAAAACGGTGAGGAAGCACTCAAGGCTCTTCTCGAAAAATTCAAGGCTACAATCGAAAAGCACGCCGAAGCTTTAGAAATCAATGAGGACTGGGGCAAGCGTAAGCTCGCATACCCAATCAATGATGAAACAGAGGGTTACTATGTAATCTATACATTTGAATCAAAGCCGGATTATCCTGCTGAACTTTCAAGACGTTTCAACATTACAGACGGCGTTCTTCGTTCACTCGTAACTGTTTGCTAATGAATTTTCCAATGAATTAAGGAGTAGGTCAGATGAATAAAGTTATTCTTATGGGCAGACTTACCGCTGACCCTGAATTAAGGCAGACTACAAGCGGAATTGCTTCTTGTCGTTTTACTGTTGCTGTAAACAGAAGATTTGCAGATAAAAATACAGGAGAAAGACAGGCGGATTTTATTTCATGTACTGCTTGGCGTCAAACTGCTGAATTTGTATCACGTTATTTCAGAAAAGGAAGCATGATTTGCGTTGAAGGCACTCTTAGAACCGGCAGTTATGCGGATAGAAATCATCCTGATGTAACTCATTATACAACAGATGTTTTTGTTGATAATGTAGAATTCACAGGTTCAAAAGCTGAATCACAAGGCAGTTCATCTTATTCTGCACCACAAAATAATTATAATTATCAGACACCGGCTCAACAGGCTCCTGCTGCAGCTCAGCCTGCTAATAATAATGAGAATCTCTCATTTGGAGATCTCGGCGATTTTGAGGAAATTATCGGCGATGGTGACGTACCATTCTAAACTTTATATTTTATAAGGAGGTTGTGTCATGGAAAGAGAAAGAAATCCTCGTGCTGCAAAAAGACCACGCAAAAAGGTTTGCATGTTCTGTGCAGACAGAGTTGAAAAGATTGATTACAAGGATCTTGCTAAGCTCAGAAAGTGTATGACTGACAGAGCTAAGATTTTACCAAGACGTGTAACCGGTACTTGTGCTTATCACCAGCGTGAACTCACTGCTGCTATTAAGAGAGCAAGATATATCGCTTTACTTCCATATGTAAGCGAGTAATATAAAAATTAACAGGGAGGACTACCTCCCTGTTTTTGTTTTCTGCATAAAAAACGGCATCTTATTTTTATGCATCAAAGTCTTAGAAACTGATTTATTTTAAAGCTTTCAGCAGTTTCTTAATCGACTGTAGTTACTGCTTCACGACCGTTGTCCTTAAACAACAGTGAAATACACCAAACGGCTGAAATAGCAACTAAAATATAAAGCACTCTGCTTATTAATGCTCCTGCACCGCCAAACAGCCATGCAATAATATCAAGCTGGAAGATTCCTACCAAACCCCAGTTAATTCCACCAATTATAAGCAGAATAAGTGCAAGCTTGTCCCACATAGAGAACACCTCTTTCAGCACAAAAATTCAGGACAAAGCTTTAGGGCAGCACAACACAGAGCAGCTGATATAATGCGTTGACTCTGATTATTGTCTATAATTCACTTCAACAATGTCCTGATAATATTATTGCAGTACAAATAAAATATATTCCGCATAATTAAATAAAAAATATGGAAAAACTCTGTCAAATTATAAAAACATGACAGAGTTTTTTGTGCATAGTATTGCACTGTAATTATTTGATTGGCATATTATTTAAGAATTCCTGTGCTTTGCTTATATCCTGCATAAGAACTTCATCATTTTGCTCATCTTTATCTGCATCTGATTTCAAATCACTACTTTCAGAATTTGAAGCATTTTCAGCATTGTTAATTGATTGTACTGACTGCATATTGTCAGGCTGGACTGCCTGTTGCTCAATTGTCTGCATATTATTCTGCTGAACATTCTGCGGCTCAATTGACTGCATATTATTCTGCTGAACTGTCTGCGGCTCAATCGGCTGCACGTTATTCTGCTGAACTGCCTGCGGCTCAATCGGCTGCACGTTATTCTGCTGAACAGTTTGTGTCTTTTCTAATTTTACATTTGCATCAGCATTTTTATTTTCCTTCTTATCAGGAGTTTTTATTCCTTTAGCCTCTGCTTCAGCCGCCTCTTTCTCTGCTTTATCATCTTTAGTTTCAACATAAATTTCATCATCAGCAAGACTTCCGACAAACTTAAGCTGTTTTACAGGTATTCTTTTTAATGGAGAGTATGTAAATTTACCGCATGAAAATGAAGCATCTACAAGACCTCTTTTTTCACACAAAACTTTATCTCCGTCCTTTGCACGTTTACCGAATTGACAATAATCACATTTAGGTTGTATATTTTTATCAAAATATTTTCCGCCAAATTTAAAAAGTGAGCTTAAACCCATCTAAATCACCTCGTTTTATTCAATCTGTATTTATTATATCACTGTTTAAATAATTTGTCTAGTATTTTTATTGTTTATGAAAAATTTTTCATTATTATTTTGACTTAATGCAATACCGCACAAAGCACGTCATAAACTTACAAAGTCTTTTGACCTGCTTTGTGCGGTATTGCATTAAAAATCATTAAAGTCCTATAGTAAGACTATGGTTTGCTTATATTAAAATATACAGATAGGAACTTCAAGTTTATATTTCAAGTTAGCAATGTATACAAAATGTAAAAATTAATATTGATATATATCACAATTTTTGGGCAGGTTTTGTTATTCCCCTTGCTTTTTTCCATGTAAAATGATATACTCACATTGTGCATAAGTTTATCAATAAAAAGGAGGTATCATTATGAAAAAACAAATAATCGCATTTTCATTGGCATTGACATCATTATTTACATTCAATGCCAGTTCATACTTCTGTAATGATGTTTCAGCTTTGACCATCATTGCACAGATTAAAGATATTTCACTTGACAAAGATGTTATTAAAGTTGGAGAAACAACTCATATTAATGCAGAATGGGATACCGGTTCTACATTTCAAGCCACCTGTTTTACAAGCGATTCATCGATTGTAAAAGTTGTATCAGGTTCAGCTGATAATGGCTGGGACATTGAAGGTATAAGCGAGGGTGATGCAACAATAACTGTTAACAATAATTTGTATTCAAAATCAATTAATATTACAGTAGAAGCTGATTCTGAAAATTTTGACTGGCTTCCGAAAACAGTAGATGAATACGAAAAATTCATTGCAAAAAATGGCACTGTATCCACACATGGAAAATATCTGGTTTATTGTGATGAAATTAATTACAGTGCAGGTGTAAAAGTTATAATGGAACAGACAGGCTCTGCTGAAATCAAGGAAATTAAAAAATATTCAATCGATGAAACTGAAGAACCGATTCCACCCGGAAGTCCGAGCAATGCTGTTTATGTTTATGAGGCTGTTTCAGCAGGGAATGTCATGATTACAATTTCACAGGGTATACCATGGCATTTAGAATTGTCAAAAGAAATAAAATCATCAGAAAATTATAAAGTTGATGAAAATCTGAATATAACCAAAGTTACAGAAAATAATTCTGTCAGCGGAGATATTAATGCAGATGGTTTATTTAATGTTGCAGATGTTGTCACCTTACAAAAATGGTTTCTCAATGTCTCTGATGTAAAACTTGCAGACTGGAAAGCTGCTGATTTATGTGAGGACAATATTCTCAATGTGTTTGACCTATGTGTGATAAAACAGAAATTAATTTCAGAAGAAACTTTAACGAAAAAGGTTTATGTTGAAAATACAGAAGAACTGAAAAATGCCCTTGAAAGTGCAAAAGCAGGGGATGAAATCATACTTGCCGAGGGTGAATATGTTTATAGTGGTGCTACGCCAAAGGGATATATGTTTACCGGTTCGGCAGATGGAACAGAAGAAAATCCAATTATCATTCGTTCTGATAATCCTGAAAAGCCTGCAATTATATCAGGTTCAACCACTTCATCAAAGATAGCCTTGACAATACTTGGAGATTGGTGGGAAATCAGAGATTTAAAAGTCACGAATGCACAGAAAGGTATTATGCTTGACAACTCTAACCATACAAAAATCATGAACTGTGAAGTCTATAATATTGGTTCTGAGGGCATTCATTTCAGAGATAACAGTTCCTATTGCCTTGCAGAAAGCTGTTATGTTCATGACACAGGTGTTGTTTCCCCCGGATATGGTGAGGCCGTTTATGTCGGCAGTGCAAAAAGTACTACAGGATACGGCTATGAATGTCATTATAATACCATAAGAAACTGCAAACTGGGTCCAAATGTTGCTGCTGAACATGTCGATATTAAAGAGTATACAATCGGGACAACTGTAGAAAACTGTACATTTGACGGA
>ERZ773228.3389-NODE-3389-length-13173-cov-27.605047_pt1 | contig 13173 bp, 9 predicted proteins | sample MGYA00580524_ERZ773228 | MGnify/ENA primary metagenome ERZ773228 (study PRJEB29015, sample SAMEA2737768) | human gut metagenome | biome: human gut; feature: human-associated habitat; material: faeces | place: China | collected 2012 ...
ACTTGTTCTTGGAGCCGCGCGGAATTTCCACCACGACGTTGAAGGTTTCTGCCATGTCATTTCTCCTTGAGATTGGGCAGTTTGCATTATCAGTAACCACAATACCGCTTTCCACCGAAGTGGAACCGGTATTGTGGTATGAATCGAAACGAATTTCTAGTCGAGCTGACCGAGATTAATCAGATCGATTGAGGCTCAATCAGTCTTCGACTACGGTGAGCACGTGTGCCACGTCGGCCCAAGGGGCGAGCGAAACGTAGTTGTCGTAACCCCATTCGAAGTCGCGGCCGGTCAGCTCATCATGCACCTTGAGCGGCTTGTCGGTGGCGAAACCGAAGTCGCCAAGCTCGATGTGCACAATGGACTGGTGCGCGTTGTGTCCGTCGAGGTTCACGATCACGATCACCGTATCTGCCTTGCCGGTACCGGTCAGTTCGGCCGGAGTCTGACGCAGGAATGCGATCACGCCCGCGTCGTCGCTCGGCAGAATGTGCAGGTTGTGGTAGCTGCGGCAAGCCGGGTGAGTGTCACGGATCTTGTTGAGCGAGGTCAGCAGTTCGGCGATGCCGTACTTTTCGGTGCTGCCCCAATCGCGCACCTTGACTTCGTACTTCTCGTTGTCGATCTGCTCTTCGAAGCCCGGACGCTGCTTGTTTTCGATCAGCTCGTAGCCGTTGTAAATACCCCAGCTCGGGCTGCCCATAGCGGCGAGCACCGCACGCACCGCATGGCCGGCAATGCCGTTGTCGCGCACGTAGGCGGTGAGAATATCCGGAGTGGTGGGCCAGAACGTGTTGTGCTGGTAGAAGCCGCCATTGCCGTTGGTCTCTTCGAGGTACTCTTCGAGCTCTTCCTTGGTGTTACGCCACGGGAAGTAGCAGTGCGACTGCGTGAAGCCCACATAGCTCAGCGCGCGCATCATGCCCGGGCGGGTGAACGCCTCGGCAAGGAACAGCACTTCCGGATGCTTCTTCGTAACGGCGGCAATCACATCCTGCCAGAAACGCACCGGCTTGGTGTGAGGATTGTCAACGCGGAAGATCGTCACACCCGCCTTGACCCACAGATCCATAATGCGTTCGACTTCCTTTTCGATGCCTTCCATGTCGGCATTGAAGTCGATCGGGTAAATGTCCTGATACTTCTTCGGTGGATTCTCTGCGAATGCGATGGTGCCGTCCGGCTTGGTGCGGAACCAGTTCGGATGCGCCTTGACCCACGGATGGTCAGGCGAGCACTGCAAAGCGAAATCAAGCGCGATTTCCAAGCCCAGCTCGTGGGCGCGCTCGCAGAATGCCTTGAAATCGTCCATGGTGCCAAGCTGCGGGTCAACGGTGTCGTGGCCACCCAGTTCGGAGCCGATGCCGAACGGGGAGCCCGGATCGTTCGGGCCGGCTACCAGGGAATTGTTGCGTCCCTTGCGGTTGGTCACGCCAATCGGGAAGATCGGCGGCAAATACACAATGTTGAAGCCTTCGGCTGCGGCGCGTTCCAAGCCGGCGATCGACGTCTTGAGGTTGCCGGGAACGATCTTGCCGTCTTCACCGTAGTAGGCTCCTTCGGAACGTGGGAAGAACTGATACCAGGAGGCGAAGCTGGACTTCGGGCGTTCCACACGGAAACGCTGCGGATTCGACTCGGACAGGCCGTCGCGCAACGGGTTGGTTTCGTGCAGCTGCTCGATGTCGCTGCTCTGGACTGCGGCGAGACGCTCTTCGGCGCTCAGCGACTTGTTTTCCATGGTCTTGGCGGCGTCGCGCAGCACCTTCTTGTCGGCTGCGGAAAGCTTGGAATCCTTCGCGTCAGCCCAACGTGCGAGCAGCTGTGCGCCGGATTCCAGCGCATTCTCCACGTCGTCATTCACTTCAACCTTGATGGCGGCGTCGTGTAGCCAGGACTGGTAGGTGTCTTCCCAGCCTTCGACCACGATCTGCCATTCGCCCAGCTGACGCTTGACGGCGGCATAATCGGCATCCCACGGCTTCAGATCGCTGTGTTCGCCGATCTTGACCATGGCTTCCCAGCGGTCGAGGCCCGGATTGGTGCAGGTCATGGCGAAACGTTCAACCTCGCGACCGCGTGCGTTACGCACGGACACGGTCGCTCCTGCCTTGGTGCGGCCTTCGATGAACACTTGGGCGGTGACGTTGAATGCTTCGCCGAGCTCCACGCGTGCCGGGAACAGGCCGTTCTCAACGTTCGGGGTGATGTCGAGCACGTTCACGCGGCCGAACTGTTCGGGGCTGGTGCGTTCGATGACGGGGGCTGGGGCTTCGCCGACCGTTTGCGGTGCGGCGGTCTTCGCTTTGGTGGTGCGCTTGCGAGCGGTGGATGCCGTGGACTTTTTGGCTGCGGCGGTGCGCTTGCTAGGCGTCTGAGACGTTGCTGATGCCGTTTTGGCGGCCGCGCTTTTGGCGGTCGTCTTCTTGACGGCTGGTTGCTTGGTTGCGGTGGTGCGCGGTTCCGCGCTCTTATCTTCTTCTGCCATACCGCCGATTATAGAGGAGAAAAGGTGGATTTGGGTGAACTATCTTCCGACCAGCGATTTTCCACCCTTTGTGGATAACTTGTTTACCTACGATTGGTAAAACGTTTTTTGTGGATAAGTTACGTTTGCTGACAAGCGAAGTTGTCCACAAAAACGGCAAAAAGAACGTCCTCCGACCACAACCCTTAAAAAAGGCCATGTGGCAATCGCAAGTATGCAAGCCTGTTGAATTACGACAACAACGATGTGCATATCGAAAGGACGATGCGATGAATGCGATGAAACGACATACGCTTGCGATTCTGGCCGCGGTATTGGCGGCCTGCATCATAATCGTGGGAATGACCTGCCCGGCCGCGCTGGCCGCCGAACAGCTGCTGCGCGCGAACGGCAAGCATTACAACTATTTTCTCGATGGAAAACCGTATGTGATCGGGGTGAACGCGGAATCGAGATCGGGCAAATTCTATTATTGCCGGCAAATCGAAAGCATGACCGACTATAAGGTCACCGAAACCACCACCGTGGAAAATACGGAAGCGGCGCGGCGCCTCGCATGGCTGCTGTCCGAATATCAACATGACGGGGAACCGGTGCTCACGTATGCGGCGATCGGCGTGCTGGTGCACCGCAACTATGACGACCAAAAGGTGTGGGTCAGGCATGAGCAATACCTCTTCTCGGTGATGGGCGGGCTGGAAAGCAAGGTCAACGAGCTTTGGGAGGAGGCCGCGAACAAGCTGCCGGTTTCTTCGAGGGTGACGCGTGATGATCGGCAGGGATTGCGGTCCGGAAGCCTGTTCGTGCAGTTGCTGGATTCGAGTGGACAGCCGATCGAGGGCGTATTCACGGCGACGATCGAAGGTCCGGCCGTGTTCGACGAGGACGACGAGCCCACGGCAGTCGGCTGGGCCGAACTGGAGGGAACCACCGTGTATTGGCATGCAACGGGTGCCGGCGAGGTCAATATCAAGGTCGGATACCAGTCCGTGGGATTGGATGAGGCCGTCACCGCGCAGAAAATGATGGTGCTGAACGATGTGGTGGAACGTGAGGATAGCCTGCTGACGTTCAATGTCGACAACCTTTATGCCCCCGAGCAGGAAATGCCGCAGACAGGAAGTCCGATGGGGCTGGTGTTGGGTTTGGCGGCTGCCGTGATGTGCTGCGGGGCGTTCATGCTGTATGCGGTACGGCGACGATGATATGCGGCGATGATGTCGTCTCGCGGAGGTGATGCTTCTCGATGAGAGTTGCGATATTTCAGCTGCAATATATTCCGCATGTGCGTGAGAATACGGCTATATCATGCTGAAAACGTTGAAATTAAGCCGCAGACGAACATATTTTTCTGCTGACGAACTCCCATTTTCACGTATCTACAATCATGGCGTCGTCGATACGAATGGAGGTTGCGATGACAGAAGAACATGCAGATGAAACGATGGTCGCGAGCATGCGTGCGGATGCCGAACGGCAGGGAGCCGATGATCGGAAGGTCACCGATGCGCCGCATTATCTGGCGCGGGTGCTGATGGCCAACGGCATACGAAACATGTATGGCGTGGTCGGCATTCCCGTCACCGATTTCGCGCGCATCGCGCAGGGCATGGGTATGCGATTCGTGGGCATGCGCCATGAGGAGGACGCTGTGAACGCGGCCGCGGCCGACGGATTCATCACCGGTCGGCCGGCTGTCACGTTGACGGTATCCGCTCCGGGATTCCTCAACGGTCTACCGGCACTGCTGGAAGCCACGGTGAACGGCTATCCGGTCATCATGATCGGCGGCTCCTCAACCCGCCATGTGGTCGACCTTGAGGAAGGCGAATACGAAGGCCTCGACCAGATGAACTACGCCAAGCAGTTCTGCAAGGCTTCGCTGCGCATCGACCGCATCGAAGATATTCCGCTCGCGGTGGCCCGTGCCATGCATATCGCCTCTTCAGGACGCCCAGGCGCGGTGTACATCGATTTCCCCGATGACACCGTGGCACAGACCCTGAGCCAAAGCGAAGCCGACCGCCTGATGTGGACGGCAACCGACCCGGCCCCCGCCATGGTGCCGGCACGCGAATCCATCGACGCGGCGCTCGCATTGCTGCAGCAGGCCGAACGTCCGCTCATGGTGATCGGCAAAGGCGCCGCAATCGCCCGCGCCGAAGAGGAAATCCGCGAATTCGTCAAGAAAACGGATATTCCATTCCAGCCAATGTCCATGGCCAAAGGCGTAGTGCCCGATACCGACCCACACAGCACGGCAAGCTGCCGTTCCACCGCGCTACGCAACGCCGACGTGGTATTGCTGGTCGGCGCGCGACTCAACTGGATGCTGTCGTTCGGCCAGGGCAAAACGTGGAACGAACATGTGAAATTCATCCAAATCGACATCAATCCGGAAGAAATCGAAAACACGCGCAGTATCGACGTACCAATCGTGGGGGATATTCGTTCCGCCATGACGCTGCTCAACGGATCTCTGGAAGAATACCCGTTCAAAGCTGACGAAACCTGGCTGAACATGCTGAAGGAAGCCAGCGCGAAAAACGTGGCGAAATTTGAAACCCGCGAACAATCCGATCAGCTGCCCATGAGCCATTTCAACGCCTTGGGAGCCATCAAAAAGGTGTACAACAAACACCATGAAGATCTCATTCTCACCAATGAGGGAGCCAATTCGCTCGATGATTGCCGCAACATCATCGACATGCTCGAACCGCGCCATCGTTTGGACTGCGGCACGTGGGGTGTGATGGGCTGCGGCACCGGCTATGCGATTGGCGCGGCGCTTTCCACTGGCAAGAAAGTGCTGTACATCGGCGGCGATTCCGCATTCGGCTTCGATGGTATGGAAGTGGAGGTGGCCTGCCGCTACCAGCTGCCCATCACCTTCGTGGTGCTCAACAACGGCGGTATCTACCGCGGCGACTTCGAAAACCTTGGAGCGGACGGTGATCCGTCGCCGCTGACGCTTACCTACAACGCGCATTACGAGAAGGTCCTCGAAGCGTTCGGGGGTAAAGGTTACTATGCCACCACTCCGGAAGAAGTCGAACGCATGGTCGGCGAGGCGGTCGAATCAGGCAAGCCAAGCTTCGTGCATGTGCAGATCGCGCAGTATGCGGGCAAGGAATCCGGCAATATCGGAGCGTTGAATCCGAAGCCGGTGGTCGGAGCCCTCGTTGATTCCGAAGTCACCATGTACGACTACGCGACCGGCGCTCGCATGTAGCGCATCGGCTGTCGGTATGACATGTGGGCGTGCGAACGGTGGAATGCGTGCGCCCACTTTTTCTGCCTGAAAACCAATGATCCGATCAACGTATCTGCAATATCCGCAATATCAGCAATCAAACAATATTGCAGAAGATTGCAGATAGAAAAAATATAAAGAAAGAACGACAGTGATAAACATACTTGTTGACGACATCGTGCCAATTATTGTCATTATGGCATTAGGGTATATTTGTGGAAAATTCAGTTATTTTGATGACGATCAGCGGCAGGGACTTAATAAACTTGTGTTGAATATCGCGCTTCCTGCGGCGTTATTTGTGTCCATCATCAAATCGACCCGTGCAATGCTTGCGAAAGACGCAACATTGACCGCCATCAGTTTCATCGGCGTCATCGTCATGTTTATGGTGAGCTATTATCTGTGCCGGTTGCTGTTCCACCGCAGCATTCAGGAGGCGGCCGTCTGTGCTCTGATCGCAGGATCTCCGACGATTGGTTTCCTTGGATTCGCTGTGCTTGATCCGATTTACGGCAACACCGTCAGCACGAATCTCGTCATAGCCATTATTTCCATCGTGGTCAACGTGGTGACCATTCCGATCGGCATGTATCTGATCAACCTCGGCCAGGCCAAAGACCGAGCGAAGTTTAGCGTGCAGGCCGAAGCGGTCAATGCAAAGGCCAATGCAAAAGGCGATATCACGCTTGACCCGGCGCGAGATGCCGCAACCGACAAAACCGCCGAACTTATGGTGCATGGCACGTCGAATACGGGAAAGAACCGCAATGGCAATCTGCAGGCGTTGCTCGACGCACTGAAGCAACCGATCTGCTGGGCGTCGTTATTGGCCATTTTCCTAGTGTTGGTGGGCATTCATGTGCCAAGCCAGGTGGCGCCGACCTTCGATCTGATCGCCAAAGCGAATTCCGGTGTGGCCGTGCTTTCCGCGGGCCTCGCGCTTTCCACGGTGAAATTCTCGCTCGGTTGGGAAACCATCTGGAACACGTTCTTCCGCCTGATTCTGACGCCTGCAGTGTTCCTTGGCGTGGCGCTGTTGTGTGGCATGGGCGGTGACATGAACAAGATTTCGATGCTGGTGATGGCGGTCGCGTTGCCGCCGGCGTTCTCAGGCATCATTATTTCCAGCCGTTACAACATTTATGTAAAAGAAGGCGCCTCGACCACGGCCGTCGCCACGGTGGCATTCGCGGCCACCTGTCTGCTGTGGATCTGGCTCGTCCCCTTCTGCGTGGGCTGATTCAGTATCCTCACTGTAGCTCACGAAGCGCATATAGTAACGGAACGTTGAAATTCCAACGTTCCGTTACTGCATGCGCTTTTTGTGACGGTAAACCGTAAGACGTAAGACATGTGATTGTGTGCGGAAGTGCGGGGCGTGGACTGCAATGGATGTGACGCATAACGAATAAGGGCGGATCTTGTGATCCGCCCTTATTCGTGCGCCAGTGCGCGCTAACGTGCGTTACTTCAAATCAGCCTGCACACCATCGTTACCGCCGATCACACCGGAATCACGCAGCGAAGCGATCTGATCGTCGTCATATCCCAACGCATGCAGAATCTCACGGTTATGCTCGCCCAGCTTCGGCGCACGCTGGTAATCCGGCACGAAATTACTCATCGTAAACGGCATGCCGATCGTCTTGAAATCGCCGCGCGCATCCTGCTGGTCAATGGTCACAATCGTGCCATCCCCATTCAAATCAGGATCGTTCTCCAACTCATACCAATCCAGCACCGGGCCGACCGGCACGCCCTTCGCACCCAATTCCTTGGTCAGCGTGTACTTGTCGAACTGCATGGTGTACGCCTCAACACGCTGGTACACCTCGGTTTTATGCTCGTCACGCGCATTGGCGGTATTGAAACGCGGGTCGGTCAGCCAATCCTCGAATCCCATCGCATGGCAGAAATTCTCGAAGCCCTTCTTGGACTGTTGAACCACTATATATACGTAAGCGTTCGGGTCATGCTCCCAGCCTTTCGCGCGGTAGCACCAGCCAAGCACCAAACCACCCTCCGCATTCGCTGCGCGCGGAATGGCTTTGCCTTGCTTGCCCCACTCATAATTCGGGTAGCAGTCATAGTAGGAAAGCTTGCCCAAACGGTCGAGAATCAACTGGTCGCGCAGCTTGACACGGCACAAGTTCAGCACCGCATTCTGCATCGACTGGTACACATAGCAACCCTCACCGGTATGCTCGCGCTGCAACAGCGCCGAAAGAATGGCGATCAGCAGATGCATTCCGCTGTTGGAATCGCCCAATGCGGCGCCGGACTGCGTGGGCACATTGCGCTCGCCGTCATACCAGCCGGTGGTGGAAGCGGCACCGCCCGCGGACTGCGCGACCGGCTCGAACGCCTTGACATGCTCGAACCGGCTGCCCTTGTTGAAGCCCTTCAGCGACGCCATGATCAGACGCGGATTGATCGCATGTACGTCATTCCATCCGAAACCAAGCTTTTCCACGTCTCCCGGGCCGATATTCTCTACGAACACGTCGGCTTTCTTCAGGAGTTCGGCGAGGATTTTCTTGCCTTCCGGATCTCTCATGTTCAGCGTGATGGATTTCTTGTTGGCATTGAGCTGAAGGAAGTACAGGGAGTACGAGCCATCCACGTCGTTCATTTCATTACGTGTCGGATCTCCGCCCTGCACCTTCTCCACCTTGATGACGTCGGCGCCCATCCATGCGAGCATCTGCGTGCACGACGGGCCGGACTGCACCTGCGTCCAGTCAATCACGGTGATGCCTTTCAGCGGCGCGGTGTCCTGCGTTGCCTTTGTTGCCGTATCGTGCGTTGCGCTGTCTTGCATTGTGGTGTCCTGCGTCGCGTTGTGCGCGTTCGCTTGATTCATATAATGCATTGCCTTGTTCTCCTTATATCTGGTGATATGTGGTTGGCGAGGTCAACGTAGCGCGTGCAACCTTGGAGAACGTTGGATTTTCAGCCTTGAGCGGCAATCTTCGCTTTCGGCACATGCGATTGGCGGATCCGGCGCATTTTCTCCATACTTTCGGCACATGCGATTGATGAACTCGGCTGATATACCCGGTTTTTGTCGGATTTTGTCCAGATTTTGTCCGGAAATTGGTTTTGGTGAGATTCGACGGAAAACAAAAAAGCTAGGAATTGTTGCAATTCCTAGCTTTCATCAGTAGCGGGGCATGGATTTGAACCATGGACCTCTGGGTTATGAGCCCAGCGAGCTACCGAGCTGCTCCACCCCGCGTCGGCTTGTCTTTAAGACAGCTCTATTAACTTTACGATTACTTCCAAATATGTCAAATCGGCGTGTCGCATCAGTCCGGCCATGCAAAACCGCGTTGCAAATAGCGCGTTATTCATTTTTCCTATAACGGTTTCGGCTGATCGTGGGGGCAGGGAAGTGCGCCATATCCGAGCCCGCACCATAATAGAAGCATGCCTATCAAGATCCCCAGCGGCCTTCCGGCCAGAGACATTCTCGACTCCGAGCGTATTTTCGCGCTTGAAAAGCCTGAAGCGGAGCGCCAGCGCGTGCGTCCGCTCAAGCTGGTGATCTTAAATCTCATGCCGAAGAAAATCGAGACGGAAACGCAGCTGCTGCGTTTGATCTCGAAAAGTCCGCTGCAGGTGGAGATCGACTTCATGAAGACCTCCACGCACGAGGGTACGCATGTGAGCGCCGACCATCTGGTGAAGTTCTATGAGACCATTGAGGCGTTCCAAGACAACTATTACGACGGCTTCGTGGTGACGGGTGCCCCTGTTGAGCATCTTGATTTCGAACAGGTCGATTATTGGGATGAGTTCAAGCAGATTCTTGACTGGGCTTCCGCGCATGTGTTCTCCACTATGTATTTGTGCTGGGGTGCGATGGGTGCGCTCAATTATCGCTATAACGTGCGTAAAGAGAATTTGCCAGAGAAGATTTTTGGCGTGTTTCCGCAGTATTTGCAGGATGAATACTGCTTTTTGACGAACGGCTTCGATGAGATTTGCCTGCAGCCGCATTCTCGCCTTGCGGGGGTGGACGAGGGTGATATCGCGCGCAATCCGGAGTTGCAGGTGCTCACGTGGGGTCCGAAGTCCGGTCCTGGGCTGATCGCCACCCGTGATTTTTCGGAAGTGTTCGCGCTTGGCCATTGGGAGTACGGCAAGTACACCTTGGCCGAGGAGTATGAGCGTGATATGAAGAAGGGCATGACGAATGTGCCGTTCCCCGAAAACTATTTCCCGCATGATGATCCGCAGTTGGAGCCGGTGTTCGCGTGGCGCGCCCATGCCAATCTCCTGTGGCGCAATTGGCTGAATTGGGTGTATCAGACCACGCCATACGATTTGAGCGAGGTTCCGCAGCTTCGTGCGCAGAAGCGTCTTGGCACGGATCGTTCGATTCGTCATCAGCCGGGTTCGCCGCGTGTCGACGCGTTTGCGCCGTTCGTGCGTGACGGTTATGGCGTGATTCGCGATTGATTTGTGGATTGATCCGCATATTGATGTGATTGACGTGCGGCCGTGATTGGCGCGTGACTTTACGGCTGTTTACTGGTGGGGGCTTGCGTATGCGGCCCCTCTTTCTTTATATGCAGCACCTGTGTTATATGTGATATACTTGGTGAAACGTTTTATCAATATGCTGTTTTCGTAAAACAAACTATTGGTTGCGTCGGCTATCCGACGATTCACAAAGCTGTGTCTAGTTAGTACAGCTTGCTGCGAAACGCCGGGAAAACCAAATGGGAGTATGGAAAAGCCCAAGTGTGTGGATGTTGTCTAGACACGGGCTAATAATCCTATCCAGCCATTCGGAGTCGAATGCGTCGCACGGGACTCCGTTCGCGTCGACGCGCACTTCGAAGTACGCTTTGGTTAAGTAACCAGAACGTCACATTCGACTCGGTTGTTGGGTTAAACTAACAGCTGACACAAGAGCAGGAGGCGTGAATGATTGGTGCATTGGGAAAGGGCATGCTGACCATCGCTGATGGTCCCGAAATGCCCAGTGTCGATGACTTCCTTCCCGATCCGTTCGTTTTTCAGGGCACGCCGTTCGCCATCAACCGCATCATCCTCGTTCGCATCCTTGCGACCGTCATCATGTTGCTGGTTCTCGGAATTACGGCAAGCCGTGCAAAGCTCATCCCCAGCCGTTGGCAGGGAGCAGTCGAATGGTTGATCGAATTCGTCCGTGACAACATCGTCTATCAGGTGATGGGCGAGCTGCGCGGCAAGCGTTATGTGCCGATGATCACCACCGTGTTCTGCACGTTGTTGGTCTTCAATCTGTGTGGCATCATCCCAGGCTTCAATATCGCGGCAAGCGCAACCATTACGCTGCCGCTGGTATTCGCCATGTGGTGCTTCTGCCAATACTGGATTGCAGGCATTCGTGAAAAGGGCCTCGGTCACTTCCTGAGGGATGAGATCTTCCCGAAGGGTGTTCCGGCCCCGATCTACATTCTGCTGTCCCCGATTCAGCTGCTTGAGCTGCTGATTATCCGTCCGTTCTCGTTGACGATCCGACTGTTCGCCAACATGGTTTCGGGCCACTTGATTCTTGCGCTGTGCCTTTCGGCCACGCAGTACTTCCTCATTGATGTGGTGAACAAGGTGTTCATGCCATTCGGCGTCGTCACCTTCGCGGCTGGCATGTTCATGTTCCTGTTCGAAGCGCTGGTCGCTTGCCTGCAGGCTTACATCTTCGCCATCCTGACCACCGCATACATCAATATGAGCTATCCGGAGATCGACTGACCGCCGGCTTTTTAATTGTTGCTTCTTGTCAAGCAATAACCAGAAAGGAAACAATCATGGATATCGTTACCCTCGCTGAGGTTGCCGGCAACCTGAACGTCGTTGGCTACGGCCTCGCCGCCATCGGCCCTGGCATCGGTCTGGGCATCCTGATCGGCAAGACCATCGAAGGCACCGCTCGCCAGCCTGAGCTCGGCAGCCGTCTGCAGACCCTCATGTTCCTGGGTCTGGCATTCGTCGAGGTGCTGGCACTGCTCGGCTTCGTGCTCGCCTTCATCAAGTAAGACTTGATTCAAGGTAACACCGAAGACGCAAACGAACATGAAAGGAGGAAGACACTATGGTGACCGCAGCTAGCGAAATGGAATTGTTCCTTCCGAAAAGCTACGACATTTTCTGGTCGTTGGTCATTCTGATCATCGTCGCCGTGTTCTTCTACAAGTTCTTCCTGCCGAAGTTCCAGGCCGTGTTCGATGAGCGCGCTGCCAAGATCGAAGGTGGCATCGCCAAGGCCGAACAGGCCCAGAAAGATGCCGATGAAGCCAAGGCGAAGTATGAGGCTCAGCTGAGCAAAGCTCGCGTCGAGGCATCCAAGATCCGTGACGACGCACGTACGGAGGCATCGCATATCATCGCTGACGCGCGCACTCGTGCCGAAAACGATGCGGCGCAGATCACCGCCACCGCCCAGCGTTCCATCGAATCGCAGCAGCAGCAGGCTCTGGTGAGCCTCAAGGGTGAGGTCGGCGTGCTGGCAACGGCACTGGCCGGCAAGATCCTGGGTAGCAAGCTCGAGAATGACGATGTGCAGTCGTCGATGATCGACCAGATGATCGCCGACTTGGACAGCGACAAGAAGTGATCGAAACCTTCAAGAAAGGGAGGTGACCAATGCGAGGAGAAGCATCGCGTATCGCAGACCGCGTATCGCGTGACTCGCTGGCCCCCAAGCTGCGTGACAGCGGTGAGGACGCATGGCGTATCGGGAACGAACTGTTCACGATCACCAGCGCGCTTGACCACAATATCCAGCTTGAACGTGCCCTCACCGACCCGTCGCGCCCAGTCGAAGACAAGGTTGCGGTAGTCAAGACTCTGATCGGAGACCAGGCCCATCCGCTCGTGATGGAGATCATGTCCGATCTGGTGTCTCGCCGTTGGAGCCGCGTGTCTGATATCGCCAATGCCGTTGAGGATTTCGGCGTTGATGGCATGATGTACTACGCGGATTACACCAATACGACTTTGCAGGTCTCCATCGAGCTCGCAGAGTTGCATTCCGCACTGCTCAACCTTCCGGTCGTGCGTACCAAGCTGTATGACGCAACCGTTTCCAGTGAAGCCCGTGTCAAGCTGCTGTACAGCCTGATTGGAGACACGGATTTCACCAAGGTGACCAAGCGTCTGGCCGAACACGCGACCTGCAATCTGCGCAATCGCCGCTACTTGCAGACCATTCAGTGGCTGATCAACAAATTCTCCCGCCATATGGGCGAATCGATGGTCACTGTTACCACGGCAACGCCGTTGAGCAAGGAGCAGGTGGAAAAGCTCATCGCCATTTACTCGGCGAAGACCGGTCATCCGGTGCACATCAACTCGGTGGTCGATCCGACCGTCATGGGTGGCATGCGCATCCAGGTGGGCGACGAGGTCACCGACAACACGGTGGTCGCACAGCTGC
>ERZ773228.3414-NODE-3414-length-13111-cov-3.690870_pt1 | contig 13111 bp, 7 predicted proteins | sample MGYA00580524_ERZ773228 | MGnify/ENA primary metagenome ERZ773228 (study PRJEB29015, sample SAMEA2737768) | human gut metagenome | biome: human gut; feature: human-associated habitat; material: faeces | place: China | collected 2012 ...
CAGGAGGAAGATAAATGCTATGAAGGCAACAGGAATCGTAAGAAGAATCGATGATCTGGGGCGTGTGGTCGTGCCAAAAGAGATCAGAAGAACACTGAGGATCAGGGAAGGCGATCCGCTGGAGATATTTACAGACAGAGAAGGTGAGATTATTCTGAAGAAATATTCACCGATCGGGGAACTGTCTGCATTTGCAAAGCAGTATGCGGAAAGTCTGTCGCAGGTTCTGGAATGCCTGGTGGGGATCTGTGATATGGATCAGGTAGTGGCAGCAGCGGGAAATGGAAAGAAAGAGATTCAGGATGAAGATATTACGGGAGAGCTTGGAGAATTTCTGAAAGAACGAAAAACACGGAATGCCAAAGCCGGGGAAAAAAGATATGTACCGATCGTGAGTGTATCAGAACCTTATAAACAGGAGGTGATCAGTCCGATTCTGTGTGCAGGTGATGTGATCGGTGCGGTTTTTCTGCTGAATCAGGAACGTACGGACAGATTCAAAGATACAGAGCTTTGTCTTGCGGAATATACGGCAAAGGTTCTGGGCAAACAGATGGAACAATAGGACGATTGTAAACAAAAATAAGCGCATAAATCAGATGCTTCCTTCATAATCTGTGATAGATGAGGAGGGAAAGCATGGGAAAAAAGGGACAAAATGAAGTGTGGATCATGTGGATACTGAAATCTCTTCTGGCAGCATATGTAGTGACCGGAATTCTTTTGATGATACTGGCAATGGCGCTGTATAAATTCGAACTTACGGAAGAAGCTGTGACAGCAGGGATCACAGCGGTCTATCTGCTCTCTACATTTGCCGGTGGACTTGTGGCGGGTAAACTTGCAAAGATCAGACGTTTCTTTTGGGGAATTGTACTTGGGATTCTGTACTTCGCATTTCTGTTACTGATTACATGGGGAATCTATCGTACATTTCACGGAAGTGGAACAGAGATTCTGATGACATTTGCGCTGTGTGCGGGAGGTGGTATGGCAGGCGGAATGATATCCTAAGAAAAAGATTGCGAAACCTATGTCGAAATGTTATAATAACGTAAGTTAAGCAATAGTAAGGAGGGATACGAACATGAAACATGTAAAATCATTGAATAAACCTATGAACAGCAATCTGAAAAAAAGCGGATGCGGCGAATGCCAGACATCATGCCAGTCAGCATGTAAGACATCCTGCACAGTAGGAAACCAGACTTGCGAACAGAGCAAATAATTTAAAAAGATATGGGATACTTGGGACAGCGGTCTTTAGGGTCCGCTGTTTCTTGTTGCCATGCATGTGACGAAAAGGTCCGGTGGACCTTTTTTAGTTGTCTGCGGAATTGTTTTTTGATTATTTGACAACATATGGTTTTTGACGGGTAGAAAGATAACGGGAAATTCCCGATATGAAATAAGAAAAATGAGAAAGGGGTACCAAAGGATATGATTCATCAGTACCGTAATAATGGATATAATATCGTTATGGACGTGTACAGCGGATCTGTACATGTGGTAGATGATGTCTGTTATGACGTGATCGCGGAAGTGAACAAGTCAGAAACAGAACCAACTGCCGAATCGTTAAAAGAAGCGGATGTAAAAGAAAAGCTTTTACAGACACTTGGAAACAAATATGAAACATCCGACATTGAAGATGCATTATCAGACGTGATCGAACTGACAGAAGGCGGTCAGTTATTTGTAAAAGATACATATGAATGCATGATCGAAGAAGTAAAGAAGAGAAAGACAGTTGTAAAGGCACTGTGCCTGCATATTGCACACGACTGTAACCTTGCTTGCAAATACTGTTTTGCAGAAGAAGGGGAATATCATGGAAGACGAGCACTTATGAGCTATGAAGTTGGTAAGAAAGCGCTGGACTTCCTGATCAAGAATTCTGGTAACCGCCGTAATCTGGAAGTAGATTTCTTCGGCGGGGAGCCTCTGATGAACTGGCAGGTGGTAAAAGATCTGGTAGCTTACGGAAGAGAGCAGGAGAAGATACATAATAAGCATTTCCGTTTTACGATCACAACGAACGGAGTGCTGTTAAATGATGAAATTCAGGAATTTGTAAATAAAGAAATGGACAATGTAGTGTTGAGCCTGGATGGACGTAAAGAGATCAATGATCAGATGCGTCCGTTTAGAAATGGAAAAGGAAGTTATGATCTGATCGTTCCGAAGTTCCAGAAACTTGCAGAAAGCAGAAATCAGGAAAAATATTACATTCGTGGTACATTTACAAGAAATAATCTGGATTTCTCCAATGATATCATGCATTTTGCAGACCTCGGATTCAAACAGATGTCGATTGAACCGGTTGTTGGAGATGAAAGTGATCCGTATGCGATCAGGGAGGAAGATATTCCTAAGATCATGGAGGAATATGATAAACTCGCCAAGATGATGATCGAACGCGAGAAAGAAGGAAAAGGCTTCAATTTCTTCCATTTTATGATAGATTTAAATGGTGGACCATGTGTGGCAAAACGTTTATCCGGTTGTGGATCCGGAACAGAGTATCTGGCTGTTACACCATGGGGAGACCTCTATCCATGTCATCAGTTTGTCGGACAGGATGATTTCCTGATGGGTAATGTGGATGATGGAATCGTGAAGCCGGAGATTGCTGATGATTTCAGAAGCTGCAATGTGTATTCCAAAGATAAATGCAGAAACTGCTTTGCAAAATTCTACTGCAGCGGCGGATGCATGGCAAACTCTTATAATTTCCATGGTACGATCCATGATACTTATGAGATTGGCTGTGAGATGCAAAGAAAACGTGTAGAGTGTGCGATTATGATGAAGGCAGCACTTGCAGATGAAGAATAATATTTCGAGAGGATGTGTAGGAGAACGATGAAGAAGTCAAAAAGCATACTGAGTCTGCTTCTGGCTGTAATTCTCATCGTCGGACTTGGATTTACTGTGATCACAGGAATTGGCAAATCTAAGTCCGGTGCGATGAAAAACATCAAACTTGGTCTGGATCTTGCCGGTGGTGTAAGTATTACCTATCAGGTAAAAGATAAGAATCCGACCAAAGAAGAGATGAGCGATACGATCTACAAACTGCAAAAGCGTGTAGAACAGTACAGTACAGAAGCAAGTGTATACCAGGAAGGAAATGACCGTATTAATATTGAGATCCCTGGTGTTACAGATGCCAATAAGATTCTGGATGAACTTGGAAAACCAGGTTCCCTTTCATTCCAGACAGCGGATGGAGAAACAGTTCTTACGGGAACAGATGTTAAGAGTGCGTCTGCAAAAACCGGTCAGGATGACATGGGGAATAAAGAATATTCTGTAGAGTTGAATCTGACCAAATCAGGTACCAGCAAATTTGCAACGGCAACGAAAGAAAATATCGGAAAACAGATTGCGATCATCTATGATGGTGAGACAATCTCAAGTCCGGTCGTACGGTCTGAGATCACAGGTGGACAGGCCTATATTACAGGCGACTTCACTTATGAAGAAGCAGATAATCTGGCATCTACGATCCGTATCGGTGGACTGAAACTTCAGCTTGAAGAGCTGCGTTCCAATGTAGTAGGAGCACAGCTTGGAGAACAGGCATTGAATACAAGTTTAAAAGCCGGTATTATTGGTCTGATCCTTGTATTCCTGTTCATGATCTTTGTATACAGACTTCCGGGACTGGCATCAAGCCTTGCGCTGGTCATCTATACAGAGATCGTACTTGTAATATTGAATGCGTTTGATGTAACGCTGACCCTTCCGGGTATTGCCGGTATCATTTTAAGTATTGGTATGGCAGTAGATGCGAATGTTATCATCTTTGCCCGTGTACGTGAAGAGATGGCAAGAGGAAGAAGTGTAAAAGTATCCTTGAAATCAGGATTCCAGAAAGCTATGTCAGCAATTGTTGATGGTAATGTGACAACACTGATCGCGGCTGCGGTTCTGTGGTTTAAAGGTTCCGGAACAGTCAAAGGATTTGCGCAGACTCTGGCAATCGGTATTGTGGTATCAATGTTTACAGCACTGGTGATTACACGTATGATCGTGTTTGCGTTCTATGGAATCGGAATCCGAAAAGAGAGTCTGTATTACCATAAGATGAAAGAAAGAAAGCCAATCAACTTCCTTGGCAAGAAGAAAGTGTTCTTCAGTATTTCTATTGCAATGATCCTTGCAGGATTCGTGGTTATGGGAGTACATTCTGCCCAGGGTAACGGGGCATTGGCTTACAGTCTGGATTTCAAGGGCGGAACATCTATGAATGTGAAGTTTGACAAAGATTATTCAATCGATGAGATTGATAAAGAGATCGTTCCTGTTGTAGAAAAAGTGACAGGAGATCATAATATCCAGACACAGAAAGTATCCGGAACAAAACAGGTAGTCATCAAGACAGTAACTTTAAGTCTGTCTGAACGTGAGAAAGTAAATAAGGCACTGGAAGATAATTTTGGTGTAAAAGAATCTGATATCACAGCGGAAAATATCAGTTCAACGATCAGTAATGAGATGCGTCAGGATGCAGTGATCGCAGTGATCGTGGCAACAATTTTCATGTTGCTTTATATCTGGTTCCGTTTCAAAGATGTACGTTTTGCTACAAGTGCGGTGCTGGCATTATTACATGATGTACTGGTTGTACTGGCATTCTATGCAGTATCCAGAATCTCAGTCGGAGGTACATTTATTGCTTGTATGCTGACGATTGTAGGTTATTCGATCAACGCGACGATCGTAATCTTTGACCGTATCCGTGAGGAACTTCCGCTTATGAAGAGAAATACAGATCTGTCAGAACTTGTAAATAAGTGTATTACACAGACACTGACAAGAAGTATTTATACTTCACTGACAACATTTATCATGGTTGCGGTACTGTTTATTATGGGTGTAAGTTCTATTCGTGAGTTTGCAGCACCTCTGATGGTAGGTATCGTCTGCGGTGGATATTCTTCTGTATGTGTTACAGGAGCACTGTGGTATGTAATGAAGACGAAAGTCGGCAAAAAAGCACAGCCAAAGAAAAAGAAAAAATAGATCATAAAATGATCCGGGAAGCAGTTATGCCTATTGACAGGGCATAACTGCTTTTTTTAAAATAGAAACATAATATTCTGACGGACAGATACAAAGGGGATAAAGATAAATGGAACGATGGGTTCTGCTGCGCAAAGGTGCAGATTTTGAAGCGATAGGAAAGAAATATCAGATTAGTCCGAGACTGGCATGCCTGATCCGCAACAGGGATGTGATCGGAGAAGAGGCAATCGAACGTTATCTGAATGGAACGATCAGTGATCTGTATGATGGGATGCTGATGAAAGATGCGGATAAGGCGATTGACATTTTGAAAGAAAAGATTGCAGAGGAGAAGAAAATCCGGGTGATCGGAGATTATGATATTGATGGTGTGAATGCGACGTATATTTTGCTGGAGGGGCTGGAACGTCTTGGGGCATATGTGGACAGTGATATTCCTGACCGCATAGGTGACGGATATGGTCTGAATCGGCATCTGATCGACCGGGCTTACGATGCCGGAATCGATACGATCATTACCTGTGATAATGGAATCGCAGCAGCAAATGAGATTGCATATGGCAAAGAACTGGGCATGACGATCATCGTAACGGATCATCATGAGATCCCGTTCGATGAAATAGACGGAGAAAAGATATACAGACTTCCACCAGCGGATGCAGTGATCGATCCGAAGCAGAAGGACTGTGTATATCCGTTCAAGGGACTCTGTGGCGCGGCGGTTGCATATAAACTGATGGAGGCGTTGTGGGAAAGCATGGGGAAAGATTCCACTGATCTGGATGATCTGATTGAAAATGTTGCAATCGCAACGGTCGGTGACGTGATGGATCTGGAGGATGAGAACCGGATCTTTGTCAAAGAAGGACTGCAGATGCTTAAGCGAACGAAGAATCCGGGACTGAAAGCACTGATAGAATGTACAGGAATTGATAAAGAAAGTCTGAATTCTTATCATATAGGGTTTGTTCTGGGCCCCTGTATCAACGCAAGCGGGAGGTTGGATACAGCAAAGCGGGCACTGAAACTTCTGCGGGTGCGTACACAGAAAGAAGCGGATATTCTTGCGGGTGATTTAAAAGCATTAAATGACAGCAGAAAGGATATGACCGAAGAAGCAGTAAAGCTTGCGAAAGAACAGGTGGAGACGACAGATTTATCCGACGACAGGGTACTGGTCATCTATCTGCCGGATTGTCATGAAAGTCTTGCGGGGATTGTTGCGGGAAGAATAAGGGAATGCTATTACAAACCGGTATTCGTACTGACGGATGCAGAGGATGGTGCGAAAGGATCCGGACGGTCGATCGACGGATATCATATGTATGAGGAACTGAATAAATGCAAAGATATCCTGACGAAGTTTGGCGGACACCGGCTGGCAGCAGGACTTTCTCTGGAGAAAGAGAATATCGCAGAATTCCGGAGAAGACTGAATGAGAACTGCACCCTGACGGAAGAAGAAATGAAAGAAAAAGTCACGATTGATATGGAGATGCCGTTTCTTTGTGTGACGGAAGAACTGGTGAAAGAGCTGGAACTTCTGGAACCATTCGGAAAAGGGAATACAAAGCCGATATTTGCCGCACGCGGAGTGACGCTTCTGGGAGCGAGAATACTTGGAAAGAACAGAAATGTACTGAAGATAAAGGCACAGGATGCAAACGGAAGTGTCATAGAAGCCATGCTGTTCCAGAATGTGGAAGGATTCTTAAAGAATATGGAAGAGACCTACGGGCGCATGGAGGTGGATGCTCTTTTACAAGGCAGAGGCGGTCATATAAAAATTGCGGTGACTTATTATCCTGATATCAATGAATATATGGGAAAGAGAACACCGCAGATTGTGATCACACATTACCGTTAAGCTGGTTTCTCTCGTTGCAGTGTGAAAACCATAGATTGAAAATCAGAACGAGTAATGGTATACTTAAAGTTGTATTTTAGACAGAAATGGAGAGAGTATCATGAAACCGATAGAAGAGTATGTAAGAAGTATTCCGGATTTTCCGGAATCGGGAATTATATTCAGAGACGTAACAAGCATCCTTCAGGATGCAGATGGATTACATCTGGCGATAGACCTGATGCAGGAAAAATTAAAAGACGTGGATTTTGATGTGGTTGTAGGACCGGAATCAAGAGGATTTATCTTTGGTGTACCGATCGCATATAATCTGCACAAGCCATTTATCCCAATCAGAAAAAAAGGAAAACTCCCATGCGAGACGGTTTCTGTTGAATATGAACTGGAGTATGGCACAGCCACGATCGAGATGCACAAAGATGCAATCAAGCCGGGACAGAAAGTGGTTATTATTGATGACCTGATTGCTACAGGCGGAACCAACGAGGCTATGGTGAAGATGATCGAAAGCCTTGGCGGAGAAGTGGTAAAAGCAGTATTTCTGATGGAACTTGCCGGGTTAAAAGGAAGAGAAAGATTAGAAGGATATGATGTGGACGCTGTGATCACATATCCTGATGCCCAGTAGTTCTTATCCCATGCCAGATTCGTATATATCGCAAGTGTCTTCTTGTCCTTGCTGATGGCTGTACTTATATATGTAGCTCTGAGACTATATATATTATCATCGTAGCCCATAATGACTCTTCCGGTATCATTCTGGTTCTCACATACGACCTTGCCATTTGATACATTCTGTGCCTTGAGCATAAATCTGTAAAGATGACCATTCTTCAGTCCCTTGACCGTATACGAATTGCCCTTTGTGACTCCCAGCTTGCTGTACTGATTACCGCTGATATCGGTCTGCATATACCATATCTCATATACATTAGCGCCTCTGACCTTATCCCATGTCAGCTTCACCGAAGTAGATGAGGTGATCTGCGCGATAGGAACCGGAGTGCCCATAGTCACCTTCACACCGACGGCCGCTGTGGTATTTCCAGATACCAGCTTGCCAGTCTTTGTCTCATAGTACTTTGGGATCACCTTATAATAGTAGATCTTTCCCGCCTTGACTGTGGTGTCTGTAAACTCATCACCGGTTATCGTCTTGATCTTCTTGTAGCCGCCATTTTTACTTGCCGATCTATAGATGTCAAACTGATTATAAATTCCTCTGTCTTCGATGTTTAACTTGACACCTTTGTGGTCCAACTCGGCATTTACATATATATTTTTCCAATTGTCTGCACTGACTTTAATGACAGGGGATGTTGCTATCACCTTTGTGGTCTTTATATAATCGTCCTTTTCAGCGACCACCTTTATCTGATAGTAGTACGTCCTTCCATATGCTGCATTGTAGTCATAATTATAACAGTTCGTTCCGCCATACACCGTGTTGCTGGATATCTTCTTGAATCCGGTCTTTGGATTTGTCGATCTGTATACATAATAGTCGTATTTAGCCGAAACTCTTGATAAAAATTCTGTATTTACGTATAGTGATGTATATTTAGAGTAGCCGGTCTCGTCTATCTCACTGTTCCACCAGCCGCGTGTCGTACTTTTATCCAAAACAGGAGTTTCAAACTTTCTGTTGAAAGTCTTTGTGACTGTTGAGCCATCACTTCCCTCGGCTTCAATCTTAAATGTGTATGTCACACCGGCCTTTCCGTAGAAATCTGCGTTTATATCCCAGTATCCATATGACGTCTTTCGTGACGCGAATTCAACTCCATTTACATATAATTTGGCACTCGTTCCTGAGCCCCAGGCACTTATCCCAACATGGTCATCTGTCACTGTAGCAGAATTTCCTGCTTCTATTCCGTCTATTGAAGCAGAAAATGTATCCTCTGCAACAACAGCCTGTCCCTGATCCAGGCTCTTGGTAGCCGCCATAGCCGGCGCAGCCTCTCCAAACATCAGTACAGAGGCAAGCGCTACGCATAATGCTTTGCTGATTATCTTTTTCTTCATACTCTACCCCTTTCCCTTTATTTGCTTATCTTGACGCCCTTTGCCTTGGATGCCGCTGACTTTACTGTCTGTCCGCAGTCATTTATTGTGTAGGCAACTACCTTGTAGTAGTACGTCTTTCCCTTTTTAAGCTTCTTATCTGCATATACACACACATTCTTGGACGTCGAAGCAACCTGTACATACTTTCCGTTTGCCTTATCTGAACGATATACCTTGTACACCTTTGTGTTAGCAGTCTTTGCCCATTTTACTGACGCGGTTCCCTTTGCAGGGTTTGTGACCGCTTTGATCTGAGGCGTTGAGAGTTTGTGGAAATATATACCATACCCTGCACTCCATCCACTGTTGAACGACGTCTTTGATGTTGACGCATACACGCTGTATGTATATCCCAGTCCATTTGTCACATGTGTATCTACATATGAGGTTCCCTTTACCGTTGCCAAAGTCTGTGTGACGCCCAGAGCCGTGGTCCTGATCACTGTATATTCCGTGGCCCCCTTTACCGCCGTCCATGCAACTGTGACTGCTGTACCGGATTTTCTTGAGACCTTCATCTTCGCAGGACTTGGAAGCGTGTTAAGCTCATATCCATCATATTCTGATACACCGATGGTCTTTCCCTTGTATGGCAGTACCTCTATATCGGTGTACTTAAGCTCCTTTCCAACTACTCCCGTGTTCTTAAATGTATAGGATGTAGTCTTTCCGGATGTGATTGTCTTGACCGTCTCTTTCTTGTTTGTATAGTTGTTGTAAGCTGTTATCTTGTAGCCCGATGCATTCCAGTCTCTGTACCATGTCATCTGGTAATAAACTGCAACTGTCTTGGAATCTGCATTTGACTTTACAGGAGTCCTATTCAGATCCTGTACCGAGCTTGTGTATCCCATAATACGTCTGCTGCTTGCACTCATAGCATACTTTACTACGCTTCCAGCCTTCTTTACTGTGCGTATCTTCACATCATACTCGCCATTTGCTGCAAGGCCCTTGATGACGCATGAATTTTTCTTTGTGACAGCCTTCTTTACAAATGCGTCACCTACCACATCTGATCTTCTGCACCATACCTCATATGACACATCTGCGCTGTTTTCTGCATACCATTCACACTTCATTGAATTTGTGCCAACCTGTGTGAGTGTTGGTGCCGAACCGTCCATAAGATACTTTGCTGCAACGGCTTTTGTCGTGTTACCAGTAATCGTCTTACCGGTTGTCGAATCATAATACATTGGAATTATCTTGTAATAATATACAGTTCCCTTTTTCACTTTTGCGTCAGTGTAATAATTTGCATATGCCGTAGCTATTTTCTTAAAGCCCTTCGTCGCACTGGTAGAACGGTATATATCATATCTGTTTGCCAAGTCCGACCATATACTCAGATTAACAGTTCCGTTTGCACCCTTATCTCTTCCTGATACATATGCATCAAAGCTGCACTCAGGCTTTCCATAATGAACTCCCGCAGCTCCAGACACTGCCAGAACCTTATCTGACGTAACATACTCACTTGTTCCTCTGAGTATCCTTACCTTATAGTAATATGCTGCTCCCGCCTTTGCCGTGGTGTCAACATACTCCAGGCGCCAGCTCTCTGAGGAAGTTCCCTTGTAGATGCACTTGAAACCGCCATTTGACTTTGTTGATCTGTAAACCTCATACTTATAATTGTGGCCATTCTGATTGTGGATATTCGCTGACACACGAATTCCGTCCGGCTGCTTTATACCGGTCTCACTCACCTTTCCACTTATGCTTTCGGCTGTTATTGCCGATGTACCACTCCTAAAACCAACTGACGCAGCAACCAATTTCTCCTGGGACTTAACCACCGTGCCCTCAGAATTGGCAATCCTGACCTCCACTGTGTAGGTTGCTCCCGGAACGGCATCTATCTCCTTGCTCACGCTCAGATAATATGAATCATAATCATATGACTCTTCCGCCGCTTTCTTGCCGTTGATATAAAGTACCGCCTTACAGCCAGCTCCCCCTGCACTTATCCTTATGTTTGATCCGTAATCCTCGTAAACATTCAAATAGTCTACACGCGGGGCACTCACCGCTACATCTGCGGTGCTCTCGTCAGCCACTACACTGACCGCTTCCTTGCTGTCTGCCGAGCTGCTCTCCGCCGCTGACACTATTCCCACATCACCGAATACCATCGCGGAGGCAAGAGCAATGCACAGACACTTGCTTGCAATGCCTTTTCTCATAAATTTCCCTTTCTCTTTCCCGGTCAGGTGCATCCCATGCCCTGATCCTGTCCACTTAGCCAGTCTTACAGCCTTCAGACAGGTGTTGCCATACAGGAACACCACTTCCCTGTTTTAAATAATATTAATTCTTTTTCATTTTATATACATATTTTGTTTTAGTCAACATGATTAAACTACAAAGACAAAATTATTCAAAATGCACAATCCCTTATATGCAAAAAGGCAGTGGAAATATCGTCTACTTCCACCGCCTTACATGCGATATGTTACATCAGCTATTTATTCTTCTGTTGTACTCTCTTCTGTTGTATTCTCTTCTGTTGTATTCTCTTCTGTCGCAGATTCACTGTCCGCATCAGTTGCTGTCGCAGTCGTCTCCACCGCTCTCTTCATAAGGAAATCAAGGACGTTCTCCTCCGTCGCATAGAAGTTTAGGTCGTCCTCTGAATAGTACTTGTCAACGTCCTCATCGCTCTCCAGATCGTTCTCCTCAACAACCTTGGCCCTGTATGCCTTCACGTCCGCATCGTCAGCTATCAGGTTATTGTCAAGAGCTATACATGATACTACGATCTTCTCCTTCATGACGCTCTCAACTATTGTATGAAGCTTCTCAAGGAACGCTGCCTCATCGCTGCATCCGTAGAAATATGCCATATAAGTGCTGAAATCTATTCCATAATTCTCTGCATTCTGCTTTGCATTGTCTACAGTTGTCTGGATATATGTCTTTATCTCATCCTCTGGATACTTGTCAAATGTGACCTTCTCCTCTACTGCCTTGAGAACTGAGGTTCTATCCTCATCATCAGCTGACTTGTCCTTATCTGTCTGAAGGTCCTCCCTGAGGTGCTCTGTGTATGCATCCGTTGTGGTGTACTCTCCACCTGAAGCCTTCTTTACAAGTGCATCTGTGTACTCCGGCACTGTTGTGACTGATATATAATTTACAGTTACCTTGTACTCTGCTGTAAGTCCGGCAAGTGCTGTGTCTGAATAATCATCAGGATACGTCACTGTAACATTCTTTATGTCACCTGCCTTACTTCCTATGATCTGATCATCACTGCCATCACCGAGATTGTCATTTCCAATCGTTATAGTATATCCTGTCTTGCTGTCCTTCTCTGTTCCCGATACAGTCTCGACGTAGTCGATGTTGACCTTATCGCCATCCTTTACCGTGCTCTTTTTATCCTCTGATGTCTCTGAGTTGTCGCTGCAGAAGCTATCTATAGCGTTCTGAACATCCTCCTCTGAAATCTCTCTTGATGCAGGAACATATTCGATATCCGTATATGCCTCTTTATCTACAGTCGCACACTTTGAATATCTCTTGTACTGATTTCCACCGATGCTACATCCTGTCAGTATACCCGCACACATCACTGCAGCCATTCCAGCTGCTATCATCTTCTTAACTCTCATGATCTTCTCCATTTTTCAATTTCGTAATCTACTCAGCTGCCGTTGTATCCTCTGTTGCTGCAGCTGTTGTTGTGCTGTCTACAGCCTTCGCATTCTTATAAAGTACATCATTCATAACCTTATATGCAAGTGCATTGTACTTTATATCAAGATCTGTAATGCTGTTCTTAATGCTGTCCACATCAACATTGTTGTTCTTTGCATAATCATTGAGGTAATCCTCAGTCTCCTGATCTGTTACTGTCACATTCTCTGCCTTGGCTATGGCACACATTACCATCTTCTCCCTCAGTGACTCCTGACATATCTCATATACCTGCTGTGCAAATTCATCCTCGTCGTCATATCCATAATAAAGCTTTATATATGTTGCATAGTCCATGCCATAACTCTCAGCCTGCGACTTAATGGAAGTTATAAGCTGATCTGTATTTGCCTGAATTTCCTCGGCAGGCAGATCATTAATTTTGCATTTAGCCATAACGTTAACCATAATATCTCTCTGTTCCGATGCAAGAGC
>ERZ773228.3421-NODE-3421-length-13099-cov-3.823750_pt1 | contig 13099 bp, 13 predicted proteins | sample MGYA00580524_ERZ773228 | MGnify/ENA primary metagenome ERZ773228 (study PRJEB29015, sample SAMEA2737768) | human gut metagenome | biome: human gut; feature: human-associated habitat; material: faeces | place: China | collected 2012 ...
GCTCGGTGGCCTTCGACGGGGAGTTGATCTCGAACGCATCCCGGAAGAAGCCGAGCACGGAGTCGGCGACGTTCTTCACGGACTCGTGCGTTATCCCCTCGCCGTCCGCGATGCCCTGGGCGGTGCCCGCCGGTATCTGGCCGCCCATCTCGCAGGAGGCGTCGTACACGTCGGGCTGGGCCTCCTCGAGCTGCTCCACGATGCCGTCAGTGAACAGGCCGGCGTTGCCTATCACGGCGCTCGACGCGGTGGACGTCGCCTCGTCCCACTGGGTGGCGAGCTGGCTCAACTTGCCCGACGAGTCGTCCAGGAGCTGCTGCACGATGGGCGCGTACTCGACCCCCATGTCGGCGATGTGCCTGATGTAGTTGCGCTCTGAGTCGTTGCCGGCGGTCTCGTAGAGCGCCGCCACGTTCTCGCTCCAGTTCCTGGTGGCGTCGGTGTTGTAGGTCAGCGTCTCCAGCATGGCGTCGAGGGACGTCCCCGACGCGAATTCGATCTTCTCGAACTCGTTGCAGGTCTTCGAGGAGAGCTCCTCGATGGAGGATGCGAGATCGGACGCCTTGATGCCCGCGTTCTGCAGCTTTGCGGCGAGGAGCTCCACGCTCCAGCCGTTCTCGGCCATGGCGTCCCGCAGGGCGGGGCTCTCCTCAACCGCGTCCTGCACCTTCTTCAGGTACTCCTCCGAGATGTCGACGAGGGCGCCCATCGACTCCGTGGCGCCGTCCGTCGATGCCGCCGATTCGTCCATGGCGACCGCCATCTCGTCGGTCGCCTCGGCGGCCGCCGGCGCCTCCTGGACCACGTTGCCCATCTGGTCGAGGAAGTACTGCTCCGACTCGTTGAGCGAGGCGGTCTGGGCCTCCAGGTCGGCCTTCTGCTGCGTCAGCTCGTGGTATTTGACCGAGGCCTCGTCGGCCACGACGGGGAACTCGCCGATCCACAGGCCCACGCCCTCCTCGGACTCGGCCAGGGCCCTGTTGGTCTCCTCCAGCTGGCGCTTGACCTCCATCTGCTGCTGGTAGATGCCATCCAGGGCGGACTGCGCGGCCTGGGCCTTGGCGTTGTCCTCCCAGGCCTTGGCGTTCCTCCTGATGACGTCGATGGACTCGGACAGCTGCCCCGTGGCCAGGTCGGTTATCTCGTAGTTGGACTCCGTGGCGCCGCTCAGGCCCTCCACGGCGGCCTTGAGCTCCGCCTGCTCGCGGGCCGACAGCTGCGCCTTCTCGCCGTTCTCGCCGTACTTCGAGGTCAGTCGCTCGATGGTGTCCGCGTAGCGGTCCACCATGGCGGCGTCGGACTTGACGCCGCCCCAGCTCTCGCGGATCTCGCCCGCCAGGTCGGCCTGGGCCCGCAGGCACTCCTCGGCGCTCACGGTCGCGCCCTCCACGGCATCGCCCATGGACTCCACCGCAGGGGACGCGTCCGCGGCGGCATCCGCCGTCGCCGTGAGGGCAGACGTGAGCCCGCTCGTCGCCTCCTCCACGAGCTTCTCGTGCTCGCAGTAGGCCTGGAACTGGCCCACCAGGTCGGCGACGAGGCCGATGACCAGCCCGACCGCGGTCGCCTTCATGGCGCCGTTGAGAAGCTGCGTCGCCTTCGTGGCGAGCCTTGTGGAGACCGATGCGGCCTTCACTTCAGCTTCGTATTCGGCGGCGGCCATGGCCACGTCCTTCATGCTGGTAGCGCCCTCGTAGAAATCGGGCTTGGCGCGGCGGAAGCTCCCGACGAACCCGCCGAAAGTCTGGACGCCCTTGCCCGTCTTGGTCACGAGATCGCCGACGGCTTGGACGACCTTGCCGCAGCCGACCGCCGCGGGCCCGAAGGCGGCAGCGGCGGCCACGAGGCCGACGGCCATCTTCTGGTCCTCCTCGTCCATGTCGGCGAATGCCTCGGCGGCGTCGGACACGACGTCCAGCACCGGCTCGGCGGCGTCCACGAACTCCAGCGCCGCGTTCACCAGCGGGACGCCGACCTCCTCGGCCACGGCCGTGACCTTGTTCTTGAGCATCTCGAAGCGCGCCGCCATGGACTGGTTGCGGTTGTCCACCTCCGCCTGCAGGGCGCTGTTCTCGACCCACGCCTGGTTGGCCGTCTCGACCGCCTTGCCCAAGAACTCGGAATTGTTGGCGAGGCGCTTCATCGTGTCCGTCTGGCGGATGGAGTCGATGCCGAGGTCCTCGAGCATCTGGCTCATGTTGCCGCCCGAGTGCGTCGCCGCATCCATGCCCACGAGCACCGCCGAGAGCGCGCCCACGGCGTCGTTGCCCCAGGCGTCGACGAACTCGTCGACCGACATGTTCGCCGTCTGCGCCCATGTCTTGACCGAGCCGGCGTTCGTCGCCACGGCCTTGTCGATGTTGGACATGATGGTGGAGATGGCCGTGCCGCCGGCCTCGGCCTCGATGCCCATGGACGACAGCGCCGTGGCCAGGCCCAGCACGTCGGCTTCTGACAGCTTAATCGACTTCCCAGCGCCGGCGATGCGCATGGCCATGTGCGAGATGTCGGCCTCCGTCGTCGCGAAGTTGTTGCCCAGGGCGACGATGGTGGAGCCGAAGTTGCGCGTCTTGCCGTGCGACATGTCCATGATGTTGGCGAACTGGGCCAGCTCGGTGGCGGCCTCCTCCGCGCTCATGTTGGTTGCGATGTCGAGGCCGCTCACGACCTCCCCGAACTCCTGCAGCTCGTCGATGCTGTAGCCGAGCTGCGCGCCGAGGGCCTGGATGTCGAGGATCTGCGAGGCGCTGACAGCGTTCGTCTTGCTGAACTCGATGGCCGCCTCTTTGAGCTGGTTGTACTGCTCCTCCGTGCCGTCGACGGTCTTGCGCACGCTGGTGAGCGAGGTGTCGATCTCGATCGCAGCGGCGCCGCACGCGGCGGCGGCCGCCGCTATGGGCACCGTGAGGGCGCGGGTCGCCTTGGAGCCCACCTGCTCCATGCCGTACCCGAAGTTGTGGATCTTCCCGCCCGTCTCGCCGAGCTTGCCGCCAAAGTCCGTGATGGCGCCGGCGGCGCCGCCCATCTCGGAGGCCGTCCGCACGCGCAGGCGCCGCAGATCCTCCTCGGCCTTGGCCATGGCGCGGCCGTTGTAGGAGCCGGAGATGGCTATGGTCACCGACGACTTAGCCATGGAAGATCGCCTCGAATGCACGCGCCACCTCGGCGTCGATGAGGGCGCGGGTGGTTTCGATGTTCTCGTTGACGGCGGGGATCATGGCGCGCGGCGCGTCGGCGCGGCGCGGTACGCCGACGCCCGACCTCATGCGCAGGCGCGCATCGGCCCGCGGCGACCCCTTCGATGTGATGGTCTTGGCCCCCCGCCTGGCGAACTCCTTGACGCCGGCAGCGGGGTCGCTGTTGTAGAGCACCATGCGCGACGCATTGGCGCGGAAGCGGATCGACATCCTGGCCGCGAAGGTGCCGTCGTCGGCGATGCGGCGAGCGTTCGCGCGGGCCTGCGACAGCACCGGCCGGCCCGCGCGCTCGAGTCCGCTCTTGATGCCCTGCTGGGCCGCCTTGTCCGACTGGGCGAGGGCCCGCATGAGCACGTCCAGGCCCTCCATCTGCACGACGAAGTTGCCGTAGGGGCCTGATCTCATATAGACAACTTCGGAGTTCAATGTGCGAGCCTTCTGATCCTCTGATCACGGGTCCTTTCCCGTCGGTCGTGGAACGACTCCCCGCGCGGCTCTCCCTGCCCCGTGTGCAGGTCGCGGAATGCCATGTAGACGTCCGGGAACTTCTCAAGCGCCAGGCAGAGCCCGTAGAGGCTCTGCCCGGAAATTCTGGCGAGCGCCGCTATTTCTTCTTCGACGATCCACCCTTCGTCGCCAAAGGGACGTCATCCTCCTGCACGTTGTCGAGGTAGAACGTGAGGCGGCCGGACAGCTCCTCGATCCCCTCGCGCGTGAGCTCGGAGGGAAGCCCCAGCTCCTCGGCCTTCCCGGCCAGCTTGGCGCCGTGGTACATCCACGCGTAGTTCTCGTAGACGCCCACCGTGTCCTCGTCGATTCCCTTGAGGCGCTTCCCGCACCAGAGCTTCGCCTGCAGGTAGGCGGCGGGGGTCGCGATGAACTCCGTCTCCTCGCCGGTGGATAGGTCGCAGACGCTGATCTTGCGCGCCAGTCCGTAGTTCTTCATTTCCCGTTTCCTTTCTCTTCCTAGATGTAGCTTTCCGTGGCGTTCGTCACGGTTATCTCCACGGGGCTGCCCCCGCGCGAGTCGATGCCGATGTCCGCGAAGTCGAACTGGATCTCCGCGCTTCCTCCGTCCGGGCTCACCTCGGGGAACTCGGCGGTGAACGGGACGTGGGTCGCCTTCACGGTCATCTTGTAGTCGGCATCCTTGGAATGGGTGAACTCCCACTCGAAGGAGCCGTAGACGATCTTGCCGGTGGGCACCGTGCCCGTGGGGCTGCCGGTGATCATGGCCTTGTAGAGGGACAGGTCGTCCGGGCGCACCTTGACGTTGCCGGAGGAGGTGAGCTTGCCCTCGTCCACCGAGCCGGGCGAGATCTGCCCGGCCAAGGGCGCGGTGCTGCAGGAGTTTGCCAGCGTGAGCGCGCCGCTGATGACGGGGGCGTCGGTCGCCGTATCGCTGGCGGTGTCCAGTTTGAACGTGCCGTTGGTGGGAACGAAGTACCCGTCGAAGCACGACGGGTCCCCGGCGCCGGGAATCGACGCCAGGCCGAGCGTGGTCGCCATGCCGATGGCGGTCACGCCGAAGCTGACGGGCTTGTTGCCCTCGAACTCCATCTCGATCTGGTCGACCTTGCACCCGTCGGTGCGCGTGTACTCGCTGCCGATGCGTCCCCAGAACGTGAGGTAGGGCAGCACGTCGCCCAAGGTGACGGTGTGCTCGTAGAACCCGCTCTTCGTTGCCGCTTTGGACGCGATGGCGCCCAGGCACCCGTAGAGGTACAGCGGCAGCACGTCGGCGTAGCAGTAGGCGTCGAAGTCGAGGCCGGAGGCGATGGAGGCCACGTAGGAGTCGGTGCCGGCGCGCACGCCGCACGAGACGCTGGCGCTCTCGATGCTTCGCTCCAAATTGGCGACCTTGCCGCCGGTGAGCCCGTGGGTGAACGTCGGCGCGGTCGCCGGCGTGTCCTTGTCGGTTTGGAGGGCGGCCCCGATGAGGCCGATGGAGACGTTAATCATCCGTCTTTTCCTTTCTCGTCGCGCGGGGCTTCTCCTCCGCGACCAGTCCCTGGCGGGCGAGGCGCTCGCCGTCGATCTCCGGGCCGTCGAAGCGCTGGCCCTTCTTCATTCCGTAACAGCGCGCTCCCGTGCACGCCACGAAGTCACAGACTGCGATTAGCCGCATCGACTGCCTCCCTTATCTCTGCCGGGCAGGCCGAGGCCACGGAGCAGCCCACGGTGATCTCCACGGACGCCATGTAGCGCTTCGAGGAGTCGGCCGCCGTCCCGGCGTTGGTTATCGACGGCACCGCCGTGTCGACGGTGCGGTTGAGCGTCTGGTCGGCCGCGAGGGCCGCCAGGGCCACGTCGGCGTAGGCGATCGCCGTGTCCGCCGCCACCTTCTTATCGCGGTGCTGCGCGAACAGCCACACGTGGAGGTCAAAGGACACCTCAGGGTGTCCCATGGTCACGGCGCCAGACACGCTGCCGGCGTCGGCGATCTCGTCCCACGCTACATAGAAGGGCGGCTCGTTGACGGGGAACCCCTCGGAGGTCTCGGGCACCTTCACGCCCGGGTAGAGCAGCCCGAAGACGTCGGGCGAGAAGACCGTCTCCATGCGGCGCCCGATGGCCTCCTTGGCCTCCCGCGCCGGGAAGATGATGCTCTTGGCGCCCTCTACCATACGCAGGCCTCCCCTCGGCCGAACATCTCGATGGCCGCGTTCACCTCCGGGACGGCGGTCGCCCCGTCGCGCCCGGCCGTGATGAAGTGGATGTAGCCGCCGGCGTCCGTGCTCTCGCCCGTGGCGCCGACGGGGCGGTTCGACGGGCGCAGCGTGTACGCCGCCAGCTCCAGGACCGCGCGCGACACCTCGGCCGGCACCTCGTCGCGGCCGTAGACGAACTCCACCTCGCAGGGGAACGTGCGGCCGCAGCGGCCGTCGCGCTCGATCAGCGAGTAGCCCGTCTGGCGGTAGCCCGGCGTGAGCACCTCGCGTATGGGGTCGACGCCCGCGTTCAGCAGCCCGTCGCCGCCGAAGTCGGAGACGCGCCCGATGCGCCGGACGAAGGCTCGGTGCGCCGCCTCCTCGAATACCTCCGTGGCCGCCTGGCGCGCGCGGCGCAGGTCGTCCTCCGGAAGCTCGTCGAAGTCGTCGCTCCCGTGCCCGTAGCCCGACAGCGCCGAGAGCGGGAAGTAGTGCCGGTCGCACACGATGGCCCGCGAGCGGAAGAGGGCGTCGCCGGAGCTTGACAGCCAGCCGATGGCCACCTCGTTGGGGCAGGGGAACGTGGGAAACGGGAAAAGGCCGTCCTCCCCCGCCTCGATATTGGCGGCGTCGCCGAAGCGCGGCGTGAGCCGGACGCTGCGCGCCTCGACGTCCGCGTCAAGCCCCAGCGACACCCTCTCGTCGTTCGCGATGCGAACCGTCTCTCCCGGCATGACGAGCATGGCTACTCGTCTCCCCCGTCGCCGGCCCCTTCTTCGGAGCCGGGATCATCGTCGTCGTCGTCGGCGTCATCGTCGCCATGATCGCCCTCCGGGGCGGCGGTGGCCTTGACCTCAGCCAGCAGCTCCTTCAGATCGGCCTTCTTGGCCTTCTTGTCGTAGGCGACGCCGAGGGCGTCGAGCTCGGCCTTGATATCGGCGGCGGTCGGCTCCTTTGGCGCCGAGGGCGCCTCGGTGGAGGCCGGAGCGCCGGTGAGCCCCAGCGTCTCGGCCTCTTCTTCACTCATGACCTGTCCGGCGAAGCATACGAGCTTGCCGTCGCGGATGACGCGCTCTTTGCATGTGAACATAACGCCCCCTATTGCTGCTTGCCGGACTCGCCCTGCGACGGGGTGGTCGGCGTGGTCGTGGCGGTCGGGGCCTTGTCGAGGTCTGTCTTCTCCGCGTAGCAGAAGGCGTCGGGGTAGGTGACCTGCAGGGCCGTGGTCTTCTCGGCCAGGATGGACAGCTCGTTCTGAATGAACTGGGCGTTCACGTAGCCGACCTCGACGCTCATGGTGTGGACGGGGCGCTTGCGGGCGCAGGTCGCGTCGTACACCAGGATGCCGTCGCAGTCGAAGTCCTCCACGACCGTCATGCCCCACAGCACGTTGTCGCCCAGGAACTGGTAGAGGCCCGTCTCGGTCTTGTACAGGTCGATGGCCACCTTGATGTCCGGGTTCAGGCAGACGTGGGTGGGGACGCGGCGCGCCTCCTTCATGACCTTGTTGCGCATGATGCGAATGGCCTCGTAGTACAGCGCCGCCGATGCGGTGGTGTAGGCGAGGATGCCCGTGGTGTTCAGGATGCCGACGATGCCGGTCGAGTTGTTGCCGGTGAGGAACTTGCCGTTCTCCTTCTCGTTCACGTCCAAGATGAGGTCGTTCTCGATGATGGTCGCCAGCTCGGCGTAGTCCTTCAGCGTGTCCTTGGACACCGGCACGTAGCCGGCGATGGTCTCCTTGAGGGCCTTGGCGGTCTTCCAGGTATAGACGACCTTGCTCTTGGTCGCCGACGTCCCGTTGGTGACTCCGCCCCACGTGCCCGGCTCGCCGTACTGGGTCGAGCGCTGCTTGAACTCGACGTCTCCGGCGGCCTCGGCGGATCCGAGCGTCGCGGCGAAGTTGTTGAGCAGGGCCGGTCGCTTGCCGGGGATGGTCAGCTCGGTCTCGGTGGGAGCCGTGACGGTGGTCACGGTCGGGTCGCCCTCTGCGCGGAAGCCGACCTCGAGGCCGCGGAACTCGTCGCGGGCGCCGAGGATCTGCTCGGCGAAGCTCGCGCGCGGTGTCTTCTGGATGCTCGCGCTGCTGCGCAGCTTCTCCTCCTCGTCCAGCACGTGCTCCAGCGTGAGGTCGATCTGCTTGATCTGCCCCTCGACGATGCGGGCCTCGTCCACCTTGTCCTCGTCCATGAGGGCGCGCTGGTTCTCGACGAGCTTGTTGCGCTCTGCCCAGAGCTCTTTGCTGTTGTAGAACATCAATTCTCCTTTCGGCGGTATACGCGGTTGCCGAGAACGATCGCCTTGCCCTCGGACTCGGTGCCGATCATGTTACCCCCGGCGTGAGATTTGCCGGGTTTCACCACTTCGGGGGCGTTTTCTCCCTGCGAGTCGCCGACCGCCGGCGGGACTGCGACGTCCGTCTCGGGACGGCGCCCGGACGTGTACACGCTCTCGGGCACGTTGAGGAACCGGGCGGCGATCGCCGGCTCGATCCGGGCGGCCACGCGCTCCTCGGTCTCCACCACCTCGTCGCACAGCCCCGCCTCCCTCGCGCCCTCGGCGGTGTACCACGTCTCGGCGGACATCGCATGGGCGACGTCCTCGACGGCCATCCCTGAGCGCGATGCGATGATCTGCGCGATGGAGCCGTCGATGCCCTCCAGGCGGTCGGCCGTGGTGCGCAGCTCGTCGCGGTTGCCCTGGCAGCACGTCCAGGCGTTGTGGATCATCAGGAAGGCGTAGTCGCTCATCGACACGCGGTCTGCCATGAGGGCGATGTAGCTCGCGGCGGAGGCGGCGATGCCGTCGACGTGGGCGACGGTCTCTCCCTCGTAGCGGGCGATGGCCCCGGCGATGGCGAATCCCTCGTAGACGTCCCCGCCGCAGCTGTCGATGCGGATGTCCAGCGGCTTGGGCGACAGCCCGTCCAGCGTCTGCGAGAAGTCCTTCGCGCGATTGGCGTCCTCCGGGCACCACCAGTCGTCCCCGATGGTCCCGTAGATGTACACCGTGGCCCTCTGGCCCTCGTTCTTAACCTCGAACATTCATGCCTCCTTTATCGGTCACTCCGTTCTGGCTCCCGTCGCCGGGGGCTTTGGCGGCGTGCGAGTACACGGTCACGCTGCCGTCCTCCTCGACGGTGCCGTAGTTCAGCGGGAAAAGCGGCTTATCCAGGACCCCGGTCGGGTCCACGTCCTCCAGCTCGCAGATGCGGCGCGGCGTATAGGCCCCGAGGTAGGCCATCTCGCGGAAGTACTGGGAGCGGGACCGGTCGTCGCCGCGCATGAGCCCCTTCACGTTGAGCTTGGCCGCCTTGTCCCGGTCCCCCATGGAGTCGAGCACCGGACGCAGCGCGAGCTCGATGGCGCGCGCGTCGGGCACGATCGTGTCGGTAACGTAGTCGATGTTGGACTGCTGGCTGCCCTGGTAGGTGGTGCCCGTCTTGTCGTACACCTTCCACGGCGGCACGTTGCAGGCGCGGCACACTTGGTGCAGGATCCACGTCTGCTGCTCGATGAGCGAGGCGTCCTTCATGGTCTGCTGGTCGGTCACCCACTTGGCCCCGGCCGAGAAGATGGGAGCCTTGCCCGCCTCCCCCACGCCGCGCTTGCGGGCGATGGCCTCCTTCAGGTCGGTCTTCTCCTGCTCGCTCACGTGGTGGCCCTCGGGAATCTCGACGTGCCCCAGCTGGTGGTTGCCGTTGTCGAGCATCGACTTGTAGAAGCGCTCAAGGTCGACCGAGAGGCCGATCTGCTTGGCGGCCAAGCGCGCCAGGGACTCGCCCTTGGTTCCGGTCTTCGTGACATGGGTCGTCACGGAGACCACCTCGTCGGCGAAGTAGCGCCCCTCCGGGTTGTACTTGTCGCCGGAAAGCTCGAAGACGGTGCGGCGGCCCTCAGGGCGCGAGCGGTCGAAGTCGCGGAACACCCCGCACAGCACGGGCCACACAGCCACGGGCGCGCCGCGCCACCACTCGACGCGCCAGTAGGCGGTGCCGAAGGTGTCGCAGCGCAGCCGGTGCCACGACATGAACTGCGCCGCGGTCATCTCCTCGTTGGCCATCCCGTTGAAGAGGACGGCCAGGGGATGGTCGGGGAAGGACTCCCACTGGCCGGTGCGCGACACCACCGAGAACGGCAGCGACGAGAGCGATCGGGCCTTTGTCTGCTCGCAGGCCATGTAGTCGACCGACATGAGAGCGCCGTAGCCGGCGACGGTCGACAGGCCGACGTCCCCGATCTCGCCGACGGTGACGATGCGGGGCCCTTCGTCCGGAACCGGCTGCGCCTCTGCCGGCGGCTGCGCCTCTGCCCGGTAGCCGGGCTTGAGGTCGGCCCCCGTTATGAAATCCATGATGCGGCCCAAGTCTTCCTCCTTTGCGTCGCGAGAATCCTACCCCGCGCGTGAGATCAGTCGTTCAGCGGGACGTAGTGCTCCCTGCCCGCCACCAGCTTGTCCCAGGCCAGAGACGCGATCGCCAGGGCGATGGCGGCGTCGATCTTCCTCTTCTTCGAGTCCTTGCCGAAGCGCGTGCCGTAGGGCTCGCGGTCCTCCTCGATGCAGTTCGCCAGGTGCTGCTTGAGCTTCGGGCACTTCTTCAGCCGCAGCTCCTTGCTCTTCACCAGGTGCTGGACGATGGCCGTCGCCTGGCACATGGTGGCGTTGTTCTGGGCGAAGGCCGTGGTCTCGATGCCGTAGGTGTCCCGCAGCTGAGAGTCCATCACGATCATGCGGTTGGGGTCGATGGCCACCACCTCCGGCCAGTGCTTCTGGCAGAGCCCCGCCACGAGCTGCATGATCTGGTTGAGCGGGTAGTGCCCCGTGTCCTCGTCGGGCGTGTCGAACACCCACTCCTTGGTGCACGAGTAGCTCTTCCCCTTCTCGTCGGTGCGCTTCTGGTAGGCGACGATGGCGTAGCAGTCGCCGGAGGTGGCGCCATCGATGCCGAGCGTGTAGGCCTTGCAGAAATCGAAGTCGTTCTTGCGCCGCACGAGGGCGTTCAGCTGGCGCGCCGAGAAGCAGCTGTACTCGTCCTTCTTCCCCGGGAACCGGTTCGCGGTGTAGCGCTCGAACGAGCGCTTCGACGTGGCCGTGTTTCGCTGGTCCTCGATGGACTCCCAGTCGATCCAGGACGCGACCATGAGCTTCTCCCACGCCCTCGGGTCGTCTATGTCGTCCTTCTCGTCGAGCCCCAGCCAGTAGACGTACATGCCGGGGTCCTTGTCGGCCTTCCGCAGCACGTCCCAGAGGAAGCCCTCCTGGGCGTCGGCGGCCGTGGTGATGCCGATGGCGAGCGGGTTGGTCTTCGCGATGGACTTCTGGCCCTTGAGTCCGGCGTCCCACACCTTGCTGTCCTTGTAGACGTGCATCTCGTCGAACACGAGCACGTTGAAGTGCCATGACTCCAGGGCGTCGGCCTTGTTCGGCAGCACCATGATGCGCGCCCCGGTCTCGCGGTGCGTGATGACCTTCGTCCCGATCTCCCATTGCTTGGCCCAGGTGTCGTTCAGCTTGATCATGGTGGCGATCTTCTCGAAGATGTTCTTCACCTGGTCAATGCTGGATGCCACCACGCCGTACTGGCCGTTGTGGCGCACCTCCATGGTCGCCACGGTGAGCACGATGGCGGCCGCCATCTCGGTCTTTCCGTACCCGGACGGCAGTCCGATGATGGCGCGGCGGTGCGTGCGGCGCCACCGGCCGCCGCGGACTTCGCCGCAGGCGAACAGCGGCAGCCAGATGTTCTCGCGCTGGAAGTCCTCAAGGAGGAACGGCGTGCCGTAGTACTCGTCGTTGGCGACGTGCTTGCACATCGACGACATGCAGCGCTCGTAGTCGTGCGCCATCACCAGCCCGTCGGGGCTGTACTCGGTGGGGGTCCTATACATCCTCGACCTCCACCACCTCGGCCTCGCCGCCCGGCAGGTACTTGGCATAGGCTGCGTCGATGGTCTGGAACATGGCGGCGGTGTCGGCGGCGGTCTTCACGGTCACGGCGTCCATGAGCCCGATGCGCGACCGGGCCAAAGGCGACAGCCCCAGCTGGTCCGACAGCGCGCGGATCTCCGTCGAGCAGGTCTTGAGCACCGCCACGCCCGGGTGCTTTCTGGTCACCGGGGCGCCGGGCTCGCCGTCCTCGCCCTCCTTCTCGCCGATCTGCTCCAGGGCGCGGATGGTGCCGTAGGGGCCGGCCATGTCCTGCTGCACCTGTGCGGCGAGGGCGTGCCAGTAGACCAGGAGCTTAAGCATCGGGATGTCCGCCTCGGTGAAGTTGTTGACCGGCGGCGCGATGAGGGACCATATCTCGCTCTGCACGAGGTCGGCGGCGACCTCCTGGGGCATCTGGACGCCGCGGCGCTCCTCGGCGAGCCCGTAGCGGTCCTTCAGCCCGCGCCGGATGGCGCCGTCCTGCGGCATGCGGCCCCTCATAGGCCCTCGCTCTTGAGGGCGTCCTCGATCTTCGTGGCAGCCGCCGCGAGCGACAGGCACAGAGGAGATGGGGTCAGCAGCGACGCCCGCGACAGGTCGGCGGCCGACTCGTGGGCCCGCTCCACGACGCCCACCACCTCGTCGGTGGTCATGAGCGCGCCGGGCGCCGGCGTCGCCGGCGCCTTGCTCGGCGGGCACGGGTACCCACGGTGCGCCCGCGACCGGCAGGTGGGCGAGCAGTAGCAGGCCGTGCTGCGCCTGGCGGCGAAATCCCGCCCGCACACCTCGCATTTCCGTATCACTGGCCCTCTCGCCTCCTCGCGCCGTCGCGTGTCTCTACGGGCACGAGGTTACCTCTGGCGTGAGATTTAGCGTTGCCGCCGCCGTTCCGCTAGCGTTGCGGATGAATTTTCGCGGCTCACGCGGCGACCCGGAATCGCCCAATTTCGTGCTCGCGGAAAGGAGGGAGGGCGCGCGGGGAAGAAGATTCCCCCTCCGAATTTTCAGAGGGGTTAGGGGGTCAGTTCGCGCGCCTCCTGCGCGCGTCGATGATCGCGTGGCAGCTCTTGCACAGCAGCGCCAGCCTGTCGTGGCCGCCGCCGTCGCACAGCGCGTCCTCGTGGTGTATCTCGCCGCCGTAGTCGGCGCACATCCAGCGGCCGCCAACCTTGCGGGCGCACACGCATCCGCACCGCTTGCACATGCCGCGCTGCTCATCCATGACTCGCTGGCGAGCGCGCCGGTACTCGGGCTCGCCGTACCTCTTGCGCCAGGGCTCGCGCTCGGCGCGGGTGGCGTCGCCCGCCGTTGGGCGGCGCTTGC
>ERZ773228.3422-NODE-3422-length-13099-cov-2.902407_pt1 | contig 13099 bp, 34 predicted proteins | sample MGYA00580524_ERZ773228 | MGnify/ENA primary metagenome ERZ773228 (study PRJEB29015, sample SAMEA2737768) | human gut metagenome | biome: human gut; feature: human-associated habitat; material: faeces | place: China | collected 2012 ...
TTTCATTTGCATATATATATTGTGGTTCATGTAATGTGAATTGTTTCGCTTTGGTTGATATTCTTTTGGCAATCTCGCTACCTCCTTATCATTTCTTATCCGGCACATACTCCGGACACTTTTCAATCCTATACGAATCATACGTCTTGCGGTGTACCTTTTCAGCGGTCCAACCCTCAACAGGCTGAAAGCAACTACTCCACGAACACCATCCGCAAGCATTCTGGCACGTCCAACATAATTGTTCTTTAGTCATTTTGCACCTCGTCTAATCTCTGAACATACTCGGTAAAATACCATAGCAGTTCATCTTTGAATACTTCAATAGCCTCTTCGGCTTTTTCTCTTGATTTGAAGTATATATTATTCGGCCCTCTCATCCACCAAGTCCTACCTGCATAAAACACATTACTAGAATAGTCATATATGATAGAATATTTTTTAAGGTCCTGGTCTTCCCAATCTTCTTTGGAAATAACCTCGTCGTTTTGTGCCTGCCATTGTCTAAGTTGACGGAGTAATCTGTCTGCTCTTGCATTGTTCTCGGAAATTATCTTGTCACTGTAATAGTTTCCTGTGCTATAACATTGCTTATCACCTTGGTCATTATCTTCTGTGACTCTCATTATATTATTGTATATATCGACAAGATAATACACGTCACCTTTTTTAACCCTCTCATATCCTGTTCGGCTTCGTTCCTCCGCCAATCCCAATATTTTAGCCTGTTCTTTTGTCATTTCAACTTGAACGGTTTTGCCGTTCACTTTCAACTCTACTTTCATTACTGTTCCTCCTTAATTTTATTTCGCCTCAATACTCACGCCCTCGTGCGTGTGCCAATACAATTTGTAATGATATGGGTCTGTATGTGTCCCTGTTATATCCTCAACCGCATACATTGTGTATTCGTTTAAATACACATAGTTTTTCTTATACGAATTCTCACCCGTTTTAACAGTTATCACCAATTCATTAGTTGTATTATTGGATATACTCATATATCCCTCCGCCTCAAGCACGATATTATCTGTTCGTGCATTGTAAACGGTGATTTTTCGTTCACATTCAAAATAATCTGCCTGTTTTGACATATTGTAGTTTACCATTTCCGCCTCTGAACACGCCGTCAGCATTACCACTATGCAAAACATCATCAATATTCCAATTATTTTTACAAATCTTCTTTTCATTTATTTTTCCTCCGTTTCTTTTTTTTTTGAATTCGTGCAATTCTTCGCCCAATTCACTCTTTTTGACTTTCCGGTATTCCATTTTTTTATTCCTCAAACAATTCGGGATTATCATTCATATCGTGTATATTGCCTATAACACTGGCTGATTTCCCGTCACCGCACCAGTATAATAAATCTTCTCGTAGCGTCATTAACGGCTCATGTTGCCACTCTATGACAAAACCACAGTCATTACACACACGTTGTCTGTCGTATGCATTTCTGTATTTAACTATTCCTAAACACGCTTTCTCCGTTGTGAAATGCGGTTCATATCGGAATATACTTCCCTCAAAAACTCGGTTTCCTTTTTTGTCGGTAACTCCTGTAAATTGTCCTACTGTTTCAGGTATAACCCTATGTGCCCAGTCAACATCATTTGATGAATTATCAATTATATACACTACTTCATCTTTTACATCATCAGCTTTTTGCTGAAATATACCGCCTGTTATCCATTCTCCATTGTCTATACGTTTACCTCTGAATAGTATCTCTCGCATTATGTATCCTCCTCAATACTTACAATCAATTTCCAACTTGCTCGCCATTGCCTTTTTTATAATTTTCAGCAATGTTTTATTTGTGTATTTCGGTAGCGACTTTTTGTTGTAGCCGCTACCCTTAAATCCCTTATACTTTTTGCTCATACTCATACAACTTCTCTATTGCCTTTTTCATCGGCTCAAAATTTTTAATTTCTCTGTCTATTGTTTCTTGTGCCACCGACGGAAACATTTCTGCGTCAAGTGTTATAAATCCGTTTTTATATTTTTTTGTCAACATTTTTATCTTCCTCCAACAGTGCCGTAAGCAACAGCAAATAATTTATACTGTCACCTATCTTTTCAGCCCACATTTCTTGTGATATTGCCTTGCCTTGCTCGTAATCTTCGATTAGGTCATAGACTGATACGGTGTGTTTTGCCATCATACCGCCTAACGCTTTAACCGCTGTGCATTTCTGCAATTTGCCTGCCACTTTGAAATTATGTAATCTATCATCGGTTGCATATTCTTCTGCTTTACTGCAAAGAACGCTTTTACACGTTTCTATGCGGTTATTTATAACTTCTTCAAATTGTTCAGTTCTCATATCGTCACCTCTTATTCGCACGGCTCGTACTTCGCGTGGAACACATCAGGCTTACACGGGTAATATTCCCCTCGTAGTCCTCTGATGATGTAGTCACCTGTGCTTGCTACCATATTGCCCTCTAAGGTTTTTATTATCAGTACTCCGCTTGTAATATCAATATTCTGTGTATTTGCAAATCGTAAAATCTCTGTTAAATTTTCGCCTGTCCATTGTACCGCCTCAATTTCACACGGTTTTGTTTTGTATCTCATTCTTCTACCTCCGTCATTTCTTTTACAAGGTCGTCGATATTGTCCTCAATTTCTGAGCACTCAAACGTACCGCCGTCAGTATTAAAGCCATCTTTGAGCATTTCCGCAAATTCTATTATTGCATTTGAACGCTCTTTGAAAATCAAATTTGATATATCTTTGTTTTTATCCTCAAGCATTCGTTCAGTTATGTCTAAGTTATTTTGTGCGGTTGCTACATCATCTTCAAGTAGCTTTATAACGCCTTTGTATCTCTCAATCTCTGCCTTTTGATGATTGATAATGTCATTCAACGTTTGCGTGTTTGAATCTGTCATTTTTTTATTCCTCTCTTTCTCAATAACATAGCTTGACTTCTTTATGTATTTCGTCAATGTCAATATCTACAAGAGAATAATCAGTTATATCGCTGTCGACCAAAACTTCAAAATCTTCGTAACCGTCCTCGATAAGGCTTTCTAAACTGTTGTATAGTTCCCTTACTGTCATATTACATCACTCCAATCCAATGCTTGCCCGCATTCAACGCAAAGTTTATCGCCGAATAGTATATATTTACTATCGCCACAATTAGGGCAATGACTCAATCCACTTTCTTCGTCAATAATTATTTTCATCGGAATATCTTTTTGCTCATACTCATACAACTTCTCTACCGCCTTTTTCATCGGCTCAAAATTTTTAATTTCTCTGTCTATGGTTTCTTGTGCCACAGGCGAAAACTTTTCCGCATTTAGCGTTATAAATCCGTTTTTATATTTTTTTGTCAACATTTTTATCTTCCTCCAACAGTGCCGTAAGCAACAGCAAATAATTTATACTGTCACCTATCTTTTCAGCCCACATTCCTTTTGATATTGCCTTGCCTTGCTCGTAATCGTCAATCAAATCGTACACGCTGACAGTATGTTTTGCCATCATACCGCCTAACGCTTTAACAGGTGTGCATTTCTGCAATTCGCCTGCTACCTTGAAATTATGCAGCCTATCATCAGTTGCGTATTCGTCCGCCTTATTACATAAAACAGCTTTACATATTTCTATGCGTTCGTTTATAACTTCTTCAAATTGTTCTGTTCTCATTCTTCTACCTCCGTCATTTCTTTTACAAGGTCGTCAATATTGTCCTCGATTTCTGAACACTCAAACGCTTCTGCACCGAGAGCAACAAATGTGCTTTTGAGTGTTTCCGCAAACTCTGTTACCGCATTTGCACGCTCTTTGAAAATCAAAGTGGATATGTCTTTATTTTTTTCTTCAAGCAACATTTCCGTTACTTCCGTTTCTTTTTTGCGCTTGCTACATCATCTTCAAGTAGCTTTATGACACCTTTGTATCTCTCAATCTCTGATTTTAGCTCTTGTGTATAGTGTTCAAAGGCTTGTTTTGCTCTGTATACTGTGATTAATGGTTGTTGATTCGTGTATATTCCTTCTGCGTCCAAAAAAGAATATATCATTAAAAATTCTTCAGCCGTTTTCGGGAAACTCATATTCTCTCCCATTCTTCTGCTCCTCCTTTGAATATTGGTTTATACTTTTCGTCTATCGGTGTGTTATACAATCCGCACGCCTCGTATTTGCCATACCAATTTGTGTTTGCCTCTCTTGTGATACCGTATCCTCGACACTTGCAATGACGTTTTCCGTCGTCTGTAATCGTTATAAAATTACAGCAGTTACGGCATAGCACACCCTCTAATTCGCCATACTCTCGGTACATAGCACCGATTTTAATTCTCTTTTTCTTTGCCATTTTCTTCCTCCTTAAAATTGCTCACCACTTTTATAATTCTTATAACCACTTTCATAATAGTTTCATTTTCTGTGCAATTACTGCTATATCCAGTATGCAGTAATGCACTTGCTCTACCCATTTCATAATAATGAGCCATAAAATTCATGTTAAAAAACGAATTTTTTTCCGGAAATTGATTAAACATTTTTAATCTGATTTCTGCTTGCTCGAGCATTATATCTTGAACTGCCTCTTTTGCGTCTTTCGAGTTGCGGATCGAGGCGATGCAAAGGTCTATAAATTTTAATTTATTAAAATCTAAATTTTCTGTTTTTGCTTCGCCTAAATATTCTTTGAATATCTTGCGAATAATATCATCGAAATCATACGGCAAACGCGTATTCATTTCTATTTCCACGCCCATTGGTAATTTAATAGTCATTGTCTTATTCCTCCTTATTGCTCATTTTGTGGAATATTTTATTCTCGTTTTTTCTTCTGAAAATTTTTTGTTGAATGTATCAGGGTATGCCGCCACACCGTTCCAATCATCATACTTAACTTGTTCCTGCTCTCCGTTACATTCAAAAACAAGATTAGCTCTCGCTTCATAACCATCATCGCTTATTCTTTGCTTACTGCATACATACCATTTTGCAAATTTCTCTCTTGGGAAATGATTTTCTCTCAGAAAATATTTTCCCGTTCCAATTTCTTTGTAGACTTCCCGGCCAGTGCCACCTTCAAAACCTTCAAACTGTACTTGTATCACCTTTACAGGATTTCGCTTAATGTCATTGTAATAATCATTTTCAGAAAGCTTTAAAAACCAGCCACATAAAGGTTTATTATAATAAATCTCAATATGTGATGTAATATAGTCTGCTCCAAGCCTATCCATACATTCTTGTTGTATAAAAAGCTCTCCTGTATGGCCTTCATCATCTGTTGCTATAATCTTTATTCTTCCTTCCAAACACGACCTATTGAGAGTATCCTCAAACTTTTGATAATCGCATTCTGTAGGTGCTGAAAATTCAACTGTTATCATTGTCTTATTCCTCCATATCAACCCACGTTATCCCCACTGCATAAGCCGCCCATATATCGGCTTTAAATCCATAAAACCAATCGGGATTATTCTTCGTTCCCTTGCCGTTCTTTAAGTCGTGCTTTGCGAATCTGTCTATCAAAGCACGACGTATAGTTGCGTCGTTGGCTTTCATACTGTGACAGATATTAATTTTTTCATCCTTGCGTGTTATGTATTGAACATCCTTTTGTAATTGCTTTGCTTTTTCGGTAAACCTGCCTATCCACACACACGTTTCAAACACTTCACGCCCAACCGGCATACCGTAACACGCCACCATTTCGATAACAACAACGTCTACTTGATATACTCTTATCAGACGTTCAAAACTGTCTAACAATTCGTTGTTATCGGTCTTTCCAAAATCTTGCGGTTTCATTGTTTCTCTGTCAATAATGCACCAACCGCTTTGTGCATTACCGGGGTCTATTGCTAATATTACCACTACATTCGCTCCCTCATTATTTTTTCAAGTTCGTCATAATCAACACCGTTGTCATCATATACGCTTTGTTCATTCCCTTTGTGGTATGTTTTCTTTGCACCTTGCACTTCCGCAAGGGTAGTACGTCCCGCATTAAAATGATTGCGAAGTATTGCCTCTATGTACCTGTAATTACGTTTGTTGTTCTTTACAGCTTCTTCGATTGCGTATATAACAACGTCCTCCGACATATCATTCAGCCAATCATCTAAGCCTCGCAGTGTAATCGGTGTCAAAGGTGCTATATTGTTCTCATATAGCTTAACAATTCTTACAGGCAGACGTGGCAGTTTCCTTTCTTCTACTCTCTTTTCTTTTACTTTACTTTCTTCTACTTTCTTTTGTTCGGAAATGTTTACATTTTTGCTTGAAATGTTTACATTTTCATTTAAAATGCGTACATTCTTATAAATTTGGTTGACTTTAATTAAGAGGTACTCTTTTCTGACTTCAACTTCTTTACGGCGACTGACTGCCTCGAAGTATCTTTCTTGTATGCCTCTCGAAGTCAAGATTTGATACTTGTCATAAAGTTCACTGTCAAATATACCTCTTTTAATCGCGGCTCTCACTATTTCGGACACGGCATCACCACCCAAACCTACATTCTTTCCGAACAATAATGCAACGTCTTCTGTCCATTCACAATAGTAACCTTGCTGTCCGTATATCTTTTGGAACAACTTAACGACTATCGCAAACCCTTTCAGTCCAAATTCAGCCTCGATTAATTCAAATTTATCATCTAAATGTACGTTCAGCGGAAAGTAGTTAATTCCATTGTTCATACACTACACCTCTTAAAACGGCAAATCTTCTTCATCACCGATTGTTGCAAAATCCTCGCCGTATTGACTGTTTAAATCATCAATACTGCTATCTGAAAAATCGGTGTCATTTCCCTTTGTCCCGCTTCCTGACTTGCTACCTGTAAAGTATGCCTCATCTACAATAACTTCTGTCGCATACTGCTTTTTACCGTCATTACCGTCCCAACTTCTTGTTTGAATACTTCCGACTACCGCAATCATACTGCCCTTTTGGAAATATCGTGCGATAAATTCGCCTGTCTTACGCCACGCAATACAGTTAATAAAATCAGCCTGTTGTCCGCCGTCTTTTACAAATCTTCGATTTACCGCAATAGTAAATCTTGCGACTGAAAGATTGTTTTGTGTTTGTCTTATTTCAACGTCTTTTGTAAGACGCCCCATTAATATAACTTTATTCATACTTGCACTCCCTCTAATTTAAACTTCTTAATGTTCTCTTTATGTCCCTTAATGCCGTTTTCAGCATATATTTTCGAAGTTTTGCATTGTCTGTACGAGTATGATACCCGCAGTTCACATCATAGGTCGCAAATAATCGCCGACCGCAAACAACATAAATATCGTTACCCTCGAATGCATTCACTACTTTTTCATTTTCATAAACTACTACTTTCATAAATAACTCCTCCCAAAAATTTGTCTAAACTGTTCTTCAGTCTAATTATTCTCTTTCATAGCCTTTTTCTGACCGTATCGGTGCAAATAATCAGCTATACCACTGTTTCTGTGTGCGCTGTATTCACCGTTACGGTGACATCGTTCGCCACATAGGTAAACTACCAATCCGTATTTTTCAGAATATTTTCGGTTACTTCCTCCAAATATATGGTGACGTTCTAATCTGTCACCGTTTCCGTTTCTACTGCATAGAAAACACTTCTTCATTGCTTCCACCCGTCCTTTAACACCTGTAATTCTCTCGGTGTCATTGTTTCGATACCCAGTGCCTTGCAGTCCTGCACGATATTATCAATCAACATCGACATTTGCTTTGTGTCGTATGATGATGAACCATAGTATAGAACAACGTTTGTGCAACCTTTAAGTTTGCTTTCAAGCGTTTCTGCCTGCCACCCTAAGCCGCTATGTTTCCAACCCTCGCATAGTTTGTTGACGGCTTTTGTAGGCGCACATACTATCTCACTGTTACCACCTATTTCTTTTATCTCTCGGCGGTATACCTCTGTTTTACTGACATTTAGCTTTTCTGCCAATTTATCTATCAGTACCCAACAGTAAGCATTTGCGTCAAGTGACCTCTTTTTCCTGTACTGTTTGACCTCGACAACATATTCTTTGCCATCCTCTAAAGCTGATATTAATGACGATAGCCACGCTACCGCCTTAATACCGCTCTCTTTATTGAATATCTGTTTGTTCATTATTTTCTACCTTATAATCTTCTGCCATTTGTTTTGCGTTCTTTGCGTATTGAGGATATTCGGCAAGTTCTACTTCGTCAATATCCTTGCCTAATGCAGTTTTTAGCAACTCTCTTATCTCTTCCTCTGTCTTGCCTGCTCGGCTTGCAAAGTTCTTTACAAAACCTTGCAACGATTTTTTTATAACGATGTTAGCACTGTCAACCAATCTATTTAAAAACAACACATACTTTCCTTGTGGTAATTCGGTTAATTCTTTTGCGACGAATTCATTTAATAAAATGTTGAGCGTTGTTTCTCTATTTGCTTTTGGGAACACACGCAAGATATTTTGTATTTTTTTTATCTGTGTTTCATTGATGTATACTTCTTGTTGGGGCTGTTCCTGTGGCGGTTGCGGTTGGTTCTGTTGATTTATAAGTGCGTTTGCCAATTCGTCTGCACTGCACATACTTCCGTCAATACCCACACCCAAATTTGCCAATGCTCTGCCCCAAGCCGAGGTTTCACAATTTTCTATGTAGCTTGTCTTATTTATAAAACTGCCATTCGCATCCTCGTATGCGTGTCCTGTCGCAACGATTACGCCGTCGGGGTTTATTATTTTCGCAACCATAACAACCCTTTTATCCGTCAATTCCACTATCTCACTTGTAAGGCTGTATTGAGGGAAGTTCTCTCTAAACGCCTTTATTCTGTCGTTTACAAGAACATATTCTTTGCCTTTTATATTCGTTGTCGGTAAATCTTGTTTCATATTTCTGCCTCCTTTGCAAAATTATCTATACAATCTTCGCAGATAACCGTATCTTCAATATCGTAATATTTTTCACCTACATATATAGGCTCGCCACATTCATCACAGGTGCAGGCGACAACATCTTCACCGCAACTATCCTCACCATAGTTGCCTGTTATTTCTCTGTCTATATCTACATATCCAAACATTTTATACACTCCTTAAAGCTTGAAATCAGCATCTATAAAATACAAATTTTCTTTGCTGTCGTATCTTAGGGTATAGTCACCGCAAAATCTATCAAGTGGCTCTACATATTTAATTCTGCAGTTATTTTTTTCTTTGTTTGTGTAATAAACTTTGAAGCCGTTCACACTATCAGATTTTTTGAAATATATTCTCTTACGGTCTACGGCAAAAATCATATAATCACTGTCTTTTAAGATACTTCTGAAACATTTATTACGAAACATTATCGCTGTTCCGTATTTTGTTGCACCTCTTTTATTTTTCCCGAACGATGTTATACTAATGCTCACATCGGTATTGCTCGTGTTAATTCTTGTGTTCTTTTTAATCCATTCCATTTGACTTTTCTCCTTTTCTATGCTAAAATATTGTTGTGTTATAATATATGCCGTTGAACGGTATTGCGGGGGAAATTAAATTCCCCCGCTTTTTTATTATTCAATTATATGTACATTCGGTACATCTTCAAGCAATTCTCTTAGCTTGTCCGCAACGTTCTTTACTGCCTCACGTTCCCAAGCTCCACCGTCTGCCTCAAACAGTGCCGCTCTGCCGTCTTTTAATCTAATTAGGAAGTCGCTTTCTGGTTGTTCTACCTCTAAAAACGTTCTGTATGGCTTTAGCGAAACAATCGGTTTTATTCTCTGTTCGCCAACCAACTGAATACCGCTCTTGACGGTTGCCGATTGTGTTATACCGTCATCTTTCGTTTGTACTGATTGTTGGTCTGTTATGTTGCCAAGCAACTGCACAAGATAATCTCTATCCTCTGTCGGTGCAAAACGTGATTTTAGGCAGATAATCATATTTTCAATGCTTATATACTCGTTAAAATCGAAACCGATAAATTTTGCTTCGGCAGTAAAAGGTCTTTCACGTTGCATATCATCTCTTATTGCACCGAACACGTGTACTCGTTCTGCTGATGTTGCTCTGACGAACAGCGGAAGATTATACTCATTCATCTCTTGTTTTATCATCTCTGCCAAACCGCTTAGACTTGAAAGGACTATTGTCTCAGCAAGTTTATTTTCAACCCTATATAAGTGCTTGTCTGAAAAAGTGCCTTGCACTGTTTCAATCACCTTTGGTCCTGTCATATCCTCGATTTTTTCAATAAACTCTTTGTTAATCATTATCTTTATCCTCCTTAAATCACATTGCTTTCTTAATTGCTATAATCTTCGGCTCTTCTTGCTCCGAGCCGTCTAATGCCATTTGCCCCGGTACTTGTGGCAACATTTCGACTAATGCTTTGCCCTCGTCTGATTCCGTCAAGTACAACGCACTTTCGATGTTGTTTGTCGGTACAAGTGTTGATTTTACCTGTGTTGACATTTTGATGTTCTGTCTTTCGCTGTCCGGCTTTAGTGATAACGTCAATGTTATCTTTCTTACTGCGTCCGCCTTGGTGTTTAGGTCGGCGATATTATCAACGACCTTGCTTAGCTCATAGTCCAATCTTTCACCGATTGCACCACGAGCGACCTCTAATAAATTTGCATTACCCACTTTTTATCATTCCTTTCTTGATTTTTTATTTTTTTGTGGTATAATATATGTAAAACATAGATTAATCTATGTAATTACCTTTGACCGTTTACGAGTGCCAGCTCTAACGGTCTTTTTCTTTTGCAACAATATTGATATACGGCTCACCATTATTCCACGAATGGCGTATTTCAAAATCGGCACTACCATTAATCAATATTTTTGTGTTACTGCCAAGTGCAGTTAATATCGTGATAAATTCTTCATTATTGTAGTTCTCTACTTCGTTATTCATCTTCTTTCACCTCCAACTTCTTCTTGATGTCATCCAACATCTTTAATTGTAATCTGTATTTCTTATCGACTGTTTTGTCAGTCGGAATACACAACGACATAATTTCTTTAAACGGCTTGCCCTCATATACGCTTATACATATAACCGGTGCAAACTTATTGTCACCTACTATTGTGTATATCACGACAGGTGCATCGTCACGTTTTGCCGCCAACAAATTAATCTGCATACATAAATTATGTAGCTTGCTTATCTGACCTGTTGTCATTTCTGCCCTCCTACTATTCTCACCACACTCACTTTAAGTGGGTACTTTGCTTTAATGCGGTTTGTTATGCCGTAGCCTTTTGCTATATACTCTTTAACCAACTTGTTATCATTGGCATTTACAAACATCGCATTACCTCTGCCCGTCATTATTACATATTTGTTCATTTGCAAACAATCCTTTCACTATATAATTTTGATTAGGGTGTCCCTTGCATTCTTTTGCGAATGCGTTAATCGTCGGAAATACTTCTCTGTGGAAATATTCTTCCGTTTTCTCATTCTCTGTTTTTGGTTTTCTTTTTAGCATTTTTTATATCCCTTTCTGCCAATTTCCAACTTATGATTAGTCCGATACCGAAACTAATCAGCGCAATTCCTATTGTGTTCATTTGTTTTACCTCTCTTTACTTCCTCACAGGCACACAGGAGCCGTCCACAAAACAGATTTCATTAAAATTTAAACTCATTGGGAAAAGTCTACTTTACGGATAACACGCGGACAGCCCTTGTCTGCCTGCAAGGTATTTAATTTTTATGACATCTCTCTTGCTAACTTAGCGACAGAGATATATCCTTTATTAAAGCCAAATAGCTCTAATACTGTTTTTCTATTCAATCCGCAGAACGTCGCGACGTTTTTGACGTTCAGCATTTCTTTATTAGGATAAACCTCTTTAATTCTTTCAAGATTATCTCTGTATGACGGTTTTTCAAGTGCCATTTTTTCTCACCTCCGCTCCTGCAAGAAACTCTTTACCAACATTGCAATCGACACTGGAAACGCTATAGCAGCGAGAGTGCCGCAAGCAATCGCTATCATTACTATCATTCTTTTCGCTCCTTTACTAATTATATTTAGGTGTTAATCTTACTCTGTAACCTTTGACGGTATCTACGGAATTAGATTGTATAACTGCAATAGTTACAGGGTTTTCTTCATCTGTTTCTACTACTATTTTTGTGTATTGACCTAATGTTTCTTTATCAACCATTTTTCTCATTCCTCCCTTTACGATATTTTGATTTTATGTTATAATCATTTTAAAGGAGCTGATTATAATGAAAAACACCACATTGAAACTTGCCGAAAATGATTATTTAATTCTCGAATATCTAAAATTAAACCCTTCTGCAACGGAGAAGTCTATAATATCGGCATTAGACAACAAAGTCGAAGGTATTAAATTCCGTCTTGAAAATCTTTCTACAAGAGAAACAGTTCAAAGGCAAAACGGCACTCGACGTTCAGTTGAGGCTTATATATCACGTATGAATCAAGGTGATTCACGAGTATATTCACTTAACTCTAAAGGAGAAGCTGAATTACAGAATTACAACACCCAAAAGAAAAACGAGAAAAGAGAATTTTGGTTAAAAAATGCTTTAATACCTGTCATTGTGTCATTCTTAACAACAAGTATAACAATGTACTTAATACCGAAGTTGCCATCGATACTAAAATGGTTATGCGATACTCTTTCCAAAAATTTTTCATCTTAGTTTTCTACCTCCCTATTTAGTTTTTACTTTCTGTTCTTGTTTTGCTATCCAATCTACACTTACATTAAATAGCTCTGCCAATTTTGACGCATAAGCTAAGTCAAGGCTTTTTTGACGTTCGCCGTTTTCTATATAAGTATAATAATTTTGACTTATACCTAAGAAGTCCGCGACAGCTTGCTTGGTCATTTTCTTTTTAAGCCTTAATTTTTTTAAATATTCTCTCACGTTCTCACCCCTTATTCTCACGTTATGTGAGTATTATATAACATAGCGTGAGAATTGTCAATACTTTTCTTAACATTTTGTGAGAATTATTTTATTTTTATATTTTTTTATTGCATAATCTCACTAATAGTGATATTATAAATTTAACGGAGGTGACTATGATGTTTGCAGAAAAATTAAAAACATTAAGAAAGCAAAAAGGATTGACACAAA
>ERZ773228.3423-NODE-3423-length-13094-cov-3.719380_pt1 | contig 13094 bp, 9 predicted proteins | sample MGYA00580524_ERZ773228 | MGnify/ENA primary metagenome ERZ773228 (study PRJEB29015, sample SAMEA2737768) | human gut metagenome | biome: human gut; feature: human-associated habitat; material: faeces | place: China | collected 2012 ...
GCGGCGCTGCGTGGGAGCACACTGTGCGCCCCTGCGGGATAGCGTTTGCTGCCGGTCTGCACCATAAAAATGAAAAATGGAGAACTCGCGCAAGGATAGCGCAATTCTCCATTCTCCATCTTCAATTATTAGAGGATTTCCTTGAGCGCTGCAATCAGCTTATCCATCTGCTCATCTGTGCCGACGGTGATACGCAGGTAATTATCAATGCGCGGCAGCTTGAAATAGCGGATAAAGATACCCTTTTCGCGCAGGGCGGCGAAGATATCCGGCGCTTTCTTGTTCGGATGGGTGACAAACAGGAAGTTTGTCAGCGACGGCAGCACGGTAAAGCCGAGCGCGCGCAGCGCCTCCGCCGAGCGGTCACGGGTGGTGCTGACCTTGCGGCAGGTCTGCTGGAAATAGTCCTCGTCGCGGATAGATGCCTCACCGACAGCGAGTGCGATGGCGTCCATCGTGTACGAGTTGTACGAGTTTTTAACCGCTTCGAGCGTGGAAATCAGCGTCTCCGAGCCGAGCGCGTAGCCGATGCGCATGCCCGCGAGCGAGCGCGACTTGCTGGTTGTCTGCACGATGAGCAGGTTTTCGTACTTGCCGAGCAGCGGAACCGCGCTCTGCGCGCCGAAGTCCACATACGCCTCGTCGATGATGACAACGCAGTCCTGATTGTGCTGCAGCAGGTCCTCGAGGAACTCGAGCGTTACGCCGCGGCCGGTCGGCGCGTTCGGGTTCGGCAGGACGATACCGCCGTTCGGCTTGTCATAATCACGCACATTGACGCAGAAATCCTCGTCAAGCGGCATGTTTTCGTACGGAATGCGGAACAGATCGCACCAGACCGGATAGAACGAGTAGGTGATGTCCGGATAGAGAATGGGCTTGTCCGAGCAGAAGAACGACTGGAACGCCAGCGCGAGCACATCATCCGAGCCGTTGCCGAGGAATACCTGCGACGGCTGCAGGTCAAACCGCTCTGCGATAGCGGTTTTGAGTGCTTTTGTGTTCGCATCCGGGTAAATCGCGAGTTTTGCGGCGTCAAATGTGCGCAGAACCTCGGTCACGCCCGGAGCGGGCGGGTACGGGTTCTCGTTGGCGTTCAGCTTGATGATGTTGTCGGTTTTCGGCTGCTCGCCCGGCACATACGGGTCGATCTTGCGCAGCTTATCGAGAAAAGGCTTGTCCATGGGGAGACCTCCTGTGTTCGTTTTCTTTGATGGGGATAGTTTATCATAATAAAGCGATAAAGTCAAGAGGGTTTGTCGATAACTAAAATTTGTGGTATAATTCATAACATATGAACGATAATCGTAGGGCGCGACGACTCGGCGCGCCGCGTTGAACGGTATGCAGATGGTTTACAACGGCGTGCCGAGGTCGTCCTCCAGAGGACCATCTCTTGCCCTGCAGGGCAATTCACCTTGTCACGCCCTACGAAAAAAATGGTTAAGGTGAAATTATGTACCAACCTTTAGCAGACAAAATCCGTCCGAAGACTTTGGACGATGTGGTCGGGCAGCGGCATTTACTGGGCGAAAACGGCCTTTTGCGCCGCGTCATTGAAAGCGGCAGCATCCCGAACCTGATATTTTACGGGCCGTCCGGTGTGGGCAAGACCACGGTCGCGTCCATCATCGCGCAGCAGACCGACCGCAAGTTATACCACTTAAACGCCACCACGGCGGGCATTGCCGACATCAAGGCGATCATCGACGAGCTGGACACCTTTCTTGCGCCGAACGGTGCGCTTGTGTACCTTGATGAGATCCAGTATTTCAACAAAAAGCAGCAGCAGAGCCTGCTTGAATTCATCGAAACCGGCAAGATCACGCTGATTGCGTCCACGACGGAAAACCCGTATTTTTACATCTACAACGCGATTTTAAGCCGCTGCACGGTATTCGAGTTCAAGCCGGTCGAGGCTGCCGATATGCGCCGGGCAGTGGAACGTGCGTTGAAACTTGCGATGGGCGAGGACGCAAAGCCGGTCGAGGACGGTGTGGCGGATTACATCGCGCAGGCGGTCGGCGGCGATGTACGCAAGGCGCTGGGCGCGGTCGAGCTGCTCGTCTCCGGTGCGGGGGCGGACGGCATCACGCTCGCGGACGCGCAGCAGGCGGCGCAGCGCTCCAACATGCGCTACGACCGCGACGGTGACAGCCATTACGACATCCTCTCGGCGCTGCAGAAGTCCGTGCGCGGCTCCGACCCGGATGCGGCGCTGCATTATCTCGCGCGGCTGCTCGAGGCAGGTGATATGATCTCTGCGGCGCGGCGCATGCTTGTCATTGCGAGTGAGGATATCGGTTTGGCGTACCCGCAGTGCGCCGCCATCGTCAAGGCGTGCGTGGACAGTGCGTTCCAGCTGGGATTGCCCGAGGCGCGGATTCCGCTTGCGGAAGCGATCATTTTGATGGCGACTGCACCCAAGTCCAACAGCGCCATCAATGGTATTGATGCCGCCATTGCCGACATTCGGGCGGGCAGGGCAGGCGATATTCCGGCGCACCTCAAGGACACGCATTACGGCGGCGCAAAGAAATTAGGCCGCGGACTGACGTATCAGTATCCGCATATGTACCCCAACCATTGGGTGCAGCAGGAGTATTTGCCCGAGGAGCTGCGCGGCGCACAATACTACGAATACGGCCCGAATAAGACCGAACAGGCCGCGAAAGCGTACTGGGATAGAGTGAAAAATCAGAAATAATGGAAAATGGAGAATGAACGCGACGGTTTCATTCTCCATTTTTTGCTGTTCACTCGAAAACGGTTTTAACCGGCTTTTTATCGCACCCAACCGGCGTATAGGTCCATTCATCAATATGTCCGTCCGTGATGAAATACCGTGGCGGTGTCGGTGCGTCATACGGCGAGAGAACGTCGATGACGGTCAGCTTTACTTTCATCCGCTGCGGCAGGATGGACTTGATGTACACGGATACCGCCATGCCGGGCCGCAGGTCTTCGCGCGGCTCCGCAAGGCCGGACAGGTTGGGCGTAAGCTCGATGAACACGCCGTACGGCTCGATGGAGCGGACAACGCCGCGCACGGTCTCACCGACGGAGAACAGCGCCGCGTTCTGCGCCCAGGTGCCGAGCAGCTCGCGGTGGGTGAGCGAAATGCGCCGGTTTTCCGGCTCCACGGTGCGGACAGCCGCCAGAATGGACTGCCCGACGGTCAATCGGTCGCCCGGGTGGCAGATGCGCGACACGGACAGATTTTCGATGCCGATGAGCGACGGCACGCCGCAGCCTGCGTCCACGAACGCGCCGAACGGCTCCAGATGCGTTACGCGCGCCGGAATCACGTCACCCGGACGGAGGGAATCAAGCATCCGGTCCTGCGCCTTCTGCTGGACGATGGTGCGCGACAGCCACGCTGTGGGCGGGTCTGTGCTCTCGTCGATATCGGTGACGACGAAGCAGGTGGGCTTGCCTACACGGGACAGGATGGCAATCTCGCGCGTGTCGCCCTCCGCCACGCCGAGCGCGCAGGACACGCGCGGCAGGATGCCCTGCGCGATGCCGAGGTCGAACAGCAGGTCGTGCGCGGCGGTGCACCGCTGTGCGACAGCTTCCAGAATGCGTCCCTCGTCCTGCGCCTGCCGCAGTGCGCCGAGTGTCGAAAATGCCTGCCGGACCGCAGGCTGTACCATGTAGCTGCCCTCGGGCAGATAGGATTCGCTTGTTTTCATATGCAGCCGAGCCTCCTTTGGGGTCTGCCTTACTATATGTGCAGGCAGGGCAGAGTAGCACCAAATTTCGCAAAAGTGCATAGTCTGTAAGCAGAAATTATGGATAAGGGGCTGATTGAATGGCAGATTCGGCAAATATTTCGCTGTCGGCGCTGCGGGACGGACAGCGGGCGCGGGTCGCGGCGCTGCATCTCAGCGGCGGCATGCGGCGGCGCGTGCAGGATTTAGGGTTAGTGCCGGGCACGCGCGTAACCTGTGTGCGGCGTGCGCTCTCGGGCGACCCGATCGCGTACCGGATACGCGGCGCGGTGGTTGCCCTGCGTAAATGCGATGCCGCTCAAATCGAGGTGCAGCCATGAGGCGCACCGTGGCGTTGGCGGGCAACCCGAACGTCGGCAAATCGACCGTGTTCAACGCCCTGACCGGCAGCCGTCAGCACACCGGCAACTGGAGCGGAAAAACAGTCGCGTGCGCCGAGGGCAGGCTGCGCGGCGGCGGTCTGACGCTGACCGACCTGCCGGGTACTTACTCGCTGCGGGCGCACTCGGAGGAGGAGCGTGCCGCGCGGGAATTTCTGGTTTCGGGTCAGGCGTGCGCGGTGGTGCTCGTGGCGGACGCGGGCTGTCTGGAGCGCAGCCTTATTTTGTGCCTGCAGGTACTGGAGGTACAGAAAAACGCCATTATGTGCCTGAATCTCATGGATGAAGCCGCGAAAAAGGGCATTGAGATTGATGTTGCCGCGCTCGAGCGGGAGCTTGGTATACCGGTGATACCGTGCGCCGCACGGCAGGGAAAGGGTCTGCACGAGCTCGAAGCCGCGATACGCCGAGCGGCGGCAGGAGAAAACGAAACGCACCCGACCGCCATCCGCTATCCGGCGATGGGCGAGGATTTGACGGAGGAACAGAGGGACGATATTGCAACCGCAGCGGCGGCACTCCGCGCGGAGGAGATCGCGCTGACGTGCGTCAGACAGCCGGAATGCGCCTGCGCGCGGGATGACCGAGCGGACGATGTGATCCTCAGCCGGAGATTCGGCGTGCCGCTCATGCTTTTGCTGCTCGCAGGCGTGTTTTACCTCACCTTATTCGGCGCAAACGTGCCGAGCGAGTGGCTGAGCACGCATCTTCTGGCACTCGGCACGCCGTTTGCGGGTGCGCTTGCGAAGCTGGGACTGCCGCCGTTTTTCGTCTCGATGCTGACCGACGGACTGTGGCGCGTACTGGCAACTGTTGTCTCGGTCATGCTGCCGCCGATGGCGATTTTCTTCCCGCTGTTCACGCTGCTCGAGGACGCAGGCTACCTGCCGCGCGTGGCGTTTCAGCTTGACCACGCCTTCCAGTGCGCGAGAGCGAGCGGCAAGCAGAGCCTGACCATGTGCATGGGCTTCGGGTGCAACGCCTGCGGCGTGACAGGCTGCCGCATCATCGACTCGCCGCGGGAGCGGCTGATCGCCATCCTCACCAACAGCTTTGCGCCGTGCAACGGACGGTTTCCGCTGCTCATTTTTCTGTGCTCGGTGTTCTTTGCGGGCAGCGCGGCAGGCGGCGCGCTGCTGCTGACCGGCGTCATCGCGGCAAGCGTTGGCTTGACGCTGCTCGTGTCGCGCATTCTCTCGGCAACGGTTTTGCGCGGAGAGGCGGTGTCGTTTGCGCTCGAGCTGCCGCCGTACCGCATGCCGCAGATCGGGCGCGTTATCGTGCGCAGCGTGCGCGACCGGACGCTGTTCGTCCTTGCGAGAGCCGCCGCCGTGGCGGCTCCGGCGGGCGTGCTCATCTGGCTGCTCGCCAATGTGCAGATAGGGAATACAGCTATCCTGTCGCACATCACGGCATTTTTAGACCCGGCAGCGCGGGTGTTCGGGATAGACGGCGTGATACTGCTTGCGTTTATCCTCGGCTTTCCGGCGAACGAGCTGGTCATGCCGCTCATCGTGATGGGCTACCTCTCGTCCGGCACGATCGTCTCCGGCGTGGACTTTGCCTCCTTCCGCGCGCTGCTGCTGGCAAACGGCTGGACGGTGCAGACCGCGCTCTGCACACTGGTGCTCACCGTGGCGCACGCGCCGTGCTCGACAACCTGCCTTACCATCCTGCAGGAGACGCGCAGCGCAAAGTGGACACTGGCGGCGGTGCTGATTCCTGCGGGAGTCGGGCTTGCCTTTTGCATATTGATACACTGCATGCTTGCTTCGGCAGGCTGAAAAGCAGGAAAAAAGTGCGTTTTTTTTTTTTTTTTTAGGGTAAAATGTGTGAAATGTTAAAAAATCTGCATTTTCAAAACAAAATAGCTTGCATAAACCTGTAAAGAATGTTATCATACTAATGGATTATTTTAGCGTTATCCCTGCCGGTTTTCTGCCCTGCAGACCTCGGCTTTTATGCATGCAGATGCATGCAGGAACACGATTTGTTTTATGCGGCCTGTGATCAATCAATCACGGTATCTATTGCTTGACCGGCAGGAGGTTTTAGCACGAATGAAAGAGAAAAGCACGATTCTGATCGTAGATGATTCCGAGCTGAATCGCACGATCTTAGCCGATATTCTTGGTGATGAATACAATTTTATCGAGGCGGAAAACGGAGCACGCGCGATCGAGCTGCTGCGGACGCACACTGATATCGACCTTATCCTGCTGGATATGGTCATGCCGGAGATGAACGGCTTTGACGTACTGACCGCGATGAACAACAACCGCCAGATCGAGGATATCCCGGTGGTGATGATCTCGGCGGAGAACGGCATCGAGCACATCGAGCGCGCGTATGACCTCGGCGTTATCGACTATATCAGTCGCCCGTTCGACTGCATGGTCGTGCGCCGCCGCGTGGTCAACGCGCTGATACTGGCTGCCAAGCAGAAGCGGCTGATGCGGCTTGCCGCCGAGCAGATTTACGAAAAAGAGAAGATCAGCGACCTGATGATCAATATCTTCAGCCATATTGTCGAGTTCCGCAACGGCGAGAGCGGCCCGCATGTGCTGCACATCCGCACCATCACCGAGGTGCTGCTGAGCCGTCTGGTGCAGAAGACCGACCGCTATTCGCTGACGCAGGAGGACATTCAGCTGATCTCGAGTGCGTCCGCGCTGCACGATATCGGCAAGGTCAGTATTCCGGATGAGATCATCAACAAGCCCGGCAAGCTGACAAAGGAAGAGTTCGAGATCATGAAGTCGCACACGACGGTCGGTGCGGATATTCTGCACGGCCTGCCGTTCTCCAATGAGGAGCCGCTGCTCAAGACCGCGTATGAGATCGCGCGCTGGCACCACGAGCGCTACGACGGCCGCGGCTATCCGGACGGCCTGACCGGCGAGGAGATCCCGATTGCGGCGCAGGTCGTTTCGGTTGCCGATGTGTACGACGCGCTGACAAGCGTGCGCTGCTACAAGTCCGCGTATGACCACGAGACCACCCTGCGGATGATCGTAAACGGCGAGTGCGGCACGTTCAATCCGCTGCTGCTCGAGTGCCTGCTCGATGCGTCGCTGCAGATCAAGGAGCGTCTGCGCGAGGCCAACGAGGGATATATGCACAGCACGGCGCACACGCAGCAGCTTTCGGCCGAAATGATGCTCAAGCGGGCGACGCCGCAGGTCGGACGTTCGATTCAGGCGCTCGAGACCGAGCGCATCAAGACCGAGTTCTTTGCCAAGCAGTCCTGCGGCATTCAGTTCGACTATGATGCGGCAACGCGCACCATCTCTGTGACGGACCACACGGATACGCTGCCGTTTGGCAGCCGTCTGTATGATGCGGCGGATACGGAAAAATTCACGATCTTCAGCAAGGATGACCTTCACCGCCTGGAAAACGCGCTGTATGTTACCACGCGGGATGCTCCGGATGTCAGCATGCCGATCACCCTGCGGTTTCCGGAGAACGGCTGGGAACACGAGTACATGCTCGCGGCTCGTGCGCTCTGGTCGAGTGACGCCAAGCCGCGGTATCTCGGCGCTGTCGGTCAGTTCCGCGAGATGCAGACCGATATCATGCTGCCGGAAATGGCGCTGCCGGATTCCGGCGCTGTCACCGGCAGACAGCTTGCGGCTTCAATGGAGGGCATGAGCCGTATTTTTGATGTGGTGCGGCTGGTTGATCCGAAAAGGGGCGAAATCCTGCAGCTGAATGCGGACGGCACGTTCTCGGACCGCGTCCTGCCGTGCTCTCCGGTGTGGAATCACGGAAAAAGATGCAGCAGATGCATTTCCTGCTGCTGCATGGAGGACAAGACGCGCATGAGCAAGCTGGAGCTTACCGACGAGTGCGCGTATCAGCTGATTTCGCGCTATCTGGTCGTGGACGGACGCGAGTGCGTGCTCGAGCTGGGCAGCAGGCTCAGCGACAGCGTTTGGGTGACGAGCGGCGGGCGGCAGTTCCGGCTGGATGCCTCGCACGGAGAGGATTTTTATCTGGATCCGGTGACGGGCGCGTACGGGCGCCGCTACCTCGAGGACCAGCAGCCCGAGCTGGAAAAGGCGGAGGCACTGGCGGTGATCGACATTGACAACTTTAAGGAGATCAACGACGAATACGGCCACCTTGCGGGCGACGCGGTGCTGCGGCACGTTGCGAATGTCATTCTCGCGCGCGTCAACACAGCGGACACACTCGTCCGCTATGGCGGTGATGAATTTGTGCTGCTGCTGTCGCATATCCCGGCGGAGAAATTCCGTTCGACACTCGAGCGCATTCGGGGAGCCGTGTACACGACCAAAATACCGCAGTACGAGAATATCCACCCGACCGTCAGCATCGGCGGTGTGTATCAGGCGCATCCGCTGGTCGAGGCCATCCGCCGGGCGGACAAGCTGATGTACTGGGCAAAGCAAAAGCGCAACGACGTACAGACCTGAGGAGGAGTACATACATGAATCTGGAAGAGTTTTATGCACAGATCGGCGGCGATTATGCGGACACGCTGCAGCGCCTGTGCAATGAGAGCATGGTGAAAAAGTTCGTGAAGAAGTATCAGGACGACCCGACCTGCGCCGACCTGCACAACGCGGCTCTGCAGCAGGACTGGGAAGTTGCCTTCCGCGGTGCGCATACCCTCAAGGGCGTAGCGCAGAACCTTGGCTTTGAGCGGCTGTATCAGGTCAGCGCTGTGCTGACCGAGGCCATGAGAGGCAATAAGCCGCTCGAGGACAGGAGCCTGCTCGACGCTGTGGAGCAGCAGGATGCCGTAATCCGCAGAGCGATTTCGGAGCTGGAGTAAAAGCAAAGGACGAACTGTTTGGTTCGTCCTTTTTTCTTGACTTTGCCGGATAAAGTGGGTATCCTGAACTTAAGGTAATACCACATAATTGAACAAGAGCGATTTACGAGTAAATTTTGCGTACTGACGCGACGCGGTTTCGCAGTAATACTTGACGTATTACAAGAAATCGCAACAAAGTCAGGACACAAAATTTCCGTAAAGCGCCGCGGCAGCGCGACCGGAGCCTGCGCAAGGAGCCGCAGCTTTAATTATGTGGTATTGCCTCAAGTAAAGGAGGAAAAACCCATGCAGGTATTGGAAAACGAACGCTTTCGCGTGGAAATTAACGAATTCGGTGCCGAACTGACCCGCTTTACGAGCAAAAAGGACGGCACGGAGTACGTCTGGAAGGGCGATCCGGCGGCATGGAAACGCCATGCGCCCATTCTGTTCCCAATCGTGGGACGGCTCAAGGATAAGACCTATACGGTGGATGGTAAGCCGTATGAGATCACGCAGCACGGCTTCGGGCGCGATCTGGAGTGGCAGGCACAGAAAATCAGCGGCACCTGTGCGGAATTCACGCTCACGCCGAGCGAGTACACGAAGAAGATGTATCCGTGGGATTTTATCTGCACCGTGCGCTATACTTTGGACGGAAATGCGCTGAAAAAGGAGCATATCGTCAAGAATACGAGCGATTCCGTGATGTATTACGAGATTGGCGGCCATGACGCCTACACGCTCTGCTGGGAGGACGGCGAGAAGATAACCGACTACTATGTGGAGTTTGAGGGCACGGATGCGCTCAGCCGCATTGTAACCGACGAGAACGTCATGCTGACCGCCGACCGCATTTCCGTTCCGCTGACCGAGGGCAGACTGCCGATTTCCCGCGAGCTGTTTGCAAACGATGCGGTCATGACCGAGGGTCTGCCGTTCCGCACGGCGACCATTGCCAGCACGAAGAACCGCCGCCGTGTGACGATGGACTTCACCGACTTCGACTATTTCGCGGTGTGGAGCCCGTATAAGGATTTTGAGGTGCCGTTCGTCTGCCTTGAGCCGTGGAGCACCCTGCCGGACGGCAATCACCTTGACCATGCCATCGAGCACAAGCAGGGTATCCGCAAATTGCACCCGAACGAAAGCGAAACCCTGACGTTCACCACCATCATCGACGAATAAGTTATCCACCGTCTGTGCATAAAAAAGAGGACTGCGTTGCAGTCCTCTTTGCGTTACTCTGCGCTCGAAAGCATGAGTTTGATTCGGTTTTCCTGATTGATCTTGGACGCGCCCGGGTCGTAATCCACCGCGACGATATTCGCCTGCGGGTACACCTCGCGGATTTTTCGGATCATGCCCTTGCCCGCGATGTGGTTCGGCAGGCAGCCGAACGGCTGGGTGCACACGATGTTGGTCACGCCCTCGCTGATCAGCTCGACCATTTCGGCGGGGAGCAGCCAGCCTTCGCCCATCTTGACGCCCTGACCGATAATGGCGTGCGACTTTTTGCGTACCTCGTCAAACGGCATCGGCGGACGGAAATGACCGTCTTTCTTCATCATTTTGATGATATCGGCCTGCTTGCCGAGCACAAACTGGTACACCATCTTGTAGACGGCGGCGGTTTTGCCGTTGCGGCTGTACAGCTCGTGGTCGATGACCGAGTTGTAGATGCAGTACAGGCAGAAGTCCATCAGACCGGGCAGCACCGGCTCGCAGCCTTCGCTGAGCAGGAATTCTTCCAGACGGTTGTTGCCGAGCGGCGAGAACTTGACGTAGATCTCACCGACGATGCCGACCAGCTTTTTCTTCTGCGTTTTATCCAGCTTCAGCTTGCCGAACACGGTCAGCACGAACTGGAACAGGTGCTTTACCTCGCCGTAGCGAACCATGCGCTCGCCGGTGAAGCGCTTGATGACTGCGTCCATGCAGATGTCGATCGCCTTGTCGGTCGAGCCGGGCACGATCTCGTACGGACGGCACTGGTTAGCGACCATCATGATCAGATCACCGATCAGAAGTGCGTACGCCACCTGCACGAGCATGGTCTTGGTCAGCTTGAAGCCGGGGTTGCTCTCCAGACCGGAAAAGTTCAGCGAAATGACCGGAATAAAGCCGTAGCCGTTCTTTTCCAGCGCCTTGCGGAGCAGGTGGATATAGTTGGAGGCACGGCAGCCGCCGCCGGTCTGCGGCAGGATGAGCGCGATTTTGTGGATGTCGTATTTACCGGATTCGATCGCGTCCATCAGCTGACCGATGACCAGCAGGGCGGGGTAGCAGGTGTCGTTATGTACGTTGCGCAGACCCTGCTCTGCGATGTTCGGACCCTCGGTGTGCAGCAGCTCCATGTCGTAGCCGTAGTTTTTCATCAGGCGGCAGATGAGTCCAAGCTGCACGGGCAGCATGTTCGGCACCAGGATCTTATAGGTTTTTCGCATTTCCTCCGTGAACTGCGGGTAGGAATATGCGGGCGTTGCCTCAGGCGTTTTGCTGTTCTGCAAGCTTGCGTCCCTCCTCTACGGCGGCCAGCATGCTGCGGATACGGATTTTTGCCGCACCGAGGTTGCTGATCTCGTCGATTTTCAGCTGTGTGTAAATTTTGCCGCCGTTTTCGCAGATGGCGCGCATCTCGTCGGTCGTGATGGCGTCAATGCCGCAGCCGAAGGATACCAGCTGGATGAGCTGGGCGTTCTCCTTCTGGGTGACGTACTTCGCCGCGCCGTACATGCGCGAGTGGTACGTCCACTGGTTGAGCACATGTACCTCGGGTGCATCGGTCAGCTGCCAGACCGCATCCTCGGACACGATGACCAGACCGAACGACGCGATCAGCTGGTCGATGCCGTGGTTGATCTCCGGGTCAACGTGGTACGGACGGCCTGCAATAACGGCAACGTCAAGGTCGTGCTCGTCCGCGTAGCGGATGGCGCGCTGACCCTCGATGCGAACGTCGATGTAGTATTCGTCCTGCGCCATGTATGCGTCCTCGACAGCGGCGATGACCTGCTTTTTCTTGATCTGCGGGTACTTGCCGCAGAAATACTTAACGGCGTGCTTCGTGAAGCGCTTTTTGTCCGCGAGTTCAAAGTACGGCATCATAAAGTCGAAGTCCGCGAGTGCGGAGACGTTCGCCTTCAAAAGCTCCGGATAGTAGGCAACGACCGGACAGTTATAGTGGTTGGTCGCGCGTTCCTCGTCCAGATTGTAGGTCATGCACGGATAGAAGATGGCGTCCACACCCTTTTCGAGCAGGTTCTCGATATGGCCGTGCATCAGCTTTGCCGGATAGCAAACCGTGTCGGACGGGATGGAATGCTGACCCTGCATGTACATATCGCGGGTGGAAACGTCGCTGAGGACGGTTTCGAAGCCCAGCTTACGCAGGAATGCCGTCCAGAACGGCAGCAGCTCGAAGTTGTTGAGGCCGAACGGCAGACCGATCTTCGCGATCGGGTTCGCGATGCCGGACGGCTCGCCGTAGCTTTTCAGTTTTTCGAGCTTCCATTTATAAAGGTTGGGCAGGTCGGCCTTTTTCGTGCCGCCGAGCGGACGCTCGCAGCGGTTGCCCGAAATGAAGCGGCGGCCGCCGCCGAAGTCGTTAATCGTCAGATTGCAGTGGTTCTCGCACAGACCGCAGCGCGTGGAGCGCACGTTGTGCTCGAAGCCTGCGAGGATATCCGTGCCGATGAGCGTGGTGGTGTCTCTGCGGTTGTCCTTGGCGTGCAGCGCTGCGCCGTATGCGCCCATCAGACCCGAGATAGCCGGACGGGTCACGTCGCGGCCGATTTCCTGCTCGAACGAGCGCAGGATGGCGTCATTGAGGAACGTGCCGCCCTGTACAACGATGTGCTGACCGAGGTCATCCGGCGAGTGGGCGCGGATAACCTTGTACAGCGCGTTCTTGACGACGGATACCGACAGACCGGCGGAAATCGCATCGATGCCCGCGCCGTCCTTCTGCGCCTGCTTGACCGAGGAGTTCATGAACACCGTGCAGCGCGAGCCCAAATCAATCGGGTGCTTTGCAAACAGACCCAGCTTGCAGAATTCCTCGATGGAGTAGCCCATCGAGCGGGCGAACGTCTCGATGAACGAGCCGCAGCCGGACGAGCAGGCCTCGTTCAGCGAAATGTTGTCGATGCATTTGTTGCGGATCTTGAAGCATTTGATGTCCTGACCGCCGAT
>ERZ773228.3426-NODE-3426-length-13086-cov-4.306500_pt1 | contig 13086 bp, 8 predicted proteins | sample MGYA00580524_ERZ773228 | MGnify/ENA primary metagenome ERZ773228 (study PRJEB29015, sample SAMEA2737768) | human gut metagenome | biome: human gut; feature: human-associated habitat; material: faeces | place: China | collected 2012 ...
CATTTTTTAGGTTTTATAGTCCGTTGGTGTAACGATACAGGAACGTCACGGCCTCGGCGCGGTTGCAGGAAGCATACGGGGAGAACGTCGTGGCGCTGGTGCCGGTGGTGATACCCTTACCGACGGCCCAGAGGATGGCCTTGTAGTAGCTCGCCTCGCTCGTGGCGCCCACATCCTTGAACGGATTGGAGTAGTAGCCGCTGGGCTGGCCCGCGTAGCGGTACAGGAAGGTCACGATCTGGGCACGGGTGCAGACCTGATCGGGGGAGAACGCCGTGGTGCTGGTGCCGGAGGTGATGCCCTTCTGGCTGGCCCACAGGATGGCCTTGTAGTAGCTCGAGTGCGTGACGGCGTTGACATCACGGAACGGGTTGCGGGTGGTGGTCGGCTCCGGGCTGCCGGCGGCGCGCCACAGGAACGTCACGATCTCGGCGCGGGTGCAGGACTTGTACGGGGAGAAGGTGGTGCTGGACGTGCCGTTGGTGATGTTCTTGCCGACGGCCCACTTGACGGAGTTGTAGAAGTAGTCGCTGGTCTTGACATCGATGAAGTTCATCGTCTGGCCGATCTTGATGGCCACGGTGCCGGTGAGCTGGCGGGTGCCAGTGCCGGTCGTGCCGTAGCGGGCGTAGATGGTGAACGGGATGTAGACGGTCTCGCCGGTCTTGGCGTAGCGGCTGGCAAGGAACGCGACGTCGCTGAGCGCGTTCTGGCTGGCGGTGGCGCTGTAGTAGAACTTGTCAGTCGTCTTGACGGAGCCGCCGTAGTTGTAGCCGCTGTAGTAGGTGTAGAGCGAGCCCTCGTTGACGGCGGAGACGGCGCTCTGGTCAAAGGTCACGTAGTCGATGGTGTAGTTGCTGCTGTAGCCCTTGGTGGAGTGCAGGTAGCTGAGGAAGTCGCTCTCGTCGAAGCGGACGCTGTCGCCCTGAGAGACGGTGTACTTGATGTCCTCGCGCACGAGGTTGACGACGACGCTGCCGGAGTAGCTCACGGTCGTGCCGCGGCTCGTGGAGGAGCTGGAATAGCGGGTCGCGTACAGGGTGAAGTTCAGCGTGATGGTCTTCGCGGTGGTCTTGTCGTTGGGGACAAACGTCACGCTATCGAGGTTGGTGACCTTGGTGCGGGTGTTGAACGCGCCGGAGGAATTGCTGGTGGACATGGCGGTGCCGCCATAGTACAGCGTGCCCTGCGCGGTGGTGGGCAGGGAGAAGGACACATAATCGAAGGTGACATAGGGATAGGACTTGCTCTTGCTGGCGTCGCCGCGGGCCTCAGCGACCTGGCTCATGAAGTCGTTGAAGTCGCTCTGCGCGAACTGGACGGTCTCACCGGCCACGCCGTTGTAGTTGATGTTGTAGTTCTTCTGGTAGACGCTGATGGTGCCGCAGTAGAGCCTATTGTCGGTGCCCTGCGTCACGACATACAGCGTGCACTTGCCATTGATGAAGTTGGTGTCGGTCAGGGAATAGAGATTGGCGGTGGCAGTGGTGGGATAGTATTTCTGGGTGCTGCCGTTGTTCCAGTCGACAGGCTCGGTGTTCACACCGGCAACATAGTAATACCTTGCGCCGGAGGGAACCTGAACGTAATAGCGATAGGTGTTGCCGTAAGCCGCGACCGGCTCGGGATACTGGTCGGCATAGGTGGTCGTGCTGGGCGTTACGGGAACGTTAAACGTAACGCTGTAGGTCTTGGGAACGTTAGAATTGGCAACGCGGGTGGTCACGGTGGCGGTGAACTTTGCAGTGCCGATGCCGGAGAGATTTGCCTTGAAGTAGAGATAGCCGGAGCCGCCGGTGGGATAGTTGTACGAAGCATTGCTCGTGCCGACACCGTAGGCGGTGGTGGAGGGAACCTGCGTGACGCCGCTGAGGGAATAGACGGTCTCGTAGGTGTAGGCGGTGCTGTAGGTCTTGTTGATGGCGGCCTGCGCGGCGTTGACAAGATCACTGTAGCTGTAGTTCACAGAAGTGCCGTTCTGAACAGCACTGAGGGTCGCCTCGATCAGGGCGCCGGTAACGGGGATGTTCTGCACATAGTCCTTGCCCTTATAGGTTGCCTTTGCGGTGACAGTGGTAGAGCCGCTTGCTCTGAGCGTTACGATCGGCGCGGCGGTCGTCTGGTACGTCACAGTTGCGATGTTGAGGTTGGCGGAAACAAAGGAGTAGGTCGGAGTGACCGGGGTAGCGGGAGAAGTGGAGGTATTCATAAAGTTCGCCGCCAAAGTCGCGGTCTGACCGATCTGCGTCAGCGTAACGCTTGCGGGGACGACAGTGAAGGTATAGGTGTCGGGAAGGCTCTTGACCGTGATGGGGTCACTCGTCTTAGCGAGCTTATCGCCCTCGCTTGCCTTGCAGTAAACAGAGTAGTCGGTCGCGGTCGTAACGTTTGCGGGGACCGTCCAGACGAGGGACTTGCCCGTGCCGATCGGAGTCTCGGCTTTGTCGCCGATCTTGTAGAACCACGCATAGGTGGCGGCGTTGCTGAGACCGGTGGAGGTGGCGGTGAGCGTGGTCTTGCCGCCGGAGATGACCTCGGTAAGGCTTGCCTTTGCGGTCACGGTGGCTGCCGTAGTCGTAACTGTGATTTCGGTTGAAAGCGGAGTCGTTGCCGTCGTCTTCACCGTCAGTTTATGCGTGGAATCGGAATAGGTGGGCTTGTTCGTCGTATTATCGATCACATAGCCAGTTGCGGCGGCAGACCACTTGTTGTCGGCGGAGGCGATGGTTTCTTTATCAAGAAGGGAGATGTTGACCGCGCCGTCCGTCACAGAATAGGTTCTGCCGTTGAAGGTGACGGTGGTGATGTCGCCCGGGAGAAGCTTGTCAGCGATGGTGAAAGGATCACTGTTAACGACTTTGGACACGGTCTTGATCGTATCTTCGCCGCCACCCTCGGCAGCAGCCATAACATACTCAACCGTAACAACGCAGGAAACCTTGACGGTATTACTGCCGGTGGTAGGCGTAAACGCGGTCAAGGTAGCTGTCTGAGGGGATGTACCGGGATTACCGGTAAAGTTCGGAACAGTCCAAGCGCAGGAAGTGATTCGTGCGCTTTTTGCGGGAACCTTATTGTCGGTGACAGTCGGCGTTCCTGCGAGCGAGAACGTTTTCTGAACGCCTCGATCAACATTGCCAGCAGCAATGCTCAGACCGGTGACAGTGACGGCAGGCTCGCTGCTTTCCTCACCGTCCGCCGCCCTTGCAGGCACGACGACGAGGCTCAGGACCAATGTCAGAGCCAATAGCAAGGAGAGAAATTTTTTCATGTGATCTTCATCCTTTCGTGTTTGTTGTTGTCGGCTCCGCGCGCACAGAGCCTTTCTCATACATGGTATTTTACCATGCCGCGGGAAATAAGGGAACAGGAAAATGGAAAATTCATAAATTCTTTATCTTCCCTCTTCGCCCAGTTTCCCTTTGCTTCCTTAATTAGACGCAAGAAACGTCTGTTTTGTTTCACGAAACCCGAAAATTTCCCAAAATTTTTTACGCCGCGAAAAAACGCACATACACGAACACCCCCAGAGCGATCTGCGCAAGTAAGATCGCCGGAATGCCGAACTTGAAGTACCAGTGCCGCGTTTTGTGGTGAAAGACCCTCATTGCGAAAAGAGCACCCGCGCTGCCGAGCAGCAGCGCGAGTGCAAATAGAGTCTTTTCGGGCACGCGCCGCGCGCCCTGAATTTTGGCGCGGCGCTTGTCTGCGCCGTAGACGCAGAACGTCAGAATATTGATCGCGGCGAGATAGATGACAAAATATCTCACTTTTCGAGCTTGCTGAGCTCCACAGCCGCCGCCGCGCCGAGGCGCGCGTTGTTGAACACGAGCTGGATGTTGGAATCCAGGCTGTCGCCGCCGGTCAGGTCCTTGATCTTGGCGAGCAGATACGGCGTCGTGGCCTTGCCGTGGATGCCGTCCTTCTTCGCGTCCTCGACGGCCTCGGCAATGGCCTTGTCGATGACTTCCTTGTCCATGGAGTACTCTTCGGGAATCGGGTTCGTGACGAGAAGACCGCCGCGCAGACCCAGCTCGCGCTTGACGTGGAACGCCTTGGCCAGCTGCTCGGGCGTGTCGAGCTCGTAGTCGACGCCAAAGCCGGACTTGCGCGTGTAGAACGCAGGCAGCTCGCTCGTGCCGTAGCCGATGACGGTCACGCCGTGGGTCTCGAGATATTCGAGCGTCAGACCGAGGTCGAGGATGGACTTCGCGCCCGCGCACACGACCATGACGGAGGTGTTGGCCAGCTCTTCGAGGTCAGCGGAGATGTCGAACGTCTCCTGCGCGCCGCGGTGCACGCCGCCGATGCCGCCGGTGGCGAACACGCGGATGCCCGCCATGTCGGCGATCATCATCGTGGTGGTGACGGTGCACGCGCCGTCCTTGCCCTGCGCGACGAGCACGGGCAGGTCGCGGCGGGAAGCCTTCGGGATGCCCGCGCCGGTGCGGCCGAGGTAGTCGATCTCTTCCTTGGAAAGGCCCGCCTTCAGGCGTCCGCCGATGATGGCGATGGTCGCGGGCACGGCGCCCGCGTCGCGAATGATCTGCTCGACCTTGAGCGCGGTCTCCACGTTCTGGGGATAGGGCATGCCGTGGGAAATGATGGTGGATTCGAGCGCCACGACGGGCTTACCGGCGGCAAGGGCCTCGGCAACCTCGGGGGCGATATCCAGATACTTGTTCATAGTTAAAAATCCTCCTGTAAAGTAATAGGTGAAAGTTTCACGTTTACCTTTTGAGGTAAGGTTGTATGATAACATACAACTTGTCAAAAGTCAATACAAAGCGGGGCTTGAATTTGCACGGGAAGTGGCATATAATACCTCTATTATCCCGTGAAAACCCACAAAAGGAAGGAAAATTATTATGGAACGAGTGAGAATTGCCGCGCTCTTCGCCGACAAAGAGCAGTACGGCGGCGCAAGCGTCACCGTATGCGGCTGGGCGAAGACCATCCGCGATATGAAGACCTTCGGATTCATCGAGCTGAACGACGGCTCGTGCTTCCGCAATTTGCAGGTCGTGATGGATGCGAATTCTCTTTCTAATTATAAGGAGATCGCCGCGCAGAACGTGGGCGCCGCGCTCATCGTGCGCGGCACCGTCGTGCTGACGCCCGAGGCCAAGCAGCCGCTCGAAGTCAAGGCAACAGAGATCGAGATCGAGGGCGTGTCCTCCCCCGACTATCCCCTGCAGAAAAAGCGCCACAGCGTCGAATATCTGCGCACCATTCAGCATCTGCGCCCGCGCACGAACCTCTTCTCCGCGGCCTTCCGCGTCCGCAGCGCGGCGGCCTACGCCGTGCACGAGTTCTTCCAGAGCCGCGGCTTCGTCTATGTCAACACCCCCATCATTACCGGCAGCGACTGCGAGGGCGCGGGCGAGATGTTCCAGGTGACGACGCTGGACCTTGAGAACCCGCCGAGAACGCCCGACGGCAAGGTCGATTACAGCAAGGACTTTTTCGGCAAGAAGACGAGCCTGACCGTCTCCGGCCAGCTCAACGCCGAGAACTTCGCTATGGCGTTCGGCGACGTTTACACCTTCGGCCCCACGTTCCGCGCCGAGAATTCCAACACCGCGCGCCACGCCGCCGAGTTCTGGATGATCGAGCCGGAGATGGCGTTCTGCGACCTCGACGGCGACCTTGAGGTCATGGAGGCGATGGTCAAGCATATCATTCGCCGCGTGATGGAGCGCTGCCCGGACGATCTCGCGTTTTTCAACAGCTTTGTCGACAAGGGTTTGCTGGAGCGTCTCCAGCACGTCGAGAGTTCCGACTTTGGCCGCGTGACGTATACCGAGGCCGTCAAGCTCTTAAAGGAGAGCGGCCAGAAGTTCGACTACCCCGTCGAGTGGGGCATCGACCTTCAAACCGAGCACGAGCGTTACCTGACCGAGCAGATCTTCAAGCGCCCCGTGTTCGTCACGGACTATCCGCAGGAGATCAAGGCGTTCTATATGCGCCTCAACGACGACGGCAAGACCGTCGCCGCGGCGGACTGCCTCGTTCCAGGCATCGGCGAGATCATCGGCGGCAGCCAGCGCGAGGAGCGCATCGAGCTGCTCGAAAAGCGCATCCGCGAGCTCGGCATGAATCCCGAGGACTACTGGTGGTACTGCGACCTGCGCCGCTACGGCTCCTGCCGTCACGCGGGCTTCGGCCTTGGCTTCGAGCGCATGGTGATGTATTTAACGGGCATCGGCAACATCCGCGACGTGGAGCTGCATCCCCGCACCGTGGGCAACGCAGACTTTTAATTCTTCAAAAAACAAGGGACACGGAAACCGTGTCCCTTGTTTTTTGAGAATTACACTCCGCTTCGTGCCTTGCCGCCCAAAGGGCGGCTTCGACACGCGCGGAGCGAGAAGAGTTTTTGGCACGCGCATGTCGCGCCAAAAAACGATTCGAAATCATTTCGCGTCTGCGGATGCGAAAAGCTGTGACGCTTTCATTATTTGTGGTAAATAGTTACAAATGGGAACAAAAGCGCCAAAGGTGTAGTCAAAAGAAGTGAAGTCTGCTATAATGACCGCGCAGTTTTGAGAGAGGAGATTTTGACATGAAACACTTTTTTGCACTGCTGCTCAGCGCGCTGATGGTGCTGTCGCTGCTGACCGCCTGCGGCGATAAGACGACGCCGTCCGACGGCGACGATCAGACCGTCACGGACGAGAATGGCAGCGACACCGACAACAATACTGACGATACAACTGACCCCTACGACGCCGTGCGCAGCTACTGGTCCGAGGACCAGCTCACGCAGGCCTGGGGGCCGGATCAGGTGGTGGAGCACCTCTTTTTCCACCCGATCATTGCCTACCCGCAGTGGGCCTTCCACGACTGCAATGCCAGTCAGGACCAGCGCTACGGCCTCGACGACTGGATGGTGACAGTCGACGAATACAACAAAATTTTGCAGTCCGTGTACGACAAGGGCTACATCTTAGTCGCGATGGAGGATGTCTGGAGCGAGGTGACGGACGAGTCCGGCACGCACATGGTGCGAAACACCCTGATGCTGCCAGAGGGCAAAAAGCCGCTCATCATCAGCTTTGACGACGTAAACTACTACCCCTACATGCTCGACGAAGGCTTCACGAGCAAGCTCGTCGTCGGCGAGGACGGCGAGATCTGGGCGCAGTGCACCGATCCGTACACAAATGAGACCTTTTTGACCAAGGAACTCGACGCAACGCCCATTCTCGACCAGTTTGTCTACGAGCACCCCGACTTTTCGCTGAACGGCGCGAAGGCCATCTTCTCGCTGACGGGCTATCAGGGTATTTTAGGCTACCGCACGCAGGATGACCGCGACATCGCGGCAGATTCGCCCGACCGCCCCGCGTTCGATGCCTACCGCGCGAGCGAGATCGAGGCGGTCAAGCCCGTCATCGAGCGGCTCAAGGAAACGGGTTGGACGTTCGGCAGCCACACCTGGGGCCACATCCGCCTCGACACCAAACCGCTCCAGACCGTCATCAACGACACCGAGCGCTGGGCGGACGAGGTCGGCTCGCTCGTCGGCCCCACGCAGATTTTGTTCTATCCGCACGGCGGCCGTCCCGACGGCGATGACTGGCACCAGACCGGCGAGCGCTTCAAGTACCTGCAAAGCCAGGGCTTCCGCATCTTCGCGAGCGTCGGCACCAGCTCGTTCAGCTATGTCAAGGAGGATATTTCCGCCGTCATCTGCGACCGTCTGCATCCGGACGGCACCACGCTGCGCCACGCGCGCAGCCGCTACCTGCAATTCTATAACGCCGAAGATATCATGGACACGTCTGTGCGTCCCGATCTCGGCGTAGACTGGTGAGGAGGCGATTTTGATGGCAACTTTGGAAGAGCTGAAAGCAAAGGCCGTCGCCATGCTGGAGATGGCCTATGTGCCGTATTCCCATTTTCCCGTCGGCGCGGCGCTTGAATGCGAGGACGGCGCGGTCTTCACCGGCTGCAACATCGAAAATTCGAGCTACGGCCTGACGAACTGCGCCGAGCGCACCGCGGCGTTTAAGGCCGTGAGCGAGGGGCATCGGCGCTTCAAGCGCATCGTCATCGCTGGGCGCAGCGACGACTACTGCTACCCCTGCGGTGCGTGCCGTCAGGTGCTCTACGAGTTCGGGCCCGACATGGAGGTCGTGTGCCTGAACAAGGACAACGAGGAAAAGCACCTGCACATCAAAGAGCTGCTCCCCTACGGCTTCGACCAGACGTGGCTTGCAATCGACAAGAAATAACGAAAAAAGAGAGCGGCGCTGCCGCTCTCTTTTTTGTTCGCTTCAGTTGCTGCCGGAGGAAGAGGCTTCGATCGTCAGCGTGCCGCTCATCGTTTCGATCGTAAGCTCGCTCATCTCGCCGCCCTCGAGCGCGGGCACGGTGTAGTGCGTTTCGCGGTCGCCGCAGGCGATGAGCGCTCCTTCGCGCTCGGTGAGCGCGGAGCGGAACGCGCCGCTTTTCGTTTCATAGTCGAGAGTAAAACCGTCCTGCGCGGGAAGGGTCAGATAGATGCTGCCGCTCTCCGTTTCGGCATCAAGGCGCAGCGCACGCTCGGTAGCCAAAATCAGGTTGCCGCTGACGCTTTCGAAGTCCAGCGCGCCGAGCGCGCCGGCGATATCCACCTTGCCGCTCGCGGTTTCGATCTCGGCATTTTCCGCTTCGCCTGCAAGCTCGATCGCGCCGGAGAGTGTCGAAATATCGACCCTTGCCCACGTGCCGTCCACCACGCCCACGCTGCCGCTCACCGTCTCGATCTCGACCGCGGGGCAGCTTGCGCACATCACGCGTGCGTCGCCGCCGACGGTCGAAAGGTCGATCTTCTGCGCATCGGCGCTCACATAGGCGTAGGCGTCCGTCGTTTCGACCTCGATCTTCTCAAAGTGACCGGCGTTGACCAGCTCCGCCGGAAGTCCCACGTCGAGATACTTTTCCCCATCGTAGCTGCCGCGGTAGGCATCGCCGAGGAAGCGGATGCGCAGCGTGTCGCCGTCGATCGCGCAGACCATCTTCTCGCTCTCGGCGAGCGGCGCGGTGGATTCCTCCTTCACGCTGATCTGCGCGCTCTGCTCGGCGGCATAGATGTTCACGCCGCCGCTGCGCCACGAGATGTCGATCTTGCGGATGTCTTGGCTCTCGCCGATGCTGAGCACCGCGCCCGGGTGGAGCTCTTCGCTCCCCTCCGCCTGCGTGCAGAAGGTGTAGGTCGCGCTGCTGCCGTCCCAGAGCGCGTCGACGGCGAAAATGCCGTCGCTTTGCGGCAGTTCTGCGCGGAATGTGCCGTTATCCTGCCGCTGGGCGGTCACGGTCTCGGACGGCAGGCCGGTGCTGCCCCAGGCGTCGGACGGCCAGCAGCGGAGACTGACGGAATCGGGCGAATTATCGCCGAAATCGAGCGTTACGGTGTAGAAATAGGCGGCCGACACTGCAAAGGGCATTTCCAGTACAGGCGTGATGTCACGGTAGGTTTCGTCCAGCGGGTGCGCGCCGCAGGCAATGACGGTCATGCTCTGTAGGCCCTGGGGGTAGGTCCAGTCGTAGCTGCTGCTTTTGAGGATGACGCTGCAAGCGTTTGCGCCTGTCACCGTCAGTGTCGGCGGGGTTTGGCGCGCGGCCTCGTCTGTGCTTTTTTCGCCGCAGGCGGCGAGGGAAAGGGCCAGCGCGAGGGGGAGCAGAATGGAAAGGAGCTTCTTCATCGTTCGTTCCTCATTTCTTTCGGATACTTCTATAGACGTATGATAGCCGAAAAAGTTCCCGCGCACAACGGCGATCGTTGCACAAAACGCGGCAAGTTGTTGTATCGTGAATTCTAATACCGGAGGCGGTACAGCTTTTTGCCGCGTTGTGTGCAACGCTGCTTCATGATACGGCGTATCATGAAAAGGCAAATCATGCATCAGTGTTCCCGCGTTTGCAGGGGGGTGTGGGCTGCCTTTTCCAACATTATATTTTGGGGGAAAGCACATGAACAAGACGACAAATTTCGACCTGCCGCAGTGGGTCAAGGCGGACCCGATCAAAATGCAGGACTTCAATGCCGCGTTTGCGAGCATCGACGCGGCGCTCAAGGCGGAGACCGACGCGCGCAGCGAGGCCGACGGCACGGCGGCGGAGCACATCACGGCATTGGCGCAGACGATCGCAAACGGTAAAATCTGCCGCATCAAATACGGCTCGTATACCGGCAACGGCAAGTACGGCGCGGCGAACGCGGTCAGCATCGAGTGCGGGTTCTACCCGCTGCTGGTGATGGTGAACAGCTCGAGCAGCAACCACTACTGGGCGGTGCGCGGATTCGACAAGTTCTACTACAACAACAACCGCGAAAACGAAATGACGTGGGGCGATACCGGCGTGAGCTGGTACTACCCGCAGGACGACCAGTATTATCCCCCGTCGGGCAACCAGATGAACGCAATCGACACGACCTATTACTATCTGGTGCTGGGCTACAGCAACGACGGTGAGCAGGGAAACTGAATCACGGCAAAAAACAGCCCCGAGGCTTTCGCCTCGGGGCTGAAACTCTATTCAGAGATTTTTTGCGCTTACGTCAGGAATTAGTCGGCGTAGTAAGCGCTGAGGGTCGCGCTCGCGGTGGTGACAGCGGGAGAAGCGGTGGAAGCGAGAGTGTAAGCAGCGCTATCGGGACCGAAAGCGGTGAGCTTCGCAGTGCTGACGTTCCAGAGAGCCGCCATCTCAGCGAGAGTGATGGTGTAGGTGCCATCAGCAACGTTGCTGACGGTCTTGGTGTAGGACTGGAGAACCTTGCCGGTCTTGTTGTCCACGATGTTGAGGGTGTAGGTGACAACACCATTTGCACCAGCGTCGGGGTTGCTCGGGCTCGTGACCTTGTCGTAGGCGTAAGCCTGGACGCACAGACGGTTCTCAGCAGCACCGCCGGTGACATACACGAAGTAATACTCCTGATCGCCAGGATTGCCCATCGTGCCGACCATCTTGGTCACTCCACCCTCGGTGATCACGCTGTAATACTGACCCGCGCTAGCATCATAGTAGAGGGAGCCGTTGAAGGTGTCAACGTTTGCACCAGTCGTAGCGTTCTTCTCACCGGAGACGAAGTCGACATAGTAGCTCTTGCCGGACTCATAGGCAGCAGAGAGCGGGTAATCCGCATCATAAGCGACCATTGCGCCGTTGGTAGAAACCATGTGGCCATCCCTCACAACGCCGTCCTCAAGCTTCACAACGTAGAGCTTGTTGGCTGCGGGAGCGTGCTTGATGTTGCTGCCATAAGCATCGCGCAGGGTGTTCTGCAGAGCGTCATAGTTAGCGAACTTGACTTCGCCGGCAACGCCGTCGACATAGCCCTTAACGACCCACGTACCGTCGGACAGGGTGTAAGCGCCCTGCTGACCGTCGAAGTAGAACAGGCTCGTGACCTTGGAGGTCGTGGTAGCGCCGATGACGTAAACGTAATCAGCAACGTTGTCGCCGTTCAGGTCAACGTAGTCAACCTCAGCCGCAACATAGTTGTCGATGTTGGTGAAGCCGGTGACGGTCTTGAAGGTATAGGGGCTAGCAGTGGTACCAGCGCCGGAGCGAACCAGGAACACAGTGTTGGCGTTGACAACCAGAGTGCTAGGAGCGGTGTAGATCTGGGTGTTCTTGTACACCGCGAGAGAAGCGATGCTGTGGAGCTTGCCGGAATCAGCAACATTAGCCACAGCAGGATAGTTGTCCACCTCGACAGCCTTGAGGGTGCCGTTGGACTTGGTGGTGAAGCGGAACAGGTGGCCGTTCAGGAGCTTGTGGCCATTCGTACCCGCATCCACGGCAGTGTTGGTGTTGATGTAGGAATCAACATAGAAGTAGCCAGCATCAGCCTTCATGACCTTGTCATTGATGCCGGTGCTGTGGGTGACCTTGCCGGTCTGGAGAGCCGTATCAAAATAGGTCATCTCGCTCAGGTCGACCACAGCGGTGGTGCCGTCCACATAGGTGACGTTGGCCTTCGCCACGCCGGAACCGTCAGTGGCGTTGCCCGCCCACCAGATGGAGTTGATGACGCCGTAGCTGTTGGCAGCAGCGATCTCAACCGCACCGATCAGGTTGTTGTAGGAATCGAAGTACCAGGTGTACTTGGCGTCCTTCTGAGCGGCCTGATCGAGGCAGAACTTGACAGCATCGTCATAAACGGTGCCCTCAACGTTGTGCTGCTGAGCGTTCCAGTAGATGACGCTCTGAGCACCCTCGATGGAAGTGGCCTTGCCGACGATCTCGGCATACTGCTTGGTGTTGTTGAACACCTTGCCGCTGACAGTGGCGGAGTTGGGGTCATTGGTGTAAGCGTTGACGAGGACATACTCATCCTTGGCATAGCCATAGTTGGCGTCGTAGTCCTTGAGCGTCAGAGGAGTAGAAGCGTTCTTGGCATCATAGACCTCGAGGGTGATGGTGGCAGGAGTCTTGACGTGACCCTGAGCATCATAGGTGATGTCAGCAACGTAGGTGACCTTGGCAAGGAAGGTGTCGATCATCACGATGGTCTTGGCATCCTCGTAGACCTCGAACAGACGGCCCTGAGCGCCCATCTTGGTGACAGTGTCGGTCAGGTTGACGGTGTAGGTCGTGGCCTGCTTCTGGCCGTTGACGATCAGCGTGTAAGCGGTGTCGGCCTTCAGGCCAGCGTCGTGAGCGACGTCGCACTCAGCAACAGCCTTGGTGTAGGTCAGGTCGGGCTTCTCAACGAAGGTGGTAGCCTTGTCGCCGGTGTTGTAGGTCCACTTGGTGGCGGGACGGCCCCACTTGTCGGAAGCAGCAGCGGAAGCGAGCTTGAAGTTCTTCTCGCCGAGGCTGTTGGTCTTGGTGCCGATGACCTTATCGGTCACATAGCCGAAGGCCGGGGTGTAGGTGACCTGAGCCTTCTGGATGCCCTGGAACAGGAGCTCAGCGACCAGCTCACGGGAAGCGGGAGCGTTCAGGTCGGTGGTCTTCGCCACGTTGTCCAGAACGCCGAGCTGCTGCGCGGTCTGCGCAACATGGAGCGCCCAGTCAGCGCCGGAGAACTCGTTGTTCTTGTCGTAGCCGACGGCACGCAGGATCATGGCGAGAGCCTGATAACCGGTG
>ERZ773228.3433-NODE-3433-length-13072-cov-16.114543_pt1 | contig 13072 bp, 7 predicted proteins | sample MGYA00580524_ERZ773228 | MGnify/ENA primary metagenome ERZ773228 (study PRJEB29015, sample SAMEA2737768) | human gut metagenome | biome: human gut; feature: human-associated habitat; material: faeces | place: China | collected 2012 ...
ACCCCAGCCACGCCACCGGCAAGGCCAATCTGGTGGAGCCGATGATGATCGCCGCTGTGGCCGCCGGTGCCGACGGTCTGGAGGTGGAAGTCCACTATGATCCCCGCCACGCATGGAGCGATGGCGCACAGTGCCTGACCCCGGATGCCTTTGCACAGGCCATGGCAAAGTGCCGTCAGGTCGCATGGGCCATTGGCCGGGATATGTAACACGATGAACGGCCTCACCCTCTCAGTCAAAGCCTGACGGCTTTGCCAGCTCTCCCAAAGGGAGAGCCTCTGGCGAAACCACAGACCTTGCGGTGGACTGCCAAGGCCTCGCCCTTTGGGAGAGGTGGCAGCGCAAAGCGCTGACGGAGAGGGCGAGCCAGGTAAAGTAACACGATGAACATTACGATAAAATCAAGCCGGACGGTGGGCGGCAACATCGCCGCGCCGCCCAGCAAAAGCATGGCCCACCGGGCGGTGCTCTGCGCGGCGCTGGCAAAGGGGACTTCCCATCTCCATCATCTTGCTTTCAGCAAGGATATCTCCGCCACGCTGGGCGCGGCGGGCCGACTGTGCGCCCGTGTCACCACCGGTGAAAACGACGCGGTGGTGGAGGGGCTGGGCCGCTTTCTGCCGGTTGATGCCCCCGTGGACTGCTGTGAGAGCGGCAGCACCCTGCGCTTCCTCATCCCACTGGCCAGCCTGACCGGGCAGGAAGTGACTTTTACAGGCCGTGGGCGGCTGATGGAGCGGCCCCAGTCGGTCTACAAAACGCTGTATCAGCAGCAGGGCCTGCGCTTTGAGCAGGGCGCGGACCGCCTGACTGTGGAAGGTGCCCTGACCCCGGGCGAATACGAGCTGGCGGGCAACGTGTCCAGCCAGTTCATCAGCGGGCTGCTGTTTGCCCTGCCCCTGCTGGGCGGCACCAGCACCCTGCACCTCATCCCGCCTGTGGAGAGCCGGAGCTACATCGATATGACCCGCGCGGTGCAGCACGACTTTGGCGTGGAAAGCCGCTGGCTGGATGAGAATACGCTGGAAATCCCCGGCGGGCAGCACTATCTTCCCGGTGATTACACCGTGGAGGGCGATTACAGCCAGGCGGCTTTTCCTGCCGTGCTGGGCGCTGTGACCGGCGGGGTGGCCATCACCGGCCTGTCTGAGGAGACCTTGCAGGGCGATGCGGCCATTCTGGAGATCCTCCGGCGGTGCGGTGCAAGATTCACCCGCACCGGGCAGGGCGTGGTGTTTGAAAAGGCCCCGCTCCACGGAACGGACATCGACCTTGCCGACTGCCCCGACCTTGGCCCTGTGCTGATGGTGCTGGGCCTGCTGTGTGAGGGCACCACGGTCATCCGCAACGCCGAGCGTCTCCGCATCAAGGAGAGTGACCGCATTGAGGCCATGGAGACCGAGCTGCGGGCCTGCGGCGGGCAGCTGGAGAGCGAGGGCGGCACCATTACCATCCATGGCTGTGCCGGAGCGCTCCATGCCCCGGAGCAGCCGCTTTCCGGCCACAACGACCACCGCGTGGTGATGAGCCTTGCGGTGCTGGCGCTGGCCGCCGGGCTGGCCCTGCCCATCAGCGGGGCCGAGGCCATTGCCAAGAGCTGGCCGGATTTTCTGGAAGCCATCAAGCCTTTGGGTGCGGAGGTGGAACATGTTGGATAAATCAAAGCGTTATCTCATTGTGGGCCTGGGTCTGCTGGGCGGCAAGTACGCCTTGGAGCTGAGCAGGGCCGGGTTCCATGTGGACGGCATCAACCGCAGCGAGGGCCATCTGCAGTATGCCCTCGACCACGGCTATATCGCCAGCGGCAAGACCCACGATTTTGAGGATCTGGTGCGTCAGGCCGATCATATCATCTTCGGTTTGTACCCCACGGCCCTGATCGAGTGGTTCCGGACCTACGGCCACCTGCTGAAGGAGGGCTGCATCTTTACCGATGTGTCGGGCGTAAAGACCGGTCTGGTGGAGCCCATTCAGGCCATGTGCAGGCCGGGCGTGGAGTTCATTGCCAGCCACCCCATGGCGGGCCGTGAGACTTCCAGCGTGGAGCACGCCGCCGAGGTGAATTTTGCCCCGGCCAACTTCATTGTGACTCCCACAGAAAAGAACACCCCGGAGGCCGTTCAGTGGGCCAGGGAGCTGGCCGAGGTGCTGGGCTTCAAGCATATCTGCACCCTGACCGTGCAGGAGCATGACAGGATGATCGGCTATGTCAGCCAGCTCTGCCATGCCATCGCCGTCAGCCTGATGTGCGCCAACGACAATACCTCGCTGTGCGAGTACACCGGAGATTCTTTCCGGGACCTGACCCGCATTGCACGCATCAACGATAAGATGTGGGCGGAGCTGTTCCTCTGGAACAAGGAGAACCTTATCTCCGAGATCGACCAGTTCAGCGGGGCGCTGAACGAGATGCGCAACGCCCTTGTGGCCGATGACCGGGAAAAGCTGGAGGAGATGTTCCGCCTGTCCACCCAGCGCCGCGCGGCGTTTGATAAGAAAGCGCCGTAACCTTTTCAGCACACAGCACTGCTGTTTTTTTCCAGCTCCCCTGCTGGGGAGCTGGAATCGAGACTGAGAGGTTTGGCACAACACGAAAAAATGAGGTGTACCGAATGCCCAAACAGGAAGGCCAGAAATCCAAGCTGCTGGCGCTATTGCGCATTTTTGAGCAGCAGACCGATGAAAACCACCTGCTGAACGTGCCGCAGCTGGTGGAGCTGCTGGAGGCGCAGGGCATCCGCTGTGAGCGCAAGAGCGTGTACAGCGATATTGAGGCACTGGGTGCGCTGGGCTATGACATCAAGCTGCGCCGGGGCCGGGGCGGCGGGTATTTCCTTGCCAGCCGCACCTTTGATCTGGCGGAGCTCAAGCTGCTGGTGGATGCCGTGCAGGCAAGCCGGGTGGTATCCGGCACCACGAGCAGGCGGCTGATCCACAAGCTGGAAAAGCTCTGCTCCAACTACGAGGGCAGCCAGCTACAGCGTCAGGTCTATGTGGAGGGCCGCCCCAAGACCGACAGCAAGAGCCTGCTGTACAGCATCGATGCCCTGCACGAGGCCATCAACAACGGTAAAATGGTGGAGTTCCTCTACAGAAAAGCCGAGAGCCGCGAGAAAGAGAAAAGGACCGTCAGCCCGTGGCAGCTGGCCTGGGAGAACGGGTGCTACTACCTCATTGCCTTTGCCGATGAAAAGGGCATCCGCCATTACCGGGTGGACAGGATGAGCGGGGTCCGGGTGCTGGATGTGCCCCGGCGCGGTCAGGAGCAGTTTGCGGATCTTGACCTGCCTGCCTATCTGCGCAAGCACTTTGGAATGTACGGCGGGCCGGAGCATCGCGTTACCCTGCGGTGCACCGCTGATCTGCAAGGTGCCATGCGGGAGCGCTTTGGCGCAACGCCTATGTTCCTGCCCGAGGAGAATGGCTGCTTCCATTTCGATGTCCCCATCTGCGTCAGTGACCAGTTCTATGGCTGGGTCTGCGGCTTTGGCGGCAAGATAGAAGTGGTTGCCCCGCCCGAAGTGCGGCAGGGGCTGTTTGACCTGAGCAGCAGAATTGCAAAGGCAAATCAGTAAAAAATCATACACACAAAAAGGTGCTGCCCCGCAGGTTGATCTGACGGGGCAGCACCTTTTATTGTGTATAGCTTGCTTTTAATTATTCCAGTACGTCCTGATATCCTTCAAGCTCTTTCTGAAGGCGTACCAGTCCACTGCTGATACCGTCATGTCGGCGGAAAATATCCTCATATTGCTGAGCAGTTTCTTTGTCCAGCGAATCTTCAAATTTAAGATAATGCCCAGTAACAGTTTGCCAGAAGTCATATTTGATTAAATCCGGTTGCGATTCAAACTGAACATCAAGAACCGCATCCCTCCGGGCAACGATTCTGCCAGGGCCATACTTGAGATTTGCCACAGCAGTACCGGGCACAAAGACTGCGTCATAGTGCTGTACTGCCTGATCCAGCAGAGTATACTCTTCTTCCGCTTTCTGATATTCTTCTTGCAGTGCCAGTGCCTTGTTCAAACGCTCCTGATATAGTTTTTTCTCTTTGAATGTGATATTTTTGAATGTGAGTCCTTTGTACAAGTTATACACAGATGTGCAATAGATGATATCATATGCAAGTATGTGTTTTGCTTCATCATTAGCAAGATCATCACGAATATACTGGAAATGACCATCAAAACGGCTCTTATCCGTGGACATCAATTCTTTGCAGTTCTTAATCTCTGCAACAAGTTCATCGCACATCCGGTAATATTCTTTCAGTTTAATTTGGTCGCCAGTGCCCCAATCGCCATAGTACTCCACGCAATCCGCAAAAAGCTTTGCCTCATTTGCTTTGTACATATAGTATTTATCCGGTTCATAGAGAAACAGATATCCGGCAACGGAACGAGCCGTCTGTTTATAGCTGTAATAGTTCGGAAAATATTTCAGCCGTAGTTTTTCACTGTCCTCAAGAAATGCTGCGATTTTTTCTTCTCGCTTTTCCAAATCACCGCAGTCATCCTTGAACAAATCCTGAAACAGCCGCTTGACAGAATTAGCTGCTTCTTCGTTCTGCTGGGAAATTTTTACCAATCCGTCAAAAGGCTGCATCTTCCCATCAATGATTGTTTCTATAACACGTTCCTCTTTTTTGTGACCCTTGATATGATCTAAGGCTACTGCAAAATTATGTCCAGACTGTTTGAAGGCAGCATCCATTTGCTTCCGGAATTGTTTTGCTGCCCACCATTTGAATGTTTCATTGTGCTCCGGGTCGTTCAGCTCTTCAAAACGGTCAATATAGTTTGCGAAAATCTGGTGCAGGTTTTTGGTATTCATCAGAAACTCCTTTCTCCGTTTTATTCTTCCGGTTCTTTCAATTCCAGATCACTGGGCAGGATCAGATCCAGCGCGGCGGCGGGCTCGGCGACAAGGCGGCGGCTCTGGTGGAAGATGGCTTTTTCCAGCGTGTTCCGGGCAAGGCGGCCATTGCCGGCAGTGCGGGCATCGGCTGCCTGCCAGCGGGCATAATAGCCCAGCAGGGGTTCGGTGCAGCTTTCGGCCAGACGATACCCCTTGTTCTTTGCCTGAACGTGGGTGATCTGCAGCAGCTCCTCAGCGGTGTAGTCCGGGAACTCGATCTTGTTGGGGAAACGGCTGGCAAGGCCGCTGTTGGCAGTGAGGAAGATCTCCATCTCCCGGGTATACCCGGCCAGAATGACCACAAGCTCGTCCCGGTGATCCTCCATCCCCTTCACCAGCGTGTCGATGGCTTCCAGCCCGAAGCTGTCCTGCTCGCCGCGGTAGAGGCTGTATGCCTCGTCAATGAAGAGCACACCGCCCAGAGCGCTCTCGATGACGCTGTTGGTCAGGGGGGCGGTGTGGCCGGTGTAGCGGCCCACCAGGTCGGCACGGGTCACCTCCACCAGCTGCCCGCCCTTGAGGGCACCGATGGCTTTCAGGTATTTCGCAACCAGCCGGGCAATAGTGGTCTTGCCGGTGCCGGGGTTTCCGGTGAAGATCATGTGCATGGACAGGCTGGCAGTCTTGAGCCCGGCGGCGGCCCGGCGCTGCTGCACCTGCAGGTTGTCGGCCAGACCGAACACATATTCCTTGACCGGGGCAAGGCCCACCAGCTCGTTGATCTCGGCCCGGATGGCATCCAGCGCGCCGGTGTAGGCGGCGGGCAGCAGGTCGAACAGGGGCTGGTCTGCGCCGTCGTTCAGACGGAACTGCACCTCTTCCGGCCCGGCGGTCAAGGTCACGGTGCCGGTAAGGGTTTCATCGGTCCGCAGGCAGTATTCACTCAGGGCACGGAAGATGCGGTCGCAGCATTCGGCCAGCCCGGCGGCACCCTTCTGCGCGGTGCACTGGGCTGCGACATAGTCCCGCACGTCGGCCCCGGCGGAAAGGGTCAGCCCCAGCCGGGTGCGGATCTTCTGGGCCAGCGCGTTGAGCTGCTGCGCGGCAAGGGCGGCCAGGTCCTCCCGGGTGTAGGAGGCCGTCTCGCAGACATCCCCCAGTGCCGACACCAGCGCCGCGCCGAATTTGTCGGCCAGTGCCTCCCGGCCCTTGTGGGAGTAGAAGATGAGGTATTTGCCGCAGGGGTCGATGCGGCTGACAGCTCCCGGGGCCAGCGCCGTGCCTGCATCCACAAGGATGCCCTCCTTGTTCACGAGATACCGGCTGGACAAGGGGGCGCTGCCCTTGACGGCCAGATCGGACAGGGTCTTCAGAAAGCCGGGATAGCAGCTCTCATAGTGCTCAAAGGCAAGGATCTCCCCGGGCGCGTGCAGGGCGGCGTAGAGGTCCTGCAGGAAGAGCTTTTCGGCTCCGGAATTGGGGTAAAGGGCCAGATCCAGCGTGGCGATCCTGTCGCTCTGCAAAAGGCCCCGGGCCGCCATGCAGCGGGCAGTTTCTTCCAGTGCAAAATGCCTGCCTGTGCCTGCCCCGCCTGTGAGCAGGATGACGTTGCGGGCGGCGGGGGCTTCGGTGCCCAGCACAAAGGGGCGGCGCATGGCCCGCACCACGCTGTCCACAAAAGCATCCTGCCCCAGCACCGTCTGCCTGACCTCGGCGGCAAGGCCTTCAAAGCTGCCCAGATGCTCCGGCTTCACGTCGGTGGTGCCCCTGGCCAGCAGGCCTTCGTCCTCCATGTCCCGCAGCATCTGGCGGCTGCTTTCCAGCGCGGCGGCGGTGGCATCGCTCTGGGTTTTGAGCTGGGCGTTCTGCTGCTTCAACAGCTCGTCCAGCCGTTTCTGCTGTTCCAGAAGCGCCGCGTTCAGGTCAGGCAGGGCGACGCTGCCGCCTGTTTTGGGTGCAGAAGCGCCGGGGGCGGCCTTGAATCTGCCCCCCGGGCCGAACACGCCGTTCATCAGACTTTCCCAATCATCGGTGTATGCCATAAAACTTCCCTCCGTGCAGTGTTTTTTCTTTCAGTATAGTGGAGTCTGGTACGTTTTGCAAGGAAAGGGTTGAAATAAAGGACAAAGTTCGTTACACTATTGTCAAATGAAAGGATGAATTGCCATGGAGCCAAGAACACCTGCTGAATGGAAGACGCTGTTTGAGAGCGAAGCCTTTGCCCGCCAGACGGAATACTACGGCCCGCTGGGGGTGGAGTATACCCCCGCCGGGACACACCTGCGCCTGTGGGCTCCCACGGCAAAACAGGCAGCAGTGAACCTGTACCGCCGGGGCACCGGCGGGGCCTGTGTGGGCACCCTGCCCCTGCAGCAGCAGGACAAGGGCGTGTGGAGCATCTATCTGCCCGGCGACCAGCACGGAAAATACTACGATTTCACCCTTACCACCCCGTTTGGCACCTGCAATGCAGCGGACCCCTACGCCCGCTCGGCCGGGGTGAACGGGGTGCGCAGCATGATCTTTGATCCGGCCCGGGTGGACCCGCAGGGCTGGGAGCGGGATGTGCGGCCGGTGATCCCGCCGGCCCGCCGCAGCGTGTGGGAGGTCGGCGTCCGGGATTTCTCGCAGGACCCGGCCAGCGGCGTGCACACAGCCTGGCGAGGCAAATTCCTGGCCTTTACCCAGCAGGGCACGACCCTGAGCAGCGACGGCATCCACCCCACCTGCCTGAATTACCTCAAGCGGCTGGGGGTGAGCTATGTCCAGCTCATGCCCATCTTCGATTTTGGCAGCGTGGATGAGAGCCGCCCCCTGACCCGACAGTATAACTGGGGCTACGACCCCACCAACTTCAATGTGCCCGAGGGCAGCTACTCCACCGACCCCACCCGGGGCGAGGTGCGGGTGCGGGAGTGCAAGCAGATGATCGCGGCCCTCCATGCGGCGGGCATCGGCGTTGTAATGGACGTGGTGTATAACCACATGTATCGTTCCGACAATGTGCTGAACCGGGCGGTGCCCCTCTACTACTTCCGTCAGAACGACGACGGTTCCCTCTCCAACGGCAGCGGCTGCGGCAACGAGTTTGCCTCCGAGCGGCCCATGGCCCGGCGCTATCTCATTGATTCGGTGCTCTACTGGGCACGGGAATATCACATCGACGGCTTCCGGTTTGACCTGATGGGTCTGTATGACGTGGAGACCATGAACCTCCTCCGGGCTGAACTGGACAAGCTGCCCGGCGGGCGGGATATCCTGATGTACGGTGAGCCGTGGCAGGGCGGATGTAGCGCCCTGCACCGATACGAGGCCAACAAGAACAACCTGAACATGCTGAACGAGCGCATCGGCATCTTTTGCGACAACACCCGGGATGCCATCAAGGGCGGCTGTTTCGATGCCCGGGAGCCGGGCTATGTGGAGGGCAGGCCGGGAAGTTTCTGGGATATCGGTGCTTCGGTGGCGGCGTGGTGCCGCAGTGAAAAGCTGCCGCCCCACGCCCCGGGGCAGATCATCAGCTATGTCTCGGCCCACGACAACTTCACCCTGTGGGATAAGCTCCTGATGGTGCGCTACGCCCGCCCGGAGTTTGCCGCTGTGGACAAGACCGCCCTGGCCCAGAACCGGCTGGCGGCGGGCATCTACCTGACCAGCATGGGCCTGCCTTTCTGGCAGGCGGGCGAGGAGTTTGCCCGCACCAAGAAGGGGCAGGGCAACAGCTACCACTCCAGCCCGGCCCTCAACCGGCTGGACTGGCACCGGGCCGAACAGTTCCACAGCCTTGTGGATTACTACCGCGGGCTCATTGGTCTGCGGGCGGCGTTCCCCCGGCTGGGCGCGCTGGACAAGGCCGGCCCTGCCGCCATCGAGTTCTTCCCGCTGGAACAGCCCCTTGTGGGCTGGCGGCTCCCCGCCCAGTGGGGCGACGGCGCGGCATGGAGCGCCCTGTGCGTCTACTATAACCCCACCGAGACGGCGCAGGTCGTCACCCTGCCCGGCGGCAGCTGGAAGCTGCTGAGTGACGGCATCTCCTCCAGCCTGTGGCGGGGCAGCAGCCGCATCTGCACCGGCCAGACCGTTCTCCTGCCCCTGAGCGCCACCGTGTTCGGGCAGGTATAAAAATACGGTCTGCCGTTGCTTGACGATCTGCAATCAAAAATCCCCTGACCAGTTCATGCCGGTCAGGGGATTTTTGATTTATGGATCAGGAAAAAGATTGGGGAGGATCAGGAGTTTTTCTGTGCCTGCTGGGTCTGGGCGTTCTTCTCGCCCAGAGTCAGGCTGACAGTCTGCATCTGGCCTTCCCGGGCCACGGTGATGGAAAGGGTATCACCGGCGGCATGCTGCTGGATCAGGGTGCCAAGGTCGTCCTTCTGGGCAATCTCAGTGCCGTCGATGCTCACGATGCGGTCACCGGTCTTCAGACCAGCCTTGTCGGCGGGGCCGCCCTGCACAACATCCACAACGTAAACACCATAGGCATTGACGTTGAGCTGTGCGGCGGTCTGGGCATCGGTCACAGCCAGATAGGTGATGCCCATGTAGGGGCGGCCGGAGACATAGCCGTTCTCCAGCAGATCCTGTGCCACCTTGATGGCATCGTTGATGGGGATGGCGAAGCCCAGACCCTCCGCATCGCTGGAGGAGGACTTTGCGTTGACCAGACCGATGAGCTCACCGTTCATGTTGAACAGGCCGCCGCCGGAGTTGCCGGGGCTGACAGAGGCATCCATCTGGATCAGGGACATGGTGTTGGTGGAGCTGGTGCCCTGGATGGTCACGCTGCGGTTCAGGGCGCTGACGATGCCGCTGGTCACGGTGCCGCCCAGCTCACCCAGCGGGTTGCCCACGGCCAGCACGCTCTCGCCCACGGCAAGGCTGTCGCTGTTGCCAACGGTGGCGGGGGTCAGGTCGGTGGCATCGATCTTGAGGACAGCCACGTCGCTGGTGTCATCCTCGCCCACCACGGTGGCGGGGTAATCGGTATCGCCGATGGTCACGGTGATGTTGGATGCGCCGGACACAACGTGCGCACAGGTCAGGATATAGCCGTCGGAGCTGATCACGACACCGCTGCCTGCGCCGCTCTCCACCTGGTTCTGGCCGTACCAGGACCACTGGGAGTAGACCACCTGCTCGGTGGTGATGACCACAACGCTGGGGCTGACCATCTCAGAGACCTGAGCGGTGGTCATGCCGGAAGCGGTGTTCACCGCGGAGGCAGAGCCGGAATCACTGCTGGACGTGGAGGAAGGTGCCGCCTGCTGGATGACTACCTTGCCGCCTGTGTTGCCCACCCGGGCCCCCACAAAGCCGCCGACAAAGCCCATGGCTGCTGCCAGCACCAGTGCGACTGCACTGCGGGCGATATTGCCATTTTTCCGGCGGCGCTTTTTGGGAGGCTGCTTGGGGCTTCCCTGTGCGGCCTGATACCGGGGGCCTTCCGGAGGCGGCACCGCGCCGCCATCGCTGCCGCTGTTCGGCTCGGCTTGGGGGGCGGCCTGTGCGGCCTCGCCGTAGGTGCCTGCCGTGTTGGCGGTGTTCATGCCGGAGGAGCCGACGTTGGGGTAGCCGGTCTCGCCGGTCTGGCTATGTTCAGAGGAATAATCGTATTCCCACTTGTTCTCGTTATCCATACTGGTTACTTCCTTTCTCAAAGGGAATGGTTCGGAGGGGGCGCTCTGCCGCACCTCCTTGGAACTGTTTCTATTGTATCCGGTAATTGTGAAAAGGAATCGCTGACCGGGTGAAGAATATGTGAAATAAGGTCGCAGCGGGAAGCCTTGACAGCGGCGCGGGGGCTTGGTATTTTAAGGGTGCAGCGCAGAAGCCGGCAACGTTGCGAAACCTCTCCGTCATCTTCGCTTTGTGAAACCTCTCAGTCGCGGGCGCTGCCGCGACAGCTCCCCTAATAGGGGAGCCCTTGGCAGGGGATTTGTTTTTCGCAATGATCGCTGGCGCTCCAAAACCAATGCCTGCCGCAGGGCAAACAGGAGCGAAGCGATGATGACGGAGAGGTTAGCCCAGCAGGGCAAGCTCGCGAAAGGAGCAAATTATGAAACTGGAAAAGACCCCGGGCGGTTATGCCCTGTATAAAGAGAAAACCATCATTGGCACCTGCCAGGCCCGGCCCACGGAGCAGGGTGCGGACATCGCTGCCCTGACCATTGTGCCGGAATGGCGGCGCAAGGGCTACGGTTCCTACCTGTTAAAAGAGGTATTGCGCAGCCTGGGCGGCTATGACAAAGAGATGGCCACGGTGTTCACGGCTCCTCTGCCTGCCGATGCGGGGGAGCTGGCCTTCTGGGCAAAGTTCGGCTTTGCGGCAGAGGGCAGCGGGCTGTGCCGCCGCCGCACCCCCGACCTGACGGCCGTGAAGCTTGTGCAGGATTTCCTCGCCGCGCGGCTGGCTGACCCCAGGCTCTGCATCGATGCCACCTGCGGCAACGGGGGCGACACGGCCTTTCTCTGCCGCCTTGCGGGCAAAGAGGGCCGGGTGCTGGGCTTTGACATCCAGCCGGAAGCCATTGCCTCCACCCGGCAGAACCTTGCACGGAAGGGCCTTGCGGCAGAGCTTCACTGCGACAGCCACGCCAACCTCTTACAATATGTACAGCCCGGCACTGTCGATGCCGTGATGTTCAACTTCGGCTGGCTGCCCGGTGCCGACCACGGGGTGTTCTCCCACGCCCAAAGCAGCATCCCGGCGCTGGAGGCCGCCCTCGAGGCCCTGCGGCCCGGCGGAGTGCTCAGCGCCATCCTGTACAGCGGCAAGGTCATCGGCTCCGACGAAAAGACCGAGATCCTCCAGTGGATGCGCTCCCGGCCCCTGAAACAGTGCACCGCCCTTGTCTGCGGCTTTGCCAATTGGGCCGATACCGCCCCCTTGCCCTGCTTCCTCCTGAAAAAATAACAAAAACTCTTGCATCTAGGTGGAATTGCTGGTAAAATATAAGTTGTGTGTAATTTTGGCATCCTTGCCCTCTCAGCCAAAGCCTGTCGGCTTTGCCAGCTCCCCCAAAGGGGGAGCCAACGCATCTGGAAGGAGAAGTGCTGCAGATCTGCAGGGCCTGTACCTGGAGCAGCAACCGGCTCTCCCTTTGGGAGAGCTGGCTGCGAAGCAGACTGAGAGGGCAAGCCAGTTTACGGAGAATCACCAATGTAACGTGAGATTGACCGAATAAAGAGCCATTCTGATTCAGGAGAAATCAATATATGACAAATCGTGAAGAGATCGAGCGCCGCCGGACGTTTGCGATCATCAGCCACCCCGATGCCGGCAAAACGACCCTGACCGAAAAGCTGCTGCTGTACGGTGGAGCCATCAATCAGGCCGGTTCCGTCAAGGGCAAGCAGAGCGCCAAGCACGCTGTGTCCGACTGGATGGACATCGAAAAGCAGCGCGGTATTTCTGTCACTTCCTCTGTCCTGCAGTTCAACTATGCAGGCAAGTGCGTGAACATTCTGGATACCCCGGGCCATCAGGACTTCTCGGAGGATACCTACCGTACCCTGATGGCAGCGGACTCCGCTGTCATGGTCATCGATGCGGCAAAGGGCGTTGAGGCCCAGACCATCAAGCTGTTCAAGGTCTGCACCCTGCGTCACATCCCCATCTTCACCTTCATCAATAAGATGGACCGCGAAGCTCGCGACCCCTTTGAGCTGATGGAGAACATCGAGGAGATCCTGGGCATCAAGACCTACCCCATGAACTGGCCCATCGGCTGCGGCAAGGAGTTCAAGGGCGTGTTCGACCGCAACACCCGCAAGGTGCTGGCCTTCTCCAGCGACGGCCGGGCCAACGGCGTGAAGAAGGTCAGCGAGACCGAGGCCGAACTGGGCGATGCCGCACTGGATGAGCTGCTGACCCCCTACCTGCACCAGCAGCTGGTGGACGAGATCGAGCTGCTGGACGGCGCTGCCGAGGAATTTGACCTCGACAAGGTGCTGCGCGGTGAGCTGAGCCCTGTGTTCTTTGGCTCTGCATTGACCAACTTCGGCGTGGAGCCCTTCCTGGAAAACTTCCTGCGGCTCACCCCCACCCCGCTGGCCCGTGTGGACAGCCTGACCGGCGAGCCGGTGGACCCCTGCCGCGACGAGTTCTCGGCCTTCATCTTCAAGATCCAGGCTAACATGAACAAGGCCCACCGTGACCGCATCGCCTTTATGCGCATCTGCTCCGGCAAGTTCGAGCGCGGCATGGAGG
>ERZ773228.3459-NODE-3459-length-13011-cov-5.717042_pt1 | contig 13011 bp, 8 predicted proteins | sample MGYA00580524_ERZ773228 | MGnify/ENA primary metagenome ERZ773228 (study PRJEB29015, sample SAMEA2737768) | human gut metagenome | biome: human gut; feature: human-associated habitat; material: faeces | place: China | collected 2012 ...
AAAATCGCGTATAATAAAAGTAAAGAGAGCACACCAGTAGACGGTCTGCTCCCACGGTTATAAAATAGCCGCCTTAAGTTGGAGCTTGGGGGCGGTTATTTCTTTTTGTATGCTAAGTATGCAAGAACTGCACGAAAGACATTACAAAAAATGCTTACGATAAAAGAAATTACATCCATCATCATGCATCACCTCCCATCAATTCAAATAGAAGATTGTGGGAGCGTGGATTTGACCGCCTACCGTTTTAGGTATGCCCTCGAGTATTTCGTATATCACACTACGTGAAAAATGTCAAACCATAGTTTAAGCTGCTTTTCGCAGACACCCACAAAAAAACACCAGCATCAACCGGAACGTCCTCCCGTTGATGCTGGTGTTTTGTTATGGCAATACCGCACAATCTTTGTGCGGTATTGCCTTATATGGTTTCCGTCAAAACGTCAAACTTATGCGGTGTTTCCTTAGGATTCTTCCAGACCGGTATTGATACCGCTTTTTTCCAGTCCTGCCAGTTCCTCCGACGGTGTTTCTCCGGAGTGGTCTTTCTTTTTCGGGAAGACGAACTTCAGCAGGATCGGGGTGACGATCGTGGTGAATACCACCATGATGACCAGCGGTGTCATGAACTTCTCGCTCATCAGCCCTACAGAAGCACCCTTGTTGGCAACGATCAGGGCGACCTCACCACGGGAGATCATACCGATACCGATCTGCAGGCTCTCCTTGTTGGTGTACCGCATGATCTTTGCACCCAGACCGCAGCCGATCACCTTGGTGACAACTGCCAGCAGCATCAGCAGCAGCATGAACACGATCAGCTTTCCGGTCAGACCGTCCAGTGTCATTGCCAGACCGATGTTTGCGAAGAAGATGGGGGACAGGAGCATGTAGGACAGCGTGTTGAAACGGTTGACTACATACTCGTTCTTTTTCAGACCGGATACTGCCAGACCGGCAACGAATGCACCGGTGATGTCGGCAACGCCGAAGCAGATCTCGGCAATAAAGGACAGCAACAGGCAGAAAACAAATGTCACGATGTTGTGACGGCGGAGGTTCTCGTTGCTGGATTCCCGCCACTTTTTAAAGAAGAAGTGGTACAGTACAGCGGCACCGATCGCCACAATGAAGAACGCCAGAATGTTGATGACAACAGCGAATACACCGTCGTTGACCAGCAGTGTGCCCAGTGTCTTTTCGCCGCCGCCGTCGCCGGTCTTCTTGCCGCCCAGACTGATGACGACAGTCAGAGCGATAATGCCCAGAATGTCATCGATTACGGCAGCACCCAGAATGGCATTGCCGGCACGGGAGTTCAGAGCACCCAGTTCCTTCAGAGTTTCTACGGTGATGCTGACGGAAGTTGCAGTCAGGACAACGCCGATGAAAATATTCTGCCAGAACAGGGAAGCCATTTCCGGATCCTGTTCCGTATTGTAGAAGTCGGCGAGGAAAAATCCGCCTACCAGCGGAACAATGACGCCCAGCAGGGCAATGACAAAGGAGGCAAGCCCTGCCTTTTTCAGTTCCTGAATGTCGGTTTCCAGTCCGGCACTGAACATGAGGACGATAACGCCCAGTTCTGCCAGACTGACAATCAGGTCATTCCGTTCTACAACGTCCAGCAGCATCGGACCGAGAATGATGCCGGCTGCCAGTGCACCAACGACCTGCGGCAGGCTGATCCGCTTGGTCAGCAGCCCCAGCAGCTTGGTGGACAACAGAATGATCGCGATTTGCAGTAAAAAAGAATAATCATTGTTGAATAAAAAATCTTTCAAACCCATAATGGTTTCTATCTCCCTTTATAATTTGCTTTCTGTCAAGAATGATCCTATGTCAGTTTTGGTTTGACGGTACCATGTGGTCAGTTTTATCAAAGCACTCCCTCCGCCTGCGGCAGAGCCTAACTAGCCGCCCTTTTCAAGGGAGCCTGAAGAAATAGCCGCCCCTTTAGGGGAGGGGAACCAGCGAAGCTGGTGGAGGGGTTCTTTCGTGAAGTCTTTTGCTTGGTGTAAAAGATTTACGAGATAACCCCTCAGTCAAGCCTACGGCTTGCCAGCTCCCCTAAAGGGGAGCCCTATTATAAGCCGCCCCTTTAGGGGTGACTCCCCACGGGGTGGGGAGATGCCCGCAGGGCAGAGGGGACCGCTCAGTACGAGGGGAACCGCCGTTAGGCGGTGGAGGGGTTCCCACGTGAAATCTTTTCCATTAAAAAAAGACTTTCAATCCCCCGCCAGATTCTGCCGCAGCACTGCTGCGTCCAGACCGTTCACCGTCTTGTCGGCGTGGAGATCGGCGTTGGCAGCCCCGGCCTTGGAAAGCTTCTTGTTGCCCAGCAGATACTGGATCAGCAGCACCAGATCAGCAGTGTTCACCTTGCTGTCTGTATTGACATCACCCAGCAGCGTATCCGGCTTCTGGGGCGTGGTAACGGTAGTCGTCACCGGCTCCTTGCCGTCCGGCTCTCTGCCGGAGATCAGCACGCCGTTCTGGTATACCGGAATACAGTCCGAAATGACATACTCGCCCACGTTTTTCAGCAAGTCCGTGTTGGAATAGTCGTTGGAAGCGTCCCAGCCAGTCTGGTAATCCGGGAAAACCAGAGCCAGCATCAGTTCGCACTGGTGCTGTCCCTCGGAGATCGGCATGGCAACACGGCCGTCCGGATAGGTCACTTCAATATAGTAGATGTTGTCCTTGTAGTGCTGCACTTCCGAGATCTGTGCCGGCGTGTAGTCGTCGTACATCTTCGCCTGATCGCGGTCTACCCGCATGACTACATCGCCGGGCTGGAAGCCGGCGTTGATGACTTCAGACAGATCCATGTAATACCGATAGGACAAGTTGTTCTCGATCCGTGCCGGCCATGCCGAGTGGTTGGTCAGCTTGAAACTCAGCGTCACGCCGCCGGAAGTTTCCGTCAGCTTGGTTTCCACATAGAATTCCTTGTCCCGCGTTTCCGGTTCCGGAAAATCCGGATCCGGTGTGCCGCCGTAGGCTTCGGTCATCTTGCACAGCAGTGCCGTGAAACCGGCGTTGTAGTCGCACGCTACCTCGTTGTTGATGTAGTTCTGCCGGTCGTCCTCGTAGGAACCGTCCTCGTTGGGGCCGCCCACCAGTGCTCCATATAAGATGTGGCGGTTGGTTTCCGGCGTATCCAGTGCATTTTTCCACGAGCCGTGAGCCGTCCGGTGGTGGGGATTCTGCGGGAATTTTTCTCCGTAGCCCACCACGAAACTCTGCCCGTCCGGATTGTTCCCCAGACAGTAGTTGATCTGGTCTTCGTAGAACTGCTGATACTTTGTCGTGTCGGTGCCTTTCAGCACGGTGTCACACGCCACGCTTGCCAGAAATCCGGCAGTGGTGGCGTACCGCAGACAGCCCCAGGTGGTCAGCCACTTTGCACCGCCGTCCAGCGTTTTCACAGAGTCCGTCCAGTAGTTCAGGTGCTTCTGTACCCGTCCGATGTAGAAGCTGTCGTTGGTGTTGATCGCGTACAAAAGCAGACCGCCCTGCATCACGTCGTCCCAGCACATGCCCCACGAATACTTCAGTTCGTCAGAGCCCAGTTCCTTTCCCAGATTGGGGATGTAGGAAGTCGCCTTGTCCAGATAGGACTGATCGCCGGTGGCGATGTACAGCCAGTTTGCCGCATAGAACAGTTCGTCGTAGAAGTGGGACGAACGGTAGAATCCGCTGGCATCACTATTATTATAGGCTTCATCGCTTCGAGTTTTGTCTGCCAGCCGGAACAGGTTTTCGGCGTGTTTCAGATAGTCGCCGGTCTTGTCGCTTCTGCCCTTGAGGGCACAGGAGCCAGCCGCCAGTGCCGCCGCCATTTCGCCGCAGACAGCGGAATCTGTTCCGCGGAGCACGGCTCTGGCCTTAGTGTAATCTGCCCCGTTGTCCTTCATGCCGTATTCCAACAGCTCCACCGGCCCCCACCAGGTGTGATCCATCTGTCCGTTGCCCACCTGATAAACGGCGGTGTCGCCCTCGTCACAGGCGGCGAGATAGTCCAGCACAAAGGAGAGGTTGTTCACATAGGTTTCCATTTCGCCGGTCTGTTCCAGCCCGTCAGGGTACTGGTACAGTCCCCACGCCAGCATGGAAGCGGAATACGCCATAGGCAGATTGAACTTGACATGGTCGCCGGCATCGTACCAGCCGCCGGTGACTTCGTCGGACATGGTGGAATCGGCACGCCACTCCACTTCGTTCCATTCCGGAAGCGGCCCTGCCTGCTGGCATTCATAAAAGTACATGGACTTCTGGAGAGCCTCGGCGTAGTTGGCGGAAAAGTCCGCCGCAGAAACAGACACCGGCGGCAGGGCACTGACACCCAGACAGACTGCGGTCAGCAGAGCCGCGGCACGTGTGTATCTTCGCATTTGTATCATCTTCCTTTCTGTTAGGGCAGTACTGCACAAGTTTTGTACGATTCTGCCTGCTTTCTGCGGCATAGTTCAGCTGCGGGGGACACCCGCCGGAAAAATACCGTTTTCCCTTTTATTATCGCACGTTTTCACGACATTGTCAAGCAGTTTTCATGAAAATATCACAGGAAATCGCCATGAAATCCCACGATCTTTTTGCAGGGCGAAGCGTAAACCACATTGGGGAGAAAAATTGTCTGTTTTTGGGGTGATGTATAAAATAAGGCTTCCTTTTGCTATAGGCTCCCCTTTAGGGCACCCGTAGGGCGTGCCTTGTGCTGAGCTGGCAAGCCGCAGGCTTGACTGAGGGGGTTCTTCTGTGAAACCTGAAACAAGAGTAAAAGCTATACTTCACACCAACTCCAACGCCCATGTAAACAGCTTCACCACCGCGGGCATGGTCAGCATGGACACCAGCGTGGTGACGGCAAAAATGTGGGAAGCGTAGGCATCGTTCATGTCGTGTTTCTGGCACTGGAGCGTGCACATTGCCGCCGAGGGGGCTGCCATCAGCACCAGCACCACAATACGGACAGACTCCGGAATGAAGCCCAGCGGCAGAAACAGTGCCGCCAGAATCACCGGCACGATCAGCAGCTTTACGGCACTGACATAATACACCCGCGGATTTTTCAGGGCGTGGAACAGATCTGCCTGTGCCACGCTGATACCCGAAGCCACCATTGCCATAGGCGTATTCAGCCCTGCCACATAGCCGAAAGTCTTTCCCAGCAGATCCGGCAGCGGAATCCGGAAGAAGAACAGCAGCAGCCCGATCACGATACCGATCATGGTGGGAGAGCACAGCTTCTTCACCAGTGCTTTCCGGTCGTGCTGCCCTGTCAGCAGCATGATGCCGTGTGTCCACGCGAAGCAGAAGAACACCGACAGAAATGCCGTGGTATAAAACACGCCCTCGTTCCCCAGAATCGCACTCGCCAGCGGAATCCCCATGAAGCCGCAGTTGCTGTAAATGGCGGAAAAGCGTTCGATTTCCGTTTCCCGCCCCGGCTTCTGCCGCACCAGCAGATACACTGCCGCAATAAACACCACGTAGGACACCGCCGCCAGCAGAAACGTCCAGAGCATATTCACCACAAGACGGGACTCATACTCCACGTCGGCGTAGGCGTTCACCACCAGCACCGGCGTGACAATTTCCAATACAAAGTTGGAAAACTGCCTGCCGCCGTTTTTGTCCACGACTTTTGTCCGATAGGCAATGATGCCCACCACGTTCAGCAGCAGCATGAGAATTGCCTGCTTCAAAATGATCCATGCCAAATCCATACACCTCAATCCCAGAACAACGCATGTACTCTAAGGAAACACTGAATAAAGCCCGCCTGACGGCTTTGCACGCAATCTGCCGAAAAATCTGACTACGCATCTTACGCACAAGCTTTATTCAGTGTTTCCCTAAAAATGGGCGAAATCCGGAACGTCCGAACTTCGCCCATTTTCTAGTATATCACATGACATTGAAAAAAATATGGCGGCAATATGGCGTACCGCAGAATTTTTGCAGCAGTTCCGCTTACCCGAAAATCGGCTGGATCTGTTTGCCGTCCCGTGCAAGAGCCACCGTTTCCGGCAGCTTCGTGAAATCCGCCACCATGGAAGCCGGCTTCTCCGCCGGTGCGTCCTGCCGCAGGGGCACAAAGTAATAGTGCTTCGTGTTCAGCAGCAGCCCGATATTTTTCGCCGATGCCCGCAGTGCATCATTGGTGGCGATTGCCAGCACAATGGGTTTCTGCCGCCGGAGCATGGACTTTACTGCCATGGTCGCCGTGGTATCCGTGATGCCGTTCGCCAGCTTTGCGGCGGTATTGGCGGTACAGGGTGCCACCACCAGCAGATCCAGCAGGTTCCTGGGGCCCAGCGGCTCTGCCTGTGCAATGCTGCGAATCGCCGGTTTGCCGCAGATCTCCTCCAATTCGGCAACCCGTTCTGCCGCTGTGCCGAAACGGGTATCTATGGCGGCGGCATGCTCCGAGAAAATCGGTGTCAGTTCCGCACCGGCTTCTCGCAGCAGCTTCGCCTGTGCGAATGCGGCGGAAAAGGTACAGAACGAACCGGTCACCACAAAGCCGATTCGCTCACCTGTCAGGTCGTTCATGGGCAACGCTCCTCTCCTCGAGAATATTGCAAATGGTGTCTGCGATGATCTCTCCCGCGGTCATGGGTGCAACTTTCCCCGGAACGGCGGTGCGGCGTTGTCACCGGCAATTTTGCACGAAAAGCCGCATACCCTGTACGGGAGGGGATACCATGATCGCGATTTACGCACGACAATCCGTGGAACGTCCGGATTCCATTTCCATTGCAATGCAGGTGGAGCACTGCCGCCGCATTTGCCCGCAGTCGATGCCCCAGCAGGTCTACACCGACCGCGGCTTCTCCGGCACCAACACCCGCCGACCGGCATTGCAGCAGATGCTGGAGGCAGTGGAACAGGGGCAGATCGAAAGCGTCTATGTCTATAAGCTGGACAGAATTTCCCGTTCCCTGTGCGATTTTGCGGCAATGATGCAGGAATTCCGCCGCCGCGGCGTGACCCTGCACTCCGTGCGGGAAAGCTTTGACACCCAGACAGAAATCGGCGGCATGCTGCTGAATCTGCTGATGATGTTCGCGGAACTGGAGCAGAAAACCATTGCCGGACGGGTGCGGGACAATTACTACGCCCGAGCCGTCCAGCAGCTGGCACTGGGCGGTGTGCCGCCTTACGGTTACACGGCAAAGCCGGTGACACACGGAGGGCACCCCACCACCATGCTGGAGGTGCAGCCGGAAGAGGCACAGCAGGTACAGGCATTTTACACCGGATACGGCGTGGCAGGGCAGAACGTGGAGCAGCTGGTACAGGCCGCCAACCAAGCCGGCAGCCGTACCCGACAGGGGGCGAGGTGGTCCAACAGTGCGGTGCTCCGGCTGCTGCGAAGTCCGGTCTATGTGCAGGGAGATCTGTCCTGTGCGGTATTTTTGCAGCGGCAGGGGGCAGTGCTGACACATGCGTTGGAGGCGTACTGCTGCGGAAACGGCTATCTGGTCTACGGCAGCCCCAGCCGGCGGCAGGGTTCCAAGCTGGTGCATCTGGAGGGCGAGCATGTCGCCGCCGGACTGCACCGCGGCATCATCGACGGTACACTTTGGCGGAGCGTACAGGAACGGCTGAATGCCCGCGGCGGCAGCACCAACCGCGGCACAGGACACACCTCGTGGCTACAGGGGCTGGCAGTCTGCGGGCTGTGCGGCACACGCTGCTATGCCCGTAGCAACGGCAAAGGGGCAGCCTACACCTATTTTGTCTGCCGCGGCAAACGGCAGGGCATCTGCACCGGCATTGCCGGACTGCGGACGGAAACGGTGGAACAGGCAGTGGCTCCGGTGCTGGCGGAACAGGCGGCGGCAGTGCTGCCCTATGCACAGGCGGCAGAGCCAGAACCCTCTGCCGCGGCGGTGGCTCTGGAAAAGCTGGAACAGCGAATGCGGCGGCTGGCGGCTGAACTGGGGGAACCGCATGCGGCGGCGGCATTTCTGCGGGAGGAACTCCAGCGGCTGGGGACAGAGCACCAGCGGCTGGAACAGGAACTGCGTCAGAACGCCTCTGAACCGCCGTCACAGCCCGCAGAAAATTGGGAATCATGGTGGGCAGATGCCAGTCTGGAACAGCGTAGACAGGCAGCAGGGCTGCTCCTGCGGGAAGTGCGATTGTTTCCGACATACGGGGAAGTATATCTGCAATAAAACAAAGAGGGCACCTCCCGAAGGAGATGCCCTCTCGATGCACTTACGTGCATGTAGATTCAGTTACACATGTTGCTGCTATCGCAGCGAATGCTTACTTTCTCTTCTTAGCAACCAGTGCTACGCCACCGATTACAGCTACAGCTACAGCTACGCCAGCTACCGGCAGAGCGTCGCCAGTCTTCGGAGAAGAAGTGGACTTAGCCGGCTTCTTGGTTGCGGTAGCAACCTTAGCAGTGGTAGTAGTAGCAGCTACCGGTGTAGCAGTCGGAGCTGCTGTGGTAGCTTCGGTGGTCGGCTCGGTCGGATCTTCAGCGATGGTGATGGTACCAGCACCGCCGCCCGGAACGCCGCTCTCACCAGTTTCGCCGTTCTTGTAAGAGGTTTCTACGCCGTCGGAATCCTTACCGTCAACAGACAGGGTGAAGGTGTCGCCAGCCTTAGCATCCTTGCTAACTTCAACGGTGATTGCAGCGATCTGACCGCTAACAGCCTTCAGCGGAACAGTTGCATATGCAAACGGAGCGAATACGAAGTTACCAGCATCGTTAGTAGCTGCCAGGCAGGTAGCCTTCTTTACAGAAGCTTCCAGGTCAACATAAGTCAGACCTTCGCCCAGAGTTACACCGAAGCCAACACTGTTGATGCTATCGGTAACGCCGATCGGCAGAGTTACCTGATAGTTAGCAGCCTTCAGTTCAGCCAGAGTCAGAGTCTTGCTGCCCATAGTCAGGCTTACGCCAGCAGCACTTGTCGGAACAGCCATAACAGCTGCAGATGCAGCTACAACAGCAGCAGCAGAGAGAGCTGCCATTGTCTTTTTCAATGTAGTCTTCATTGTTTCTATTTCCTTTCAAAAATAAAATTATATGTGATATACCAGCGATGCGATATGCACCTCACACCGCTAATATATACAAGCAAATGGATAAAAGTTTGTGAATCTTAGAAAAGCTTACTTACCGCCGTTAGCCATCTTGATAGCTTCTGCCCAGTCAATGTGCTTACCAGCACCGTTGTATGCCTGATATACTGCAGTGTACAGCATGTCGGTAGCATCCAGCTTTCCATCTTCTGTATTTTTGCCTGCCTTGGATTCCGTATCAATATCAGATGCCAGATAAGCCAGCTTGCTCTCCAGAGCAGTGCCGTTCTTTACGGTATCAAAGATCGGAGTCTTACCAGCACCCTGCAGGGCAACATAGTAAGCAGTTTCGAACAGGTCAGTTGCATCAACCTTGCCGTCCAGTGTAGTGTCGCCCTTCAGAGCAACTGCTACCTTTACGGTATCTGTGATCTCAACATCTTCTTCGCCCTTGTACTTCAGACCAACTTCGCCGTCAAAGTAAACCTTGCCAGCAGTCTTTTCTGTTACAGTTTCGTAAGCTTCCGCCGGAGTCATTTCGAAGTCAATTGCAGTTGCCGGATCTACGGTAACATCTTCGCCATTTTCCAGATGCAGAGTTACGGATTCGATCAGACCAGCCACGTTGAAGGATTCTTCATCGGACAGGTAGATGTTTTCAGCAGTTTCAGCGTCAACAGTCTTTACTTCTACAGAAGAAACACCGGTCGGCAGAGTTTCTGTAGTAGTGCCGCTGCCGTCGGTAGTGGTTTCACTGCCGTCAGTCGTGGTATCGCCGCTGACATCAGTGGTATCGCTGCTGACAGTAGTGGTTTCGCTGCTGACATCAGTGGTATCGCCACTTACATCGGTAGTTGCACCGCTTACATCAGTGGTTGCACCGCTGACATCGGTAGTTGCACCGCTGACATCGGTAGTTGCACCGCTGACATCAGTGGTTGCACCGCTGACATCGGTAGTTGCACCGCTTGCATCGGTAGTAGTTGTGCTGCTGTCGCCAGTGGTAGTTGTTGTCGTAGTTGTAGTATCCTTGTCCTTCAGAACAACGGTTACGTCACGAGTTACATCGAAAGCAGCAACGCCGTCAGCTGCACCGGAAACCGTTACGGTCTTTACGGTGTCAACAGAAACAACGGTCTTTTCCGGCAGCTTTTCTGCAACCTGTTCTTCTACGTACTTTTCTACTTCAGCCTTTTCAGCATCAGTGATTTCCAGTTCAGCAGTATAAGTACCAGCTGCTGCACCAATGGTTACCTTTGTTGCACTCTTCAGCAGAGCAGCAACATCAGCAGAGGAAACAGCGATCTCTACGTTTACGCCAGCGTCCTTCAGGCTGCTGTTTACAGATGCAACGCCGTTATCGAAGTTTGCACCATACTTTGCAACCATGCCGTCAACTGTCTTCGGCTGATTTGCAGCAGCTGCAACGTTCTTTGACAGATAATTTACAGCAGCAGCCAGAGCAGCGTCTGCGGAATCATAGCTCTTTGCAGTTTTTGTCAGATTCTTGAAAGAATCGTACTTCTTCTGTGCCTTTGCAATGTCAGCAGACAGCTTGTCAGTTTCTGCCTTCAGAGCAGCAACATCACCAGCGATGTCGAAGTCAGCATTTGCACGAACTTCATCTTCGGTCATGTTGTATTTAGCAGCCAGTTCCTTGACCTTCTGGTCTACAGCAGCAGTTACCTGACCAGCCAGATTGGTGTATACATCGTTTGCATACTCAGTTGCTGTGCTTACGCCATAGGTCTTACCGTTTGCGGTGAAGCTCAGATCAGCGTCAACGCTCTTGCTGTTTGCGAAATCTGTCTTGATGGTTGCAGTGTAAGCAACACCAGTCAGAATGGAAGTATCCAGAGTGAAACCTTCATAGCCGTCCAGAGTGTCCAGCTTTTCAGCCAGCTTGTCTGTTGCAGCACTGAAATCAGCAGTACCGGAAATGGTAACCACGCCATCCTTTACCGTAGCGGTCGGATTTTCAGATGCGTCTACTGCCTTCTTCAGGAGTTCTACATAGTAGTTTGCGGAGTTGATGCCTGCGACAAACTTCTTTGCGTCCACAGTCACAGTCTTGTTGGAAGTTTCTGTGTTCAGCTGCTTTGCCAGAGTAGTGTTCCAATCGGACTCTACAGTGTAAGTAATAGTGTCTGCATCTGCACTAACAGTTTCCGGGAAACCAGTAGCCGGTTCCACCTTCAGCAGCTTGTCAGCTGTAACTTTCAGTGCTGCAGGAGCTTCCGCAGCGTTTGCAGAAATTGCAAGAACCTGACCCAGTGCAACCGGAATTGCGACAGTTGCAGCAAGAAGTCTGTTAAATGTCTTCTTCATTTCTTATTACCTCTCTTTTTAATTAAATTGATTGCCGTCCGCACAGGTGGTGTTCCACCGCCCGCATCAGACGCATTTGCTTCCGGTAATCCCGCTTCATCTGCCGGAAACGCACGCTGCGGCAATTGTTCTTATGTCTACAAGGTCCTATAAAAAAGCCCTCGTAAACAATTTACATACGTATTTTAACATATTATTGTGCCCGTGTCAAGCCCAAAGCCTGATTTTTTTTAAAATTCTTTGCTGGATATTATCCCCGTTTTTGTCGCTTTTTCACAATTTCGAAGCCGTTTTTCTGAATTCAACACACTTTCCACCGACTTTTCAACATTTTTTCTATGGGATTCCGCAGAAACTGCCTTTTCCGGAATGTGGCAACGCCGCACTTCCGGCGGCAGGGCCAATGCCCACACCACGCGGGTGCCCAGACGTTTTGCCGCATCGAAGTCGGTCCCGCCGGGGCGGGAAGCGAGGTCGATCACCAGCGTTTCCGGCGGCAGGGCTTTCAACACCGTTTCAGACAGCAGCAGCACCGGCACCGTGTTGAAGATCACGTCCGCCGCCGCTGCCCTTTGGGCGAGAGCGGACACCGGCACGGCGGAAAAGCCCTGCATCTGTGCCAGTGCACGGGTTTCACAGCGACGGGCACAGATCTCCGTCTGCATGCCCAACGCCCGCAGCCGCGGAGCCAGTGCCATGCCGATCCTGCCATAGCCCACCACCAGTGCCGATGCCCCGTGCAGGGTGCGGGCAGTTTCTTCCATGGCGATCCGGATCGCCCCCTCCGCAGTGGGGACGGCATTGGCGAGGCACAGTTCCTCCCGCCGGAGGTAGTCGGTCACAGTCATGCCGGCAGCCTCGAACCAATGTGCCACGCCGGAGCAACCGCCGCCGGCGACCAGTGCCGCAGGTTTTCCCTGTGCCGCCAGTTCGGGCAGCGACAGGGGAGATGTTCCGAATGGAGCCGGCACGGTTTCCCCACTGCTGCCCGCAAGGACAGGCAGCACCAGCACGTCATATGCCGGAACCTCTGCCGGTGTTTCGGCGAAGTGCAGGTTCGGCTGTGCCGGCAGTCCCACCGTCCAGACCGCCGCACCGGTTTTCTGCCGGAGCCGCTGTGCCGCATACTGCTGCCGCAGGTCACCGCCTGCGACAAGAATGACTTTGTCGGATTTCATACACGTTTCCTCCGCTTGCTGAAAATCAGAGTTTTCCACAGGGAAAATTGACTTAGTTTTCAACAGATTTTCAACTTATCAACTTCTTTCCCTGTGGAAAACCTGTGGAAAGCACTGTCTGCCGGCGAATTACCCGTCGGAGGCAGGCAGTGCATCATCACAGCACCAAATGTCAGAAAGTTGTGCAAATACACAAACTCCTGTTCTTAACGTATGCAAAAAGCGAAAAAGAAGTGCGGCGAGTCACCGCTGACCCTACGCCCGCGGCGGGTCGCCGCTGACCTTACGCCCCAATTTCAAGTGTGAAAAGGGTAGTGTTACGGCGGACAAGCCGCCTGTTCGCCCCGCCGGGGGATTGCGGCGAGTCGCCGCTGACCCTACGCCCCAATTTTTAGTGTAAAAAGGGTAGTGTTACGGCGGCAGCAGCCGCCTGTATGCCCCGCCGGGG
>ERZ773228.3462-NODE-3462-length-12986-cov-6.739773_pt1 | contig 12986 bp, 8 predicted proteins | sample MGYA00580524_ERZ773228 | MGnify/ENA primary metagenome ERZ773228 (study PRJEB29015, sample SAMEA2737768) | human gut metagenome | biome: human gut; feature: human-associated habitat; material: faeces | place: China | collected 2012 ...
TTGAGCAAAGAATAAAATATTTTGGGAATCATTTCTGGCTTATGTTTGATGAGGGCAAACTCATTGCGTTTGTAGATGGTTTTGTTACGGATGAGGCTGATCTTACAGATGAGATGTATGAAAATGCATCAATGCATAATGAGAATGGTGCATGGCAGATGATTTTTGGTGTAAATACTCTTCCTGAATATCGTAGATGCGGATACGCGAAAGAGCTGATTAAGAAGGCTATCTTAGATGCCAGAAAACAGAACCGGAAAGGGCTTGTATTAACCTGTAAAGAAAGCCTTGTTCCATATTATTCCAAGTTTGGATTCATTGATGAGGGGATAACAGATAAATCCACTCATGGAAATGTCCTGTGGCACCAGATGAGATTGGATTTTAAATTAAGAAATAATGGAGTAAATCCTTCAGATAACAAAAAAGTGACCGCAAACAAGAAATTTGCAGCCGACAGAATACTATCATATTTTAAAGAAGAGTGGAAGGTACTGCTTATAATAACAGTTTCAGGTCTTATATACAACTTTGGACTTTTGCTTGGCCCTTGGTTTGAGGGTAAGATGACAGGATGTCTTATAGATATATTAAGCCAAAATGCTGTATACAAGGATATGTTTATACTTGTAGTGTCATATATTGTATCTATTGCAGTTGTCCAGATATCAAGATATATAAAACGTTTTTATGTTCGCAGATTCGCCAATAATGTTAATAGAAGAATGAAGAAGATATTGTATGGGACGCTTGTGTTAAAGAGCAAGACAGAACTTGAAAGTGAAGGTATGGGCGATATTATGACAAAGGCAATCCTTGATGTTGATGATTGTGCTGAGGGCATGAGAAAGTTCACAACAGAGGTGTTTGATACAGGAGTAGCACTGGCTGCATATGCAGGAATGCTGCTTGTATATGATGTAAGGCTGGCACTCATTGCAATGATATTTCCACCTATATCTTATATGCTTGCAGAGAAGATGAAGATTATCGTACAGAGAACAGGTGCAGAATATAAAAGACAGTCAGGAATATTAAGCAATGCCACACTAGACAGAGCTTCTAATGCCATAACTTACAGGGTATACGGAAGGGAAGAGGACAGAAGAATTGCATACGAAGATAATCTTTCATCATATGAGAAAGCTGCTATCATGGCAAATATATGGAATTCTTCAATGACACCCTTATACAGGATTATATCAATGACAGGTATAATATTTATATTATATTTCGGCAGTAAAAATGTACTTGGAACGGGGTGGAAAAGCTGGGATATCGCGGCATTTACGACATTCCTTGCCTGTTTTATAAAGTTATCGGATAAGTCTTCAAAGGCGGCAAAGCTGTTTAATGCAGTTCATAAGGCACAGGTTTCGTGGAAACGTATTAAACCGCTTATGGTTATTCAGGATAAAGATACAGATTGTAAAAATCAGATATCAGGAAAGCTTGAAGTAAAAAACTTAAGTTTTACATATCCAGATGGAAAAACTGTATATAATGATATTTCCTTTACTGCAGAGCCGGGGGAGATTATAGGCGTTACGGGTCCGGTTGCCTGCGGTAAGTCAACATTTGGAAAGACCTTCCTTTGCGAATGTCCATATAAGGGAAGTATTAAGTATAATGGAAATGAATTAAGCAGTGTTGCTGATAATGTAAGGTCGGGAATAATAAGTTATCTTGGACACGACACAGAGCTTTTTAATGACTCTATTAAGAATAACGTGATTCTTGGTGATGATTGCAATGTATCAGAATACCTCAAGGACGTATGTATCGATAAAGAAGTTGCACAGATGGAAAATGGAGTTGACACACTTATTGGTAATGGTGGTGTAAGACTGTCAGGTGGACAGGCACAAAGAATAGCACTTGCCAGAACGCTTTGTCATAAGAAGCTGGTGCTTGTGCTTGATGATCCATTTTCAGCACTGGATATAAGCACTGAGAAAAAGATATATAACAACCTTTGTGATATAGCAAAGAATAATATTGTAATTATTATGACACATCGTCTGTATATGTTCCCTAAGATGGATAAGGTTATATGGATGGATAATGGAAAGGCAATAGTTGGAACACACGAAGAGATTATGTTACAGTGTCCGCAGTACAGGAAGTTGTATGAAAATGTCAGCACACAGATGAGGTAGACGTGGCTGAACATACAGAAAAAGGTACATTACAAAATAAAAATACCAACGAAAATAAGAAAAAGGAGCTGGATAATATTGAGCAGTAATAATGTAAACAGCACAGAAGCCAATAATTATAATATTAATAACGTTGATAATAAGAAAATGAATAACAAGAATTCACACAACGTAGTTTCAATAATATTACATACTATAATAAAGAGAAAATGGCTTTCTCTTGGAATTATAATTTCAGTATGTGGTGCGGTTATAACGGCTCTTTATCCCCCACTTGTACTTGGAAAAATAGTAGATACCCTAACAACAGGAAGTCAGGTGCCTGTATATCTTGTATTTGTTTATATGGCATTTACAGTTATTGCAGGTCTTATGGAAGCCACAAGAGAAGGGCTTCTTACAGTATTTGGACAGAAGATAACACACGCACTTAGAAGTGGACTTATGGAGCATTTTGTAAGACTTTCTACTGACTCACTTAATAAGCAGGAGCCAGGTGCTGTTGTATCAAGGTTTGTAGGTGATGTTGATACGGTTGAGAACCTTTTCACATCGGGAATTGTAAGTATGTTTGCAGATGCCTGTAAGATAATAAGTATTCTTGCAGTTATCTGGTTCAGCAACAAAGGACTTGCAACAGTGCTTATAGTGCTTCTTCCATTTCTATTCTGGTTTACAAGACATATACAGAAGAATATGCTTGATGCCCAGTTAAAAAATAGACGAGCAGTAAGCCGTGCTTCAGGACATGTACCTGAAACACTTCACAATATCCGTACGATCCATAATCTTGGCAAGGAGAAGTATATGGAGAAAAGATACGATGAATATATAAGCGACAGCTACAAAGCTATGGAAAAGACCAACTTCTACGATGCCGTATATTCACCAGTTATTCTTATATTAAATGCAGTTGTAGTGGCGGTAGTTATGTTGTTTTCAGCCTCAGGCAATGCCAAAGTCCTTACACTTTTTGGTATGTCAGCAGGTACAGCAGTAGCAGTTATTAACTATATATCACAGATGTTCTCACCAGTTGAAAGTCTTGGAATGGAAATCCAGACGATACAGTCAGCAGTTGCGGGCGTGAGAAGAATAAATGAATTCTTTGAACTTCCAGTACTAGATAATAATGAAGAATTACAGGCAGAAAAGACATTTGATAGTAAAAATGATACACCTTATGTCCAGTTCAATGATGTAACGTTCGGATATGAGGCTGACCACACTGTAATAGCTGATAAGACATTTGTTGTAAATAGAGGAGAGCAGGTTACACTATCAGGAAGGACAGGTGCAGGTAAGAGTACAATATTCAAGCTGCTTTTAGGTCTGTATAATCCACAGAAAGGTTCTATCCTTATAAATGATATGAATTCAGCCGCGATACCAGATAACAGAAAGAGAAAAATATTCGGTTATGTTGAGCAGTCATTCCATATTGTTCCTGGAACAGTTAAAGACCAGATAACACTTTATGACAAGTCCATATCTGACGAAGCTGTTATCAAAGCGGCAAAGCTTACAGGACTTCACGATACAATTATGAACTTTGAAAATGGATACGATACCCAGTGTACGCAGGAATTATTCTCGCAGGGACAATGGCAGTTGTTATCCATAGCAAGAGCTACAGCTGCCAACCCGGAGCTGCTTTTACTTGATGAGATAACAGCCAATCTTGATGCCAATACAGAAAGAGATGTTCTTACAGCACTTAAAGGTGTATCTGAAAACAGAACAGTTATATCAATATCACACAGGGTTACGGCAAGAACAGGACGTGTAATAAACTGTTAAATACAATATTTCATAATGACAATGACGCCAGAATGTGATAATATTTTTTGTATTGGGTAATTTAATGAATTAAAGTATATCAGGTGGACAAAGTGGAAGATATTATGTATAGCATTAACAGGTTGTTAAGCATTACAATTGGAAATAATAGGTCATATTTTGATGTGCAATATGTTAATATTGCTATGTTGGTCTGGGGTTGTGTATTCTGCTTAATAGCAGGGGTGGGAATGATTTTAAGTAAGAATTTTGACCGCCGTAAGAGGCTGTGGATGATACTTTTGCAGTTTGCAACAGCTGTTCTGTTGCTCAGTGATGCAACCGCCTGTATATTCAGAGGCTGGACGGGTATATTTGGATATTGGATTGTAAGGATAAGTAATTTTATAGTATTTCTTGACAATAATATAATATTATATTTGTTCCACAGGTATGTGTGCAGTTTTATTTTTACGGAACAGGAAGAAAGAACTTTAAAAAGAGCAACATTTATAAATATACTGTGTGCCGTGGCAGTAGCTCTGGTTATTATTTCACAGTTTACAGATTTGTATTACTATTATGATGCACAGAATGTATATCATAGAAGTGAAGGTTTTATAATATCTATTTTTATACCTGTAACAGGAATGATGGTAGAGATGTCATTTTTGATAGAATACAGAAAGAAATTAAGCAATATTACAATTTCTTCACTTGGTTCATATATTATTCTTCCAATTGTAGCGGCAATAATACAGTTCTACTTTTATGAAATTTCGTTGATTGATATAGCTGTATGTAATTCAATGATAGTTATGTATATAACTGTTATTGGTGAACAGGACAGGAAACTTAACAATCTGGAACAGAAGCAGATTAAGACAGAGGCTGAACTTGAAATATCTATGGTGCTTAACCAGTGTATAGCAGAACTGACAACTGAAGCGGATATTAACATAGCTATACATAATCTTCTTGCAATTATTAATAATTATTTTGGTGCGGACAGATGTTATATTTTTGAAAATAATTACGATGATAATACAATGGATAACACCTATGAGTATGTTAGTGATAGTATTACAGCAAAGAAGGATAAGATTCAAAAGCTTTCAATGAATATTGTAAGTTTATGGATGGAGAATTTTAAAGAGGAAAAGCCATATTATATAGCAGATGTCAGCAAGCAAAAGGAAGAACCTGTATACAATATGTTGCATGAACAGAATGTAGACAGACTTCTTGCAGTGCCATTAAAAAGAGATGGAAATATAATTGGATTTCTTGGAGTGGACAATCCGGTTAATCATTACGAGGATATGGCATTATTGTCTTCTATACAATATTTTGTTACTAATAGTCTTGAAAAGCGTGTGCAGCAGGATAGGATGCGTTATTTAAGTTACAGGGATATGCTTACAGGTTTGTACAATCGTAACAAATATATAAGCATTGTTAAAGCGGCTAAAGACCAGATACTTAAAAATGTCGGAGTTGCTTACATAGATCTTAATGGTCTGAAAGCAATTAATGATAATTATGGACACTCTAATGGTGATAAGTTCATATGTACAGCAGCAGACACATTCAAAATGGTATTCCCGGATAATTCTTACAGGATAGGTGGGGATGAATTTGTAATTATAGAGCAGAATATTGAGCGTGATAAATATGAAGAAAGAATTACAGCCTTGAAAAATATAATGCAGGATAAACAAGTAAGCATATCCATAGGAGTTCTGTGGAGAGAGTATGTTGACGATTTAGAAGAATTATTAAAGGCGGCAGATAAGCTTATGTATATGGAGAAAGAGATGTATCATAATAACAGAGAATAAAGTTAAAATAAAAGGGATTTGGGATACACCTTCCAAATCCCTTTTGTGTTCTTTTTGTGCTGTTAAGGGATTTATATTAAAAGTTATGATGGGTATGTATCCCCAGCACAAATATAATTATAAAATGTTGTTAAAACAGCATAAAATGCTTGTTACTTTGGAACAAATGCTTGTTGTTTGTTATATTGATTGTTATAGTCAGACCATATTAATCAATGCCATTTGATATTTGAATTCAGTGTTAATATCTTAGGCAGGAAAAGAGGTATAATATGGCTGGAAAGAAATTTATTAACGCAAAGTTAAAAGGATATAATGAATTACAGGAAATACTTGTTGAGGATGGAGTATTTAAGGCAATTGCACCACATATAGATGTAGATAGTGATTGTGAAATTGAGGATTTGGGAGGCAGGCTTACACTGCCACCATATGTTGACCCACATATTCATCTTGATTATGTATTCACAGCAAGAAAGCAGGGCGCAACTAACGGAACAGGAACATTATTTGAAGGAATTCAAAGGTGGAGTGAAACTAAATCAGATTTAACAATTGATGAGATAAAGGCAAGAGCAATAAAGGCAGTTAAAATGGAGGTGTCACACGGTGTCCAGTTCATAAGAACACACGCTGATGTAACTGACCCTAACCTCACAGCCTTAAAGGCACTTCTTGAATTAAAGGAAGAATTAAAAGATATTGTAACAATCCAGATTGTATCATTTCCACAGGAAGGAATGTATTCTTACAAAGATGGCGACAAGCTTGTTGAAGAAGGACTTAAAATGGGTGCTGATTGTGTAGGTGGTATTCCACATTTTGAGTATTGCAGGGAATTTGGTGAGAAATCAATTCATAAGGTTGTTGAATTAGCTGTGAAGTATGACAAGCTTATTGATGTACACTGTGATGAGAGTGATGACCCAATGAGCAGGTTTGTGGAGCTTCTTACAGCACTTTCAATTGTTGAAGGAATCGGACCTAAGACAACAGCAAGCCATACCTGTTCATTAGGTTCAGTAGATAACAGCTACGCATTCAGAATGATGAAGAATTTCAAGAAAGCAGGACTTAACTTCATTTCCTGCCCAACAGAGAATATATATCTTCAGGGCAGACAGGATACATATCCTAAGAGAAGAGGCCTTACAAGAGTTAAGGAATTATATGAAAATGGAATAAATGTATGCTTTGCACAGGACTCAATTCAAGATCCTTGGTATCCGGCAGGCAATGGTAATCTTATGAACGTGCTTGATAATGGTATACATATAGCACAGATGATGTCATTTGAGGAAATGGATAACTGCCTTGACCTTATAACTGTTAATGGTGCTAAGACTATGAACATATCAGACATATATGGAATTGAGGCAGGCAAGCCAGCTAACTTTATTGTTGTCGATGCCAGGAGCGAATTCGAGGCAGTATGCGAAAGAGCCGATGTTGTTGCAAGTGTCCGTAATGGTGAATATCTGTTTAAGAAAGCACCAGTGGCTTTCGAGGCTTTGAGTGAATTTATGGCATAGATAAAGAGTGAATTATGATATAATATGACTACTTCGTAGTCACTTAGAAGTTTCTTCGAAACTTCGGATGCGTGAAAAAGCAACGCAGGGCATATGATATAATGAGCACAAGAGTGCTCATCTTAAAAGTTCCTTATGGCACTATAAATAATTATAACAACATAATATAGGAGCAGCAATATGTTTCAATGTAAAGATCTTCTCACTCTCCCCTCAATGGCGAAAGCCAGAATAATAGCAGGAAAGAGTGGTTTGTCCAATAGAATAAGGTGGGTATATAAGCCTGAGAATATGAATTTTGCGAAGTGGGTAAAGGGACAGGAGCTTTTGATTATAAGCACGCCTGTTATACAGAGTAAGGATTTTGACCTGCAAGCAGTTATTAAGAAAGCTAAGAAGCTTGATATGGCAGGTGCATTGCTTCTTGTTGGCGATAAGTACATTGCCAGTATAGGCAGTACAATAATATCCTATTCCAATCTTAACGATTTTCCGATATTTGTCATATCAGGTGAAATTCCTCTTGTTGACATTTTTGAAGAAATCGGACACGCTATTGCGTATAATAAAGACTCAGATGTATTAAGTGATGATATTCTTTCAGGAATTATATTTGGAAAGGACATCAATATAGAAGCATTTTCTATTAAATTTGAAGAAGCTGGCTATGACATCAATGGTAATAACCGCATGTTTATGATTAATATTCATTCAGATAATAAGATAGAGAATTTTGATTATGATTTTATTATGAATAAGCTGAGGGACAGTTTTGCACAGAACAATGGAAGTCTGATTTTATCAAGATATGCTAATAACATAGTTGGCTGTTTTAATTGTTTGGAAAATGCTGATGATACACACGGTCTTATTAATCAATCTTACGAAGCATTATCTGAATATGTGCAGGGCAGGTATACGGATATAAAGCTTGTTATGGGAATTGGACGTGAATATAATGGAATATCACATTTGCAGAAAAGTTTTACGGAGGCTTCAAGGTGTGTAATCCTTTCGGAGAAGATACAGCTTAATGGAAGTGTGTTCTGGTATGAAGAAATGGGAATATATAACTTGTTCTCTGAATTTGGAGATAAAAAGCTTATACAGGACTTTGTTGACAGTACATTAGGCATAATTATTGACTATGATAAGGAGAATAATACTAATCTTTTACAGACGTTAAAAGCGTACCTTTGGAACAATAACAGCCTGCTTCACGCTTCTGAACAGTTATTTACGCATCGTAATACAGTAAAGTACAGAATACAGAGAATAACTGAGCTTACGGGCAGGAATTTTGATGATGCGATGACACGTTTGGAGTTTATGAATGCTTTGATATGTCTTGAGGTAAGATAGACATTTGTGCTGTGAGAACAAATGAAGTAATACAAGATTGTTATTAGAAGTCATAACAATAAAATATTTATAAAAGAATGTTGAAGTATATATGTCTTAGTGATATATTCTTGAACATAGACAAGAAGCAAAGGGGCTTCTGCTAATGGTAATATTAGCGGAAGCCCCTTTTTGTGTATTAGTAAAAATGTTAATCTAACTGGCAGTAAAGGCTGAAATAGAAATTACTAAAGCACATTCATTGTTTATCTTGCGGTATATAAAATGTACCGCTGGACGCGTCAGATATTAATAAATATTTATATAACAGGAGGAAATGATTATGAGCTACGGTCTTATAGCAGTAATAATTGTAATCGGTATTGTCATAGGTGCTATAGCTACTAAGAAATGTGAGCCATTTCTTATAGGCGGTTCAATTATAGGAGCAATATTTTTATATAAGCAGGATTTTATAACCGAATGGGTTAATACACTTGAAGGTGTTATGAGTGATGAAGCATACTTAATACTTGTATGTGGTTTGTTTGGAAGTATAATAGCACTTCTTACAGCCTCTAAGGGACATTTTGGATTTGCAAAGATTGTTTCAAAGATATGTAACAGCGAAAGAAAGACTTTATTCACAACATTTATATTAGGTGTAATTATATTTATTGATGATTATCTTAATGTATTATCAATAGGTACAGCAATGAAGAAGGTATATGATAAAGTAAAAGTACCAAGAGAAGCACTTGCATATCTTCTTGATAGTACAGGTTCACCAGTCTGTGTTATGTTCCCATTCTCATCTTGGGCAGCATATTTTGGAGCTATCTTCTTCGCACAGGAGAGTGTTCAGGCACTTGGTGCAAAGACCTGGATGGGAGCTTATATTAAAGCAATTCCATTTTGTATATATCCAATAGTTGCATTACTTATTGTAATTCTTTTCTCAGCAGGTGTATTTCCTAAGCTTGGCGGAATGAAGAAGGCTTATGAAAGAGTTGCAACAACAGGTAAGGTTTACAGTGATGCAAGTAAGAAGTACAATATGGACGATGGCGAAGGCGAACAGGACGGCAACATATTCAATTTCCTTGTTCCAATGCTTGTACTTGTAGTTGTAGCCTGTGTTACAGGTAACCTTGTAGTAGCACAGATTATATGTCTTGCAGTAACACTTGTTATGTATCTTGCAGAAAAGCTGATGACATTTACAGAATACTGGGATAATTTCGTAAAAGGATTTGCAGATATGCTTCCTATTATAATTCTCCTTATAGCAGCACTTACATTCCAGACAATTGCAAGCCAGATGCAGATGACAGAGTTCTTCATAGATATTACACAGCCAATATTATCAGCAAAGATTTTCCCAATGCTTGCATTTATCATTACTGGTATATTAGCATTTATGATAGCCAATGCGTGGGGCGTATGTACACTTGTTGCACCAGTTCTTCTTCCACTTGGTGCAAGTGTAGGAGCCAATGCAATACTTATAATGGCAGCAATTCTTTCAGGTTGTGCATTTGGTAATCATGCCTGCTTCTACTGTGACACAACAGTTCTTGCTTCACAGGGTTCAGGTATTGATAACTTTGACCACGCGGTATCACAGCTTCCATATGTACTTATAGGAGCTGGAATAAGTATAATTGGTTTCCTTGTATTAGGATTTGTTATGTAAAATGTGTTAGTTTTATAAAATGTATATAGGAATTATAAGAATAATTTCAGAATGGAGGCAGTTATGAGTGATAAGAAATATGTCGTTACAATAGCAAGGCAGTTTGGCAGCCTTGGACGTCCAATAGCCAAGCTTATGAGTAAGAAGCTTGGAGTTGAATATTATGACAGGGATATAGTGGAGCAGGCGGCTAAGAAGCTTAATCTTCCAGTATCACAGATAGATGAACTTGAAGAAAAGGTTAAGAAGACATCAACTAATTCATATAAGAGAATGATGTATCCTCTTGGAACACAGTCAAGCACAGAGCAGGACAGAATATTTGAAGCCCAGCAGAATATTATGAAATTCTTAGTTGAGAGAGAAAGCTGTATAATAGTTGGACGTTGTTCGGATTTTGTCCTTTCTGATGAAGAAAATGCGGTGCATATATACATTTATGCTCCATATGAACAGAGAGTTAAGAACTGTGTAAATGATCTGCATTTAAGCGAAGAAGAAGCCAAGAAGATGATAAGGTCAGTAGATGAGGCAAGAGATAATTACCATATGCACTATGCAGGATTTCTTCCATCAGACCCTAAGCACAAGACTATAATGATAGACAGCAGCTCTTTGGGCGTTGAGGGTACAGCTGAGTATCTTGTGGATTTTATTCAGAAGAAATTTGATTTAAAAACATATACGCTTAACTAAGTATGTGTTATCATATGCGTAATCTAAACATTTACTGCTTATAATAAGTTAATTATAATCGGTAAATGTAACCAATAGAAAGAGCATATCAGGATAACCCTATGAAGATGAGTGTAGAACAGGCATATAAAATATTAGCAGTATCCAAGTCTGCTGATATAAAAGCGATTAAGAAAAAATATAGAAAACTGATGTTAAAGGTGCATCCCGATTCATTAAAGTCAGGGAAGAATACATATCAATATAGTGCGCAGGAGATTAATGAGGCATATTCAATTATTATTAAGAATTTATCTGATAATAAAATGTCTGGTTATTTCAATAATTCCAGCGATGATAGTTATTCATCAGAGTACACATATGATGAAGAATATTATCAGGACTATAATTCATATGCTTCCGATGGCGGTAATTGGGATGCACCTGTTAATGATAATGCGTATACAAGCCGTAATATATATCATTATGCAGAAGGTGCAAGAGGAAATATTACCGGAAGCTTTGTTATAGCAAAAGGCAAATATATCTGGACGATAGAAGAAGATTTTACATTATTCATAAAGAGTATATCAGAAAGCAGTGATAAGCTGTTATCAGGTATAGATAACAGAAGGAAAGGAAGCATATCGGATACAAGCAGGGCAGTTATAAAAGCACAGCTTGCATACCTTTTAGCCCAGCAGTATATAGATGCAACCTACACACTTAATGAACTTATCACACCGGTAAAGCAGAATAATGCACAGACATTTTATATAGACTCAATGCTTGAAATACAAGCTAATGCCCCATTTTTACGGGCAGGTATGACACTATACCCACAATCACTTAAAAATCACCGTCTATATTTAAAGACTAAATCGGGAAATGCCGCAGGCTATATATCATTCAGGGACGACAGGCTATATTACATAATAATTCCACTTCTTGAACAAAAAAGAGCACAGGTAAAAGTCCAGATTGCCACCAGGCAGGATAAGAACAACACAAGACACAATGTGAAATACAAGAATCTTGACTTTTGGATAAAAATTTCTGATAATAATTCAGGAACATTTCCTGAAAGCATAAATATGCAGATTGAGGAAATACTTACTAAATATTCTAAAATGTAATTGGAGGACAATCAATGAATAGACATATAGATAAAGCAATGCAGTTAAGAAATGAAACCCCGATGGTAAGCAACTGTGCCCAGACAATAATGAGAGCCTACGCCGATGAATTAGGAATGACCGAACAGCAGGCAGCAGCAATAGGCTGTAACTTTGGTGGCGGAATGAAATGCGGCGGCACTTGTGGAGCAATAACAAGTGCTCTTATGGTATTAGGTGCAAAAGGAATAGACTCCCCTGCCGTAATAACAGAATTCAGAAAAAGAATAGCCGCCAACCACGATGGCTTAACAGATTGCGTAGACCTTCTAAGAAACAACGCCCGGAAAGGCGGAGTAAAGAAGGAACATTGCGATAATATGATAAAAGAGTCCATAGAATTAATAGACGAAATCACCAACAAAGAAGATTAATGTTGCAAAATATTCCAACAAGTGATATAGTAATAAACAATTAAATAAAAAACAAATAGAGTGAATTTCAAAGAGTTCACGAAGGGGAGCACCACCACCGGCGCTTCCTTTCGTGAACTCTTTTTTGCGTGAGTAGCGATGAGAATACACTAACAAAGACACTTGCCGAACTCTGCTTGCAGAAGTGAGCAAGAGGCTTTGTTAGCGTATTCGAGGAGCACCGCGACAGTGACAGAGCGAAGCTCTGGAACGCGCTACTCACGCAAAAACAGTGGAGGGACGCCACCCAGCAAACCTTATCCCCTCAGTCAGCAACTCCCAGACAGAGGAAGCAAAGCTTCCAAATGTCGTCCGACAAAGCTAATTCCCCTTCCCACGTCAGCGACCTGCAGACAGAGGAAGCAAAGCTTCCAA
>ERZ773228.3466-NODE-3466-length-12984-cov-5.396937_pt1 | contig 12984 bp, 8 predicted proteins | sample MGYA00580524_ERZ773228 | MGnify/ENA primary metagenome ERZ773228 (study PRJEB29015, sample SAMEA2737768) | human gut metagenome | biome: human gut; feature: human-associated habitat; material: faeces | place: China | collected 2012 ...
TCGGTCACTTTTTTCTGTATCATGCCATTTTATCCTCCAGATAGCGGCTGAGAAATTCGCGGGTACGGCTCTCCTTCGGGTTTCCGAAGACCTCGCGCGGCGAGCCCTGCTCTAAAATGACGCCCCGGTCCATGAATACCACGCGGTCGCTGACCTCCTTGGCAAAGACCATCTCGTGCGTCACGACGACCATGGTCATGCCCTCCTGCGCGAGGCGCTTCATCACATCGAGCACCTCGCCCACGATCTCGGGGTCGAGGGCGCTCGTCGGCTCGTCGAAGAGCATGATCTCGGGCTCCATGCACAGCGCCCGCGCGATGGCAACGCGCTGCTTCTGCCCGCCGGAGAGGCGGCGGGAGTCGGCGTGGATGAAATCCTCCAGCCCGACGGCCTTGAGGTGACGGATGGCCGTCTCCTCGGCCTGCGCCCTTGGAATGTGCCGCACCGTCATGGGCGCAAGCGTGCAGTTGTCCAGCACGGACTTGTTGTTGAAAAGGTTGAAGCCCTGAAACACCATGCCGATCTTCTGCCGCAGGGCGTTGAGGTCGACCTTGAGGTCCATGAGATCCTGCCCGTCGAACCAGATGTGGCCGGAATCGGCCTCCTCGAGCAGGTTGATGCAGCGCAGCAGCGTCGATTTGCCGGAGCCGGACGCGCCGATGATGCACACGACTTCGCCGCGGTCGACCTCTAAGTCGATGCCCTTGAGCACGTGGAGGTCGCCGAAGGACTTTTCGAGCTGTTCGATTTTGATGATGGGATCGTTCGTCATAGCGTCCTCCTGTCAGTTTGAGCTGGGAAGTCCCAGATCGACGGTTTGATTGCCCTGGCGCCGCTTCGTGTTGTCCGGCGCGGTCATCCTTCCCGTGATGGCCTTGAGCAGGAGCGAGGAAAGATACGTCAGGAACAGGTAAACGGTGGCGGCGATGAGGTAGCACTCGGTGCCCTTATAATAAATGCCGGCGACGGAGCGCGTCATGAACATCAGGTCGGATACGCCCAGCACGCACAGCACGGAGGAATCCTTGATGTTGATGATGAACTCATTGCCGATGGCGGGCAGCGAATTTTTGATGGCCTGCGGGAAAACGACTCTGCGCATGGCCTGCCAGTGCGTCATGCCGAGCGAACGCGCGGCCTCCATCTGCCCCGCGTCGACGGCGAGGATGCCGCCGCGCAGCACCTCGGCAAGGTACGCGGTCGAGTTGAGCGAGACCGTGACAAGACCGGAGATGAAGAGCGACCAGACGCGGTTGATCTCCGTGACGCTCATGCCGGTGCGCTTGAAGAGATTGAAGATCGCGTAGTAGAAGATGAGGGACTGCACCATCATCGGCGTGCCGCGGATGACGAAGATGTAGAAGCGGGCGAATTTGTTCGCGACGATCTTGATAAGCTTCACAAAGTCGTTGTTGCGCTTGTCGGGTTCCTGAATGCGGAGAAAGACCATGAGAAGCGCCAGCACGAACGCGATCGCCGTGCCGGCCAGCGCGAGCTGAACGGTCGTCCACACGCCGGTGACGAAGAGCGAGCGCTGGTTGTAGGCCATGTAGACCATGGAGGAGAGCGTGCCGGTGGGGTTGCTCTCGGCGTGGACGGCGGCGTGGACGACGTAGGCGAGCTTGAGCACAAAGCGGTCAAGCGCGAGCAGCGCGGCAGCCGCGGCGTCCAGATAGGAGAGATAGCGGCTCAGCCGCACGATGAAGGGGTGCTTGAGAATGGTCTCGCCGTAGCTGCTCCAGTGCGTCCATTTCACGAGCAGCGCCAGCGTGCTGACGACCAAAAAGAAATAGCAGACCGCAGCGAGCACCGTGCCGGGCACGGAGCCGGCGGGCAGAAAGCTGTACGGACTGGGCGCGGAATACCACAGGCTCAGGCCGACGAGGGCGATGACGCTGCCGCCCAGATAAACATAACGGTGGTCCCGTGCGATGAAGCTCTGACCGCGGGACGCGGGGGTTCCTCTCATGGTGCTTCCTCCTTATGCGGCGTGAAGCCGCCGGTTACTTCGGCTGGTTGGCGACGGCGGTGTTCCACATCTCGGTGCGCGCGTCGCTGTCGATGGTGGCAAGGATCTCATTGACCTGCGCGAGCAGCTCGGTGTCGGACTTGCGCAGGCCTACGCAGGAGCCCTTGGCGGGCAGCGTGAAGCCGCTGCCCTCGCTGAAGGTGATGAGACGGAAATCGGGATTCGAGGCGAGGTAGCCGGGGGCGCTCTCCTCGTTGATGACGATGGCGTCGCAGGTGCCCTGCTGCAGGCGGGAGATCATGTCGGGCACGCTGCCGACGGGGCTGAGGTGCTCGACGCCCTCGATCTGGTCGATGACGTCGTCGAGCGCGGTGCCCTGCTGACCGAGCACGGCGGCGCCGGAGAAGTCCTGAATGGAGGCCGCGTTCTCATACGGCGAGCCGGTGAGCACCATCATGCTGTAGATCGTCTCCTTGTACGGGTCGGAGAAGTTGATGGATTCGCGGCGCTCGGCGGTGTCCATCATGCCGGCGATGATGGCGTCGATCTGACCCTGATTGAGCGCGTCGATCAAGCCGTCCCAGCTGAGCTTGACGATGACCAGCTCCTTGCCGAGCTGATCGGCGAGGATGCGCGCGATCTGCACGTCGTAGCCCTCGGCGTAAGCGCCGGCGACGTTTTCCACGGGAACGTTGGTGTCGGTCGCGGCGCTCTCCTGCCAGTTGCTCGGCGCGTAGGCGCATTCCATGCCGACGCGGAACTGGCTGCTTTCGGTCGCGGGTGGATCGGCTTCTTCGGCGGGGTCGTTTGCGTCCTGCGCGGGAGACGTCGTGCCCGCGCCGCAGGCGGTGAGGGCGAGCAGCATGAGGGCTGCGAGCAGGGTAGCGATGGTTCTTCTGAGGTTCATGGTGTTGCTTCCTTTCTGAATGGAAATTGGCTCCGTGGGGGGAGTCGGCCCTTCGTTGTCCGCGCCAACGAGTTCAGAAACAGAAAAAGCCGTAAATGCTCGTGTGGAGCATTTACGGCAAATGATCTGCAATACCGGCAAAACCGAAACCGGCCTGCCGACTCTTCGATAGCGCTCCACAAATTGTGACAGTCCGGCGGATCTTCTCCGACGAGCCAGCAGAAAACGGCACAGGAACCGTTCCCCACTTCGGCGGCTTCCCCTTTCCCTTTGTCCCGGATCTCTGCTCCGTATGGACTCGGTACTCTTGTCGGCCGCGCCTCTATCTCGCTCAACTGAATTGAGCCTATTCAATTGTTGACGTGAAGATACTACGGCGGCGCGCAAATGTCAAGCCCCCGCGGAGCGGTTCTCAAATTCTTGACAATCTTGCGCCGAAAATCCTCGCGGCCTTGTAGGATTTTACCATTCACGCGGTTATTTATGCGCGGCAAAAGCGCGCGAAAAGGCTCGAAACGACCGCTTAACGGAATATTTATGCTCTCTGCCGCTCTGCGCCCTCCGTTTTAGGACGCTTTAACATAGTGCAAAGCGGGCGCTTTGCCAAGTAAATACAGCAGCGACGCGAAGCGGCAAGGCGAGTTTGGCGAAATGCACGGATTCTCGAAAAATGTCGCGCGAAATTTGTCATTTCCTTACAGGAAAATGGTTGATTTTTTTACACGGACGTGCTATGATATCGCCGTAAAGTGCAAAAAGGGGCCATGGCCCCTTTTCTGTTCCCGACCGGGAACAGATGTGCTGTGCTCGCCCCGCGGGGAGCCGCGGAAAATATACTTGTAGGAGGACATTTTATGAAACGTAAATTGCTATCCGTTTTGCTGACGTTTTGTCTCGCGTTCAGCTTGCTGCCCACCGCTGCCCTGGCGGAGGGCGAAGGCGCGCCTGCGCCGGCGGAAGTGCCCGCGGCGGCGGGGATCGTACTGCCTGAAGCAGCAGACGGCGTTATCACGTTGGATAATGGCGCCTATGTTATGTCTGGGGACACAACTGCTACTATCAAGGTTCCAAATGGTAAGAATGCTACGCTTGATCTGAACGGCAAGACATTGGCGAACAAAACGGGTGAACACACCATTATTGTTGAAAATGGTGCAACGCTGACCATCACTGGCAACGGTATCGTAGATAATGTGTCGCACGGAAAAGCTGCTGTTTATAATGAGGGTACTGTTACCCTTGCGGGCGGCACCTTTAAGCGTTCTGTCGAAAAGGGTACCTATTCTCCCTATAGCGGCAACGGAAACAGCTGGTACACCATTGCCAACTACGGCACCATGGAGATTAACACTGGCGTTACCGTTGAAAACGCTGGCGGTTATTCCAGCATGATCCGCAATGGCAGCGACAGGGTAACTGCCAATTGCTATTTGACGATCAAGGGCGGCAATTTTGCCGGCGGCATCAACACGGTCAAGAACGATCGCTTTGGTGTACTGACCATCAATGGTGGTAATTTCTCTAATACTGCCCAGTACGTCATTATGAACTGGAACAAGGCTGAAATCACTGCTGGCACGTTCCAGACTCTGGATACTGCTTCCGCCGTACTGTTCACCTCTGCTTATGATAGCGATGCCAATACCGTTGGCAATCTGACCATTTCCGGCGGCGAATTCAAGCGTGCCAGCGATACCCAGGAAATGATTGTGGACCATTACGATGCATCCAACAGCGGTACCGCAGCGGTAACCGGCGGCAAATTTGATGCTGACATTTCCGCCTACGTTCCCAATGGCTACATCCAGAACGAGAACGGCGCCGTGGAAACCTTGGGCGAAACCAACGCAGTTGCCAAGGTCGGCGGTACCTATTATAAGACGCTGGCTGACGCTGTTGCCGCCGCGCAGGACGGCGATACCATCACGCTGCTGAAGGACTGCTCGTCTGAGCGCGTTAATCTGGAAAGCAAGAGCATTACGATTGATCTCAACGGAAATACACTGACCTCGACCTCAGCCTACGGCGTGATGTTCTGTGCCAAGAACGGACACAAAATCACGGTCAACGGAACGAAGGAAGGCTCCAAACTCGTCGGTACGCTGATGGTAACGAATGGAACAGACGGTCATATCGAGATCAACGGCGGCACCTATGAAAGCAGCCAGTATTGCCCAATTTACATCAACGGCTCTGTCAGCACGGACAACTCCACGCTGACGGTCAAAAATGCTACGATCACGGCTTCTAACAGCGGCTCCAATCAGGATACGGGCTGTGGCGTGTATCTTGCGGGCTATAGCACAAGCGCCTTCGAGAACACCACAGTCACTGCACCCTCCACCGGTATCGAAATCCGCGCAGGCAGGCTGACGCTGACAAACTGCAACGTCACTGGTGGCAGTGGCAAAGTCACGGCCGACGCAAACGGCAACGGCACAACGGTCAAGAATGCGGCGCTTGCGATTTCCCAGCACACCACAAAGAAACCCATTGATGTGACCATCAACGGCGGTACGTTTACCGGCACAGCGCCGATTTATCAGACCGATGTGCAAGGCACTGGCTCCTCCAATGTCAAGGCGGAAGTTAAAAACGGTCAGTTCAACGGCGCGGTCAGCGCTGCGACCGATGGCACCATCGCCGTTTCCGGCGGCACGTTCTCCAGCGAGGTCCCTGGAAATTGCTGCGCTCCCGGCTTTGTACCTACGCAGAACGGCAACACCTATGGCGTGGAGATCAAGGCGAACATGGCTGCCGAAGTCCTCGACGCACAGGGGAAAACCGTAGGCGCTTATGATACCCTCGCCGATGCCCTGAACGCAGTCAAGGACGGCGAGACCATTAAGCTGCTGAAGGATGCCAACCTGTCAAATGCAGAGTATTACATTAATAAATCTGTGACCATCAATGGTTCCGGGAAAAAGATTTCCTGCACAGTAAAAACGGGTGAAACAACACGTGCGTTTGTTGTTGAAGAAAACGGCAGCTTGACCCTGGATGGCGTGGTATTGGATATTCAGGGTACAAAGAATCCTGATACTGCAGAGAAGAATGATGGTACAGGCATTGATGTGCAGTTTGGCGGCAAGCTGGTCCTGAAGAATCAGGCGGTTCTGAAGCTGCATGATCTTGAGCGCGGAACTATTTCCAGCAAACCGGACGGATCTCCGGAGATCCCCGGTCAGTTTGTTATCGACAACAGTACATTTAACAGTACCAATATTGACGGCAACATTTCCAATGGCGGTGACTGGACGGTTACCAATGGATCTACTGTCAATATCAATAATTGCGGTTCTTATGGATTGAGTGTGGACTCCTTGACGACCGAGCAGTCCACGGTGAACATCAGCGGGACAGGTTATTCCGCAATTTATGGAAAGGATCTGCAATTTAAGGATGGCAGTAATGTGCTAATCAATGGTGCTGGCACTGAACTTCCTCTCCAGAGTAAATGGAGCGATGCAAGATCACCGATTCAAACCCATAAAGATGGTGGCACTATTGTTGTCGAATCCGGCGCAACTGTGACCGTTCGGGATTGTAAGGACAAGGACGGGAAGGCCAACAACACCATTTATCTGCCGAAGAACACAACCTACACGAATAACGGCACCGTGAACGCCACGATCATAACTGCTGATGCGCCTGAAGACTCTTGTGTGGTGACTCTGGTAAGCGACGGCAAGACTATCGGCGTACAGACTGTCCCGAAAGACTCCGTGTTTACTCTGCCTGCGGCTCCCAAAAAGAACAACTACACTTTCAACGGCTGGTATGACGGCAGCAAATTCTATGCCGCCGGTGCTTCCTACAAGGTTTCTGCCACGGTTACCCTGAATGCCTCCTGGAGCTACATTTCCTCCGGCAGCAGCTCCTACGACCCGACCTATTCCGTCACCGTGGACAAGACCGAGAACGGCGCCGTGACCGTCAGCCCGAAGAGTGCCTCCAAGGGCGACCGGGTGACCGTCACCGTCAAGCCCGACAGCGGCTACGTCCTCGAGACCCTGACCGTCACCGACAAGAACGGCAACGAGCTGACGCTCAAGGACAAGGGCAACGGCAAGTACACCTTCACCATGCCCGCCGGCAAGGTCGAGGTCAAGGCGACCTTCATGGAGGACAACTCCATGCTGAACTTCTTCTACGACGTGCCCAACAACGCCTACTTCTATGAGGCCGTCAAGTGGGCGGTCAAGAACGGCATCACCACCGGCGTGGGCAATGACCTGTTCGCTCCCGAGCAGCCCTGCACCCGCGCGCAGATCGTGACCTTCCTGTGGCGCGCCGCCGGCTCTCCCGAGCCGAAGGGCGCTGCGTCCGGCATGACCGACGTGGTCAGCGGCAGCTACTATGAGAAGGCCGTGGCGTGGGCCATCGAAAACGGCATCACCACCGGCACGACGACCAGCACATTCTCTCCCGACGCGACCTGCACCCGCGCGCAGGCGGTGACCTTCCTCGCCCGCGCCCTGAAGGCCAAGGCGGCGAGTGCGGCGGAGTTCTCCGACGTCCCGACCGACAGCTACTTCGCGGACGCGGTCGCCTGGGCGGCGGCCAACGGCGTGACCGAGGGCATCGGCGGCGGCCTGTTCGGCTCCGACAACGACTGCACCCGCGGCCAGATCGTGACGTTCCTTTATAGAGCGTACAACAAGTAACGGGAACGCGCTCCCTCAGACAAAGCAAAGAGAAGAGGCCCATCTGCCAAAGCAGATGGGCCTCTTTGTATCTCGCGGCGGCTCAGCTCCTGCTGAGCTGTGCGGCGAATTTGCTCATCGTGCGTCCTCTGTCAAAACTCTTCCGGAAATGCTCCGCGCGGGACGGGAGGCGACCCGGTACGATCGGTCAAAGGCTCTTCACGAGCGTCAGGATGTTCGACCCATCCGCGTATTCATAGGTCACCTCGTCCATGAGCTTTTTCACCATGAAGATGCCAAGGCCGCCGACCTCCCGTTCCTCCGCCGACTGCGTTGTATCCGGATCGGGCTTTTCGGTGGGGTCGTAGGGCCGTCCGTTGTCGGAAAAGCGAAGCGTCGCCTTGCCGTCCTTCAGTGAGCAGCCCAGCACGACGCTCGTCGCGCCGCTGTAGCGGGCGATGTTGGAGAAGATCTCATCCACCGCCACGTTGACCTGAGCGACCACCTTTATGGAGGCTCCTGCCTCGGCGAGAATGCCCTCAAAAAAGTCGGTGGCCTGCGGCAGCTGCTCCAGCGTCGGCGCGAGACGGATCTTTTTCATGCCCGACAACTTCATCTCGATGCAGAGCATGGTGATATCGTCGAACTGGTCCGCGCCGCCCGCGAACTCGTCCACATCGCGGTGCAGAGCCTCCAGCAGCTGACGGCACGAGCCGCCCTCGGCGGCGTTCAGCGCACGGAGCATTCGGTCAGTCCCGTAAAGCGTGTTGGAGGCATTCGTGGCCTCCGGCACGCCGTCCGTGTAGACCACCAGACGGTCTCCCGCGTCCAGCTCCAGCTCGTATTCGCGGTATCGGGCGCCCTCCATGCCGGCCAGCACGAAGCCGTGCTTATCCTTGAACAGCTCAAAGGAGCCGCCTTTGCGCATGATGGCCGGATACTCGTGGCCTGCGTTGGCGCACTTCATTTTTCCCGTGGAGATCTCGAGAATGCCCAGCCAGACGGTGACGAACATCTCCGCTTCGTTGTTTTCGCAGAGCTGATCGTTTACCTTTTCCAGCACGGCCTTCGGGGACAGACCGCTCTGCGCGGCGGATTTCAGCAGCGTTTTGGAGATCATCATAAACAGCGCCGCGGGGACGCCCTTGCCGGACACGTCCGCCATGACCAGCGCCAGATGGTCGTCATCCACCAGGAAGAAGTCGTAGAAGTCGCCGCCGACCTCCTTCGCCGGTGTCATGGAGGCGTAAATGTCGAACTCGTGGCGCTCGGGGAAGGCGGGGAAGATGCAGGGCAGCATGGACGCCTGAATGTGGCGCGCCACGTCCAGCTCCGCGCCGATGCGCTCCTTTTCCGCGGTGACGCGGCTGAGGTTTTGAATATATTCATTCAGCTCCGACACCATGTACTGGAACGAATGGGCAAGCTCTTCCAGCTCGTCGCCGGTGTTGACCTCCACCCGGAAGTGAGAAAGATACTCCATCCTGCTCTCCACCAGCCCGATGGCGGCGTGGTGCAGAGTCCTCAGCGGACGGATCAGAATGCGCCGCACATAGTAGTAGTACGCGAAAATGGAAAGCAGCAGAACGGCCAGCACCACGCACAGCGTCAGGCCGAGAAACTGCCGGATCTGCTGGTCGATCATGTCCATCGAGATGTCCACGCTGGCCAGCGCCACCGGTGTGCCGGCTTTGTTGAGGATGGCGACGTAGGCCGACGCCAGATAGCCATACTCCTCGTTGTTGGTGATGAGGATGGTCTGCTCCGCGTCGACGGCAAAGGCCCCATGCATCAGCTCGTTGCCGCCGCCGTAGTAGGCGTCGGTGTCGCCGAGGTCACAGACGCCGTCCTCTCCGGGAACGCCCGCGTCCCAGATGTAGTACATGACCTCATCCTCCGGCACGACCACATAGAAGTATTTCAGTCCCAGCTTCTCCCTGACGTCCTGCAGGTAGCGGTGGATCTCCTCGTAATAGGCGTCCTTCTCGCCGGTCCGGTAGTATTGCTCCACGCGGTCTCCGTCGATGAGATCCGCCGCCACGGAGGCCTGACCGAACGCGAGAGAGGCGTATTGCTCCTCCATCCGCGCCCGGTACAGTTGGGCAATCGAGGGGGCCAGGATCGCCGCGAGGACGGCGGCCATCGCCACCAGTCCCAGTAGCAGCTTGGGCTGTAACCGTATGCTCCTTGCTCGTTTCATGTCCGCACCTCCATCGGATGGATATGAAGCCGCAAATGGCCGTCTCTTACACGGTAGAGCGCCCGCGTGGGGGACAGACGCTGCACCTCGCAGGGCAGGGGGGCCGTGCCGGTCCCTATCGCAGTCACATAGAACCACACGCCGCCCAGCTCCACCTGAGTCATGGAATTGTATTTTCGGAAGATCGCCAGGGCCTCCGCCCGGCTCATTTCAGGATGCAGCGTCAGCAGCTCGGACGCGGGACGCTTCCAGTAGGGATGCTTTTCCGCCTGCGGCCGGCCGGCCGCCCATCGGTCGTCGAGGTGCTCGAGGAGGTCCTCGACCGTCGCGCGCGCCCATGCCGCGCTTTGCAGATAGACGTCGATGCTGTCCGTGTCCGCGGTTATGTCAATGGTATGCTGCGCCAGAACGTCGCCGCCGTCCAATCGCTGTGCCACCTTGTGCATCGTCACGCCGGTGCATGACAGCTCCCGCTCCATGGCTCCCTCGATGGGGTAATAGCTGCGCCCCTGCGGGAGCAGCGAGCTGTGGGTGTTGATGCCGCGGAACGCGGGAAGCTCCTCCGGCAGCGTCAGGATGCGGTCATACTCCGCGATGAAAAACAGCTCGCAGCCCTCCTCCGTGAAGTACCGCCGGATCTCCTCCGGCGAGATGGCCTCGTAGTGGACGGGGATGCCAAGCTCTCCGGCCCGCCTTACGATGGCGTATTCCGTGAAATAGTCCTCGTCGTTGTGATAGGTATACAGCGCCAGCACCTGATGCTTTTCCACAAAATATTCAAAGCACGACAGGAACACGTCGCTGCCGAAATAAACGACCTTCATCGCTTTTCCCTCTTTGTCCTCAGATCTTGATGATCAGTGTGTTGAAGCCCTGATAGCGCCGGTAGAAAAAATCCTTCGCCCGCTTTTTGATGACCAGCACGCCCATGCCGTCCATGTCGAAATCCTCGTCCCGGCTGGCGCGGGAGGTATCTAACGCAAAGGGATTGAAGGTCGTGGCGTCGTCCCGCAGATGCAGCTCCAGCACGCCGCTCTCGTCCATGATGGCCGTCAGCTGGAGGTAGCCGTCCGTCCGCCCCTGAAAGCCGTGCTTCAAGATGGCCATGCCGAGCTCCTCCACGGTCATGGTCGAAAACATCTGCTGCTTCATGTCCGCGCCCCAGACTTCGCAGAAGGCCTCCAGCTCGCGGCACACGTCCATCACATCCTCCGCGTTGCTGAGGATCGTCCGCTGGAAGATGCGCTCCTCCGGCAGCTCCGCTTTCTTATAGCGGCCGCCGAGGCCCAGCAGCAGGAACACCGCCAGCGAGCCGGCCTCCGTCAGCAGGAACAGCAGCCAGAAGCGCTGCAACCCCAAGACGTAGCATACGAACGTCAGCGGGATGAGCAGCACCGCGCCGCGCAGCGTCTCCAGCAGGAACGACGGCTTCTCGTTCTCGCAGGCCTGATAGTAATTGCACAGCAGGATATTGATGCCGGCGAACAGTGCCCCCGCGCCGTAGAGCCGCAGCGCGGTACACGCCAGCGCCTCCGATGCCGAACCGGCGATGCCGAACAGCAGGCACATTCCCGCGGGCCACAGCTCCACAAGGGCGATCAGCGCGCCGCCCACCGTCAGTCCCGCCGTAAAGCCGAGACGCACCGTGTTCCGCATTCCCTGCCGGTTGTGCTCGCCCTGATAGGTGGAGAGGATGGGCTGCATGGCGCGCCCCGTCCCCTCAAACAGGTACAGGATCAGGTAGGAGGTGTTCTGAATGACGTCGAACACCGCCACCGCCGTTTCGCCGCCCAGACGGATCAGCAGATTGTTGCACACGAGGAAGAAGATCATCTGGTACAGATACTGCACCGAGGTGGCCATGCCTGCCTTCAGCGCGGAAAGGGCGGGGGCGAGCCAGCGCCCGCGCGGCAGCGCGAAGCGCAGCGTGTGCTTCTGACCGAAAAAGCCCGGCAGATAGATGGCGATGGTGATGATCTGTCCCAGCGCGGTGGACAGCGCCGCGCCCCGCGTGCCCATGTCCAGCGCCAGCACCAGCGTGATGTTCAGCGCGATGTCGCAAAGGTTGCCTATGACCGAGCCGGCGCCGGCGCGGCGCTGACTCCCGTCGTTGCGCAGATAGTAGTTGAACACGTTGGACAGGTAGAACAGCGGCGTGGCCGCGACAAGGATCTGCAGATAGTCCCTTGTGGCGGCATACAGCGCGCCGTCCGTGCTCCGCGTGCCCAGCAGCGCCAGCAGCGGGTCCATGAACACGCTGCCCAGCACGGCGGTCGTGACGCTGAAAAGCAGCGCCAGCGCGAGCACACCGTGAAAGCTGTCTGCGGCCTCCTGCGTTTTGCCCTGACTCAGCAGACGGGAATAGCGAACGGAGCCGCCCAGTCCGAGGCCGTGCGCAAACATGCAGTTGATCATGTAGACCGGCAGGATCAGACCGATGGCGGCAAGTCCCACGGCGCCCAGCCGCTGTCCCACCACCACGGCGTCCGCCATATCGCTCAGCGCCCAGCCGAGCGACGAGAGCATGGCAGGGACCCACAGTCCACGGAACATCCGAGCGGTAAAGCGGTCCGTCGTCCAATGTGCGGCGGGGCTCATCGTCCGCATGGTGTTACTCAATGGTCAGAATGTCGGAGAAGCCGGTCACCTCAAAGATCTCCATCACCGACTCGCTCACATGGGTGAGCACCATTTTGCCCTGACGGTTCATCAGCTTCTGCGCGGACAGCAGCACGCGCAGTCCTGCCGAGGAGATGTACTCGACCTGCCCGAAGTCCAGACGCAGCTCGGTGACGCCGTCAAGGTCGGCCTTCAGCTCCGTTTCCAGCTGGGGGGCGGTGGTGGTGTCGATGCGGCCCTCGATGGCCAATGACAGCGCGGAATCCTTCTTTTCTTTTCTGATCTCCATGATTTTTCTCCTCCGAAAATGATCGAATTTTCAGTGTGCGGCGAAGGGCCGCGCGTTTCATTTTCTATGATAGCTGTATCCAGTGTAACACATGCGCGGCATTTTCTCAACGAAAAAAGTAGATTCTGCCGAAAATCGGTGCGCGGCCGGCGGACGACGGGCCTGCCCCGTGACGCGCACGGGGCTCCGCCCGGTATGAAAAAGAAAAGCGCCGCATACCCTCTACCAAAACAAAATGGGGAGGATATGCGGATGTTTTTGCAGTTTGCCTTGAGGAAAAAGCGCGGGAAACGGGAGACGGCGAAGCCGCGCTTTCTTGTTCTGCGGCGCAGGACGCTGACCGTCGGTGCGGCG
>ERZ773228.3485-NODE-3485-length-12904-cov-2.603705_pt1 | contig 12904 bp, 9 predicted proteins | sample MGYA00580524_ERZ773228 | MGnify/ENA primary metagenome ERZ773228 (study PRJEB29015, sample SAMEA2737768) | human gut metagenome | biome: human gut; feature: human-associated habitat; material: faeces | place: China | collected 2012 ...
TTGCTAAAGCAACCGCGCCTCGGCGCGAGAATGTGCCAAGGCACATTCTTTTTTAGTTCTATAAGAAGCCTCATTTTCCATTCGCGATGTATGCTGCCGGGCGCACCGTATTAAAAACAGCCGCCGTACAAACACGGCAGCTGTTTTTGTTATCGCTATCTGATATTTTATTTATCGATAATGCTTGCATGGAACTCCTGCAGAGACTGCACCGGAAGCTTGCCGTCACGTTTTGCGGAACGGATGCCTTCTACAGTTGCCTTTGCAGCAGCCATGGTTGTAATATACGGAATACGGTTCTTAATGGCAGCCTTACGAATGTAGCTGTCGTCGGTTGTACCCTTCTTGCCGCGAGGAGTATTGACAATCAGCTGGATCTGGTCATTCGTGATCTTATCCAGGATGTTCGGACGTCCCTCGTTGAGCTTGCATACCTTCAGGGCAGGAATACCGGCCTGTTCGATCAGGTCACAGGTTCTGCCGGTTGCCATAATTTCAAAGCCAAGCTGATAGAAGCCTCTTGCAACGTCAACTACCTCTGCCTTATCTCTGTCATTAACAGAAATCAGCACGCAGCCGGAAGTGGGCAGCTTGGTCTTTGTCGCTTCTTCTGCCTTGAAGAATGCATCACCAAAGTCTGTAGACAGTCCAAGAACCTCACCGGTGGAACGCATTTCAGGTCCGAGTACCGGGTCAACCTCCGGGAACATATTGAAGGGGAATACCGCTTCTTTTACACCGTAGTGAGCGAATTTCTTTTCTTTCAGCTCCGGCACCGGGCTCTTGCGTCCGGTATAAGGCAGGGTAACGATATCCGTTGCAATCTGAACCATGTTGATGCCGCAGACCTTGGATACAAGCGGAACGGTTCTGGATGCACGGGGATTTGCCTCGATGACAAATACCTTGCCGTCCTCAATCGCATACTGCATATTCATCAGGCCAACAACATGCAGCTCCTTTGCGATCTTTCTGGTGTAGTCTTTCAGAGTTTCGATCTGCTCTTCTGTCAGTCCTCTCGGGGGAATGATACAAGCAGAGTCGCCGGAATGGATACCAGCCAGCTCGATATGCTCCATAACAGAAGGAACGAATACATGCTCGCCATCGCTGATTGCGTCCGCTTCACACTCGGTTGCATGATGCAGGAATCGGTCGATCAGGATCGGTCTGTCCGGTGTTACACCCACTGCCTGCTGCATGTAGAAGGTCAGCGCTTCATCGTCATAAACGACCTCCATGCCGCGTCCGCCAAGGACGTAGGAAGGACGTACCATAACCGGATAGCCGATTCTGTGAGCAGTTTCCAGTGCTTCTTCCACATTGACAGCCATTCCTGCTTCAGGCATCGGAATCTCCAGTTTCTCCATCATTTCACGGAACTGGTCACGGTCTTCTGCAAGGTCGATGGCTTCCGGAGTGGTTCCGAGGATATTGACACCGTATTTCTTCAGGTCTGCTGCCAGATTCAGCGGAGTCTGTCCGCCGAACTGTGCGATAACGCCAACCGGCTGTTCTTTTTCATAAATTGCAAGGACATCTTCCAGAGTCAGAGGCTCGAAATACAGCTTGTCGGAAGTGTCGTAGTCTGTGGATACCGTCTCAGGGTTACAGTTTACAATGATCGTGGAGAATCCGAGCTTACGCAGTGCTTTTGCAGCATGTACGCAGCAGTAATCGAATTCGATACCCTGACCGATTCTGTTAGGACCGCCGCCGAGGATCATTACCTTCTGTTTGCTGTTGTCTACCGGGCTTTCGTCCTTGATATGATAGCTGGAGTAATAGTATGCGGAATCCTTAGTAGAACTTACATGAACACCTTCCCAGCCTTCCACAACGCCAAGCTCTGTTCTGCGTGTCCGAATTGCTTCCTCGGATACACCCAGGATCTGGCTTAAATATTTATCAGAGAAGCCATCCAGCTTCGCCTGTTTCAAATCAGCATCTGCAGGAACCTGTCCGTGATAAGCAGCAACGAGCTTCTCTTCTTCCTCAACCAGTTCCTTCATCTGCTCGATAAAGTAATCCTTAACTTTGGTCAGTTTGTTGATTTCTTCTACAGATGCACCCTTACGCAGCGCTTCATACATGATGAAATAGCGCTCGCTGCTGGGAGTTGCAAGCATGGTCAAAAGCTCCTTTTTGGACTTCTGATCAAAATCCTTTACATGACCAAGACCATAACGGCTCTTTTCCAGAGAACGGATCGCTTTCTGGAATGCTTCCTTATAAGTCTTGCCGATGCTCATGACTTCGCCGACTGCTCTCATCTGAGTTCCGAGCTTATCTTCTACGCCCTTGAACTTTTCAAATGCCCAGCGCGCGAATTTCAGAACGATATAATCGCCGTCCGGAACGTATTTATCCAGTGTGCCATATTTGCCGCAAGGAATTTCATCCAGAGTCAGACCGCATGCCAGCATTGCAGAAATAAGAGCGATCGGGAAACCGGTTGCCTTACTTGCAAGTGCAGAAGATCTGGAAGTTCTGGGGTTGATTTCAATAACAACAACACGACCGGAAATCGGATCATGTGCAAACTGTACATTCGTACCGCCGATTACCTCAATCGCATCTACGATACGGTATGCCTGATCCTGCAGCTTCTTCTGTACCTCCTCGGAAATCGTCAGCATTGGAGCGGAACAGAAGGAATCCCCTGTATGCACACCAACGGGATCGATGTTTTCAATAAAGCATACGGTAATCATATTTCCTTTTGCATCGCGGACAACTTCCAGCTCCAGCTCTTCCCATCCAAGAATGGACTCTTCTACCAGAACCTGACCCACGAGGCTCGCCTGCAGACCTCTTGCGCAGACTGTCTTTAATTCTTCTTTATTATAAACAAGACCGCCGCCGGCGCCACCCATGGTGTATGCAGGACGCAGAACAACCGGATATCCCAGCTTGTCCGCAATCGCAAGTGCCTCGTCTACGGAGTAGGCGACGTCGCTTCTTGCCATCTCAACACCAAGCGCATTCATGGTTTTTTTAAACTCAATACGATCTTCGCCGCGCTCAATTGCATCTACCTGAACGCCGATTACCTTTACATTATATTTGTCCAGCACGCCTGCTGCCTGCAGCTCGGAGCAAAGATTCAGTCCGGACTGTCCGCCCAGGTTCGGAAGCAGTGCATCCGGGCGTTCCTTTTCAATAATCTGCTCGAGACGTTCCACATTCAGCGGTTCAATATATGTGATATCCGCTGTGTCCGGATCTGTCATGATCGTTGCCGGATTCGAGTTTACCAGTACGATTTCGTAGCCCAGCTTTTTCAGTGCCTTGCAAGCCTGTGTGCCGGAGTAATCGAACTCACATGCCTGTCCGATAATGATCGGTCCTGAGCCAATAATCAGTACCTTATGAATGTCTTGTCTTTTCATAAATCCACCCATATTATCCTTTCTGTAAACGTGTTCCCTAAAAACCCATTGTATATTCTAGCACAATTTGCAAAGGACAACAAGATTTTTTTCGATTAGTTGAAGCCAAAAAACTTCTGGCAGATTTTGTAGCCTTCCACAGAAATCCATCTTCCGGTTTTTCCAGGCAGATTCATACAGTTTCCTAAAAGACCGTAACGCAGCTTTCTGTAAACCTTCTTGTCCTTTTGTCTGATGTAGTTTAACAGCTCACGCTTTTTCTCGAGAGATTCCGGTGTGTTGATGCGGATCAGCAGGATGGAGGAGATCGTCGTAATGATATCCAGATAGCTTAGCATATACTTTGCAAGGGGCTTATTGCTCATGATCTCGCTCTTCTTTTCCACAAAGTAGTCTGTCATGATCTGGTTGACCTTGATCTGCTGGTCGATTCGTCCGGTCATGACCTTTTCGTTGACGGACTGATCTGACCTGCCGATAAAATAGCGGTAGAAATTCACGTCCAGATAGTACATGTTGCGGACATACGGCAGAGGCTCAAAGACATAAATATTGTCCACATAAAACGTATGCTCCGGAAGCTTTAAACCGCATTCCCGCAAAAGCTTCGTCCGGTAAATAACAGAATGCATCAGGATATACTGACCGACATGGAAATGTCCGACATCTTCCCAGCCAAACATACGGTATTCCGGCAGGACATGTTTATAACGCATCACCTTTTTGCGGCGTTCCCCCTCTTTTTCGTAAACAAAGTTGCTGATCAGAAGATCAAGTGTATCCACACCGCCGGTCAGCTCTCTCAGCTTTTCCAGAATGGCGAGATAGGCATCTTCTTTTACCCAGTCGTCACTGTCTACGACTTTAAAATAAATTCCGGTCGCATTTTCAATTCCGGTGTTGACCGCAGAGCCGTGTCCGCCGTTTTCCTTATGGATCGCCTTTACGATCGTAGGATATTTTGCCGCATATTCGTCTGCGATTTTAGCGGTGTCGTCCTTCGAACCGTCGTTGACAATCAAAATCTCAACATCCTCTCCCCCCGGAAGCAGAGATTCGATGCAATGTGCCATATAATCCTGCGAATTATAGCAGGGAATTGCAATAGAAAGCAGTTTCATAGTGTTGTTCCTTTCATCTTCTGGATACCTGTCTGAATTCTCAGATAGGCGCTGTAGGCTGCAAATGCGGACGGAATCGGGTAATTTTTTTCGATTTCCTGTGTCTCAACAAAAAGAAGGGATTCATCCTGACCCATGGGCTCCAGTTCATCCACCAGAACCTGATAGCCGGTCATGTGCCACTCCTTATGGGTGAAAATATGTTTCGATTCCGGAAGCTTCTCCATCCGGACAGCTTCCACACCCTGTTTTTTCAGCCATTCCCTGACCTCTTCCAACGATGCCTTTTTGTCCATCGCCGGAAATTCATACAGTCCTGCCAGCAGTCCTTTTTTCGGACGCTTACGCAAAACGACCTGTCTACTCGTTCGAATCACGAGAATCGTCTTATCTTCGATCGTCCTTGCCTTTTTGGCTGCCTTTTGCGGATACTGCTGCCAGGTTCCGTGCAATCCAACCAGGCAGAATTCCTGCCACGGACAGTTGCTGCACTTCGGTGCACCGTTTGGCAGACAGACGGTTGCGCCAAGCTCCATCAACGCCTGATTAAAGTCACCGGGGCGATCCTTTGGCATGACAGGACGCAGATCATCCTCTACTCTTTTTTTTACCGACTGATCGGAAATATCGCTGTTATCCTCCAAAAGCCGGGCAATGACGCGCAGTACGTTTCCGTCCACCGCGGGATTGGGCTGTTTAAAGGCAATCGAAGAAACCGCGCCAGCTGTGTAGCTTCCGATTCCTTTTAGCTTTAAAAGCTCCCTGTAATCCGACGGCATCTCTCCGCCGTATTCTGTCACAATCTGCTGTGCCGCAGCCTTTAAATTCCGTGCCCTGCTGTAATAGCCGAGCCCTTCCCAAAGTTTTAATAATTCATCATCATCCACTTCGGCGAGCGCTTCGATATCCGGCAGTCGTTCCATAAAGCGCGCAAAATACGGTTTTACCGCCTCGACCCGCGTCTGCTGCAGCATGATCTCCGATACCCAGACCCGATACGGCGTCGGTTCTTCCCGCCAGGGTAAGCTCCGTCTGCTTTTATCATACCATGTTAATAGCCCCGGCGCAATCCGGTTTAACAGTTCCTGTTTTCTCTGTACTTCAATATTTCTTGGGGTTTGTTGCTTCAATCCAGTTCTCCGTTTTTTTCTTTTTTGCTCACCGCAGGCGATTGCACTCATAACGCTCCAGTGTCATCAGGCAGCTTTTCAGCGTGTCGTACTGCTCCTCCAAGCTGCCCTCCGAAAGCTCCAGATCCAGGGAAGCAGCAATGGCATTCAACATATGAAGATCGGCTTTGCCCTCCAGCGATGCAAATACTTCCAGCTTTTCTTCGTAGCTGTCCGCATCTAAAAAGGCGAGCAGGCCAGGATCAGGCTGAGGTTCAACAGGGCTCTCGGAGGATGCTGCAGCGGGCCGTGGCTCAACAGGATTCTCTGACGGCATTGCAGCGGGCCGGGGCTCAACAGGGTTCTCTGACGGCGCTGGAACGGGCTGGGGCACTGCCGCTGCTTCCGCCATCGGGATCCGCATAAAACGGTCTTTTCCCGCTGCATCAGGATATTTCTTTGCATCCACCTTTTCCAGAAACATGGAAAGCGGTCTTGCAAAAACCTGGAACTCTCCATAAAGTGCCTGATAGATCACAAGCTGCTCACCGGTCTCCGTGTGGGTTGCCAGTGCCACAATCCGATAAAGCTTTCCTTTAAAATGCTGATAAATTTCTCCTGCCTGGGGAATCTGGTTCATCAAGTCTGCCTCCTGTCCTTTTCTGTCATCGTTTCATCCAAGCGATTCTCTGATATCACAGTATACCCTAAAATTCAAAAGCTGTCATGCGAAAAGTTTTCCTCTTTACGAGCCTTTCATTTGGTTGTATGATGTCTTTGAAATCCAAAGACCGCATCATTCAGAAAAGAGGCATCTTCTATGTCAGACAAGGACACGCACACTTACCTTGAAATCAACGGTGATTTCCGCATGCGTGAGCTCGATCACAACGATCTGGAGCAGTTCAACGCACTTTTACAGTATGCTTTTCAGGTAACCTCCTACGAGCTCTTCCAGACCGGCTGGGAGCAGGAAGAGATCAAATATGCCAAACGTCCGATTCTCGAGGACGCTTATGTACTTGGTTGGTTCTATAAAGAAAAGCTGGCATCCATGATCGTCGTTTATTCCATGCAGATCAACATTCAGGACAACATTATGGCGATGGGCGGCATCACCGGAGTCACTACTTATCCGGAATACACCGGACGCGGACTGATTCATTCCCTGATGCGCTATGTCATCGACTATATGCACAAAAAGAAGCTTCCCATTTCATTTCTGTATCCATATTCCATTCCATTTTATCGGAAAATGGGCTGGGAGATCGTGTCCGACAAACTCACCTTCACTGTCAAGGATACGCAGCTTCCAAAGGCCTTCCCCGTCCGGGGCATGGTCGAACGTGTCAGCCTGGATTCCGAGGATTTTCATAACGTGTATTCCTATTTCGCCATGCAGCACCACGGTGCACTCATTCGCGACAAGCTGGCCTGGGATGAATACTGGCGCTGGGAAAATGATGATATGATCGTAGCCCTTTATTATAATGAAGAGCACAAGCCCCTTGGTTATCTGGTTTATTACATTGCAAATGAAATTTTTCATATTAAAGAAATGGTTTATTTAACCAGCGAGGCCAGACACGGTCTATGGAACTACATCAGCGCGCATTTTTCTATGATCACACAGGTACGGGGGGATAATTATTCCGGTGAACCCATGGCATATCTGTTCGAAGACAGTGAGATTGAAGAAACGATAGCTCCCTATATTATGGCGCGAATCGTGGATGTTGAAAACTTTTTGCAGGAGTATCCCTGGCAGATCCAGCCGGAGGATTTCAAAATCCATTTCCGGGTTACTGACGGCCTTGCTTCCTGGAATCAGGGAGATTTTCTCGTTTCCTGGCACGAGGGGGAAACAACCTGTGAGCGTGTCGAGGACAATCAGTCCATTAACGTCGTAGAACTCGACATTAACACGCTCACTGCCTTGATGATGGGCTACAAGCGCCCGACCTATCTTTACGACCATGAAAAAATCTCGATGGAATACTATATGCTGACCTGGCTGGAGCGGCTGATTCCGGTCAAAAAACCGTATTTTTCGGATTATTTCTAAACTTCACGCACAGAACCCTGCACTGCAGGAATGCCCGCGCGGGCGCACACACAAAAGGCGGTACAGATCTCAAAACCTGTACCGCCTTTTTCCGTGCATCCCGTTATTTTTTGTACGCGCTTTATGCGCCGTTTTCTGCACGTTGTTTCCGATAGTTCACTCTTTCTTTGCCGCCTGAATATGATCAAACAGCTCCGCACAGGCAATTGTCGTCGCATGCGGAACAACCGGACTTTCCGTCTTCTTTGCGCGCACGCAGCGAATCGTCTCTTCGATCTCGTAGGTAAAGCCCTTCTGCGTCATCGTATCTGTGAATTCTTCCTTCAGCATTCCATCCGCCCCATATAAAAAGCATTTGGATGCATAATGGGGATCGGGCAGCTCAATGCTTCCTTCCCGGCCGTAAATCACCATGCTGTTGCCCATAGGCGCTGCAAAGCTCGTCACAAGATCTGCCAGCACATGTTCGAACTTCACCGTAACCTGATCGGTTAAGTCCACACCGGTCTGATCAAGGTTCGCAGCCGCATAGGTTTTGCGGACAGGCTCATTGACCAGCCAGGTCGCGATTTCATAGGCATAAACCGTGATATCCGTCGCAGCTCCGCCGCACAGCAGAGGGCTGTGATACCGATTGTCTGCTCCCTCCGGCGCGAGAAAACCGATTCTTCCCTGTAAGGCTTCCAGTCTGCCGATTTTTCCTTCTGCCGCCCATTTTTTTGCCTGGTTGACCGCGGGCAAAAACCGGCTCCACATCGCTTCCATTACAAAGGTTTGGTCTTTTTCTGCTTTTTCAAAAACCGCTTTTGCCTCTGCACTGTTTGTAAACATCGCTTTTTCGCACAACACCGGAACGCGATGCTCCAGACAAAGCATCGTCAGGCGGAAATGGTCGTTTGGCGTCACCGCAATATAAACACAGTCCGGCTTTTCCTCTATCAGCATCTGCTCATAGTTGTCATACGCATGGGCTACGCTGCATTCCTCCGCAAATTTTTGTGCGCGTCCCAGATCCTTACTGGCGATCGCGCTCACCTCACAGTCCTCCACCAGCGTCACTGCATCGCAAAACTGATGTGCGATGTTGCCCGCTCCCATAATGGCAAATCGAAATGTACTCATGTTTTTTACCCCTTTTCTTATATTGTGTTCTTACGCAAAAACTGCGTATTACTATGCATATTCCCCGGCTGCGTCGCTCAGCCCTTTTCCTCGCCCCAGCGCAGCAGCAGACGACTCAAATACCGTACCGCAGGCATCAATGCCGCCGGGTCCACCTGAAAGGTCGGCTGATGGATTGTCGCCCCCTTTCCGATGCCGATTTTAATATAGCAGCCGGGCACTTTTTCCATGTAGAAAGAAAAATCATCTCCGCCGAGCGACTGTTCTTCCGGAACAGTCTGAAAGCCCTCCGCTTCTGCCGTTTCCTTTGCAAAAGCCGCCATTTCTGCATCGTTGCAAACAGCCGGAGGACCGGGAATCCACTCTACCTCTGCGGATGCGCCATAGGCAGATGCGGTCTGCTCTGCAATTACTTTTAAGCGTTTTTCAAACAAGCAGCGATCCTGCCGATCCATGGTGCGAACAGTTCCCTCCAGCTGTGCTGTCTGCGGAATCACATTCCAGGTATTGCCCGCTTCCAGTCGCGTAACGCTGATGAGTGTAGGATGGAACGGATTGATATTGCGGGTCACGATCGTCTGAAATGCCTGAACCATGGCTGCAGCCGCCGGAATTGGATCAACGCCATCATCCGGGTGTGCGCCGTGGCAGCCAACGCCCGTTATCGTAATCACAAACCGATCTACTGCCGCCGCAACTGCGCCCTCCCGGATGCCGATGGCATTGACCAAATTGGTCGGATCAGAATGAAAGCCCCAGACGCGCGTAACCGAATCGAGTGCCGTCGTTTCCAACACTTTCCATGCCCCCAGGGAGGATTCTTCTCCTGGCTGGAAGAAAAACCGCACTGTCCCACAGAGCTCGTCCTTATGTTCCTGCAGCCAGATCGCAGTCCCGATTCCCGCCGTGATGTGAAAATCGTGTCCGCAGGCGTGCATCTTTCCCGGACATTCCGACGCATAAGGTAAATCCGTCAGCTCAGTAATCGGCAGCGCGTCAATATCGCAGCGAAGCGCCTGCAGCGGACCATCCTTTTCTCCTTTTACCTCCGCAATCAGACCGGTTTCCATCGGAATCGGCAGAATCTTTACATCCGCTGCTTTCAACAGCTTTTTAATCTGCGCAGTTGTATCGTATTCCTCATAAGACAACTCCGGATGTCTGTGAAACCAGTAAAAAATTTCCATTAAATCCATTTCCTGTATCATCGCAAATCCCTCCGATGTCCTCCTGCAGTGTTCCTGCTGCAGTTCTTTCTGCTTTTGCGTGTTCCAGTCTTATTTTCCGCTATTGGGATCCAATGCATCCCGCAGCGCGTCACCGATAAAGTTAATCGCAATGACCAGCACCACGATCATCAGCCCGGACGGAATCCAGAGCCACGGCTGTTTCGTCAGTACAGTCAGCGACTGCGCGCCGTTTAACATGTTTCCAAGGCTCGCGGTCGGCGGCTGCACACCCATTCCGAGGAACGAAAGCGCCGCCTCATCCAACATCGACAACGCCAGAACCGACGTTGCATACACCAGAATCGGCGCAGCGGTATTCGGCAGAATCTCGGAAAACAGAATATACGGAAGCGGCATTCCTGCCACGAGATCACTTTTAATAAAATTACTCTCCCGCAGGCTCAGCACATTGCCGCGAACCAGACGGGCAATTCCCGGCCAGTCTACAAAGCCCAGAATCAGAATGATGCTCCAGAGCCCCGGCTTAAAAATCGACGCCGCAACCAGCACCAGCAAAATATAGGGAAACGACATGACCATATCCGTAAAACGCATGATAATCATATCCGCAGCGCCGCCAAAATACCCGGCGATCAGTCCTAGAATCACACCGATCACAGTAGAGATCGCCGTCGCCAGCACACCGACCAACAGGGAAATCCGCGTCGCATACAAAAGCCGGCTCAAGACGTCACGACCGATCTGATCCGTTCCCAGCCAATGCTCTGCTGTGGGCGCTTTGGAAAAGCCTCCGACGATTTCATCCGGATTGTACGGTGCGATGATCGGTGCCAAAAGCGCTGCCACCACCAAAACCGCTAAAATCACAAGGCTGACCGTTGCCAGATGATGCTGTTTAAAACGACGGATGACGGTCTGCAAATAGCTTTCTCTTGAAATATCTTTTTTGATACGATCTTTTTTCTCCATCTTCGCCGCTCCTATTTCAGCTGGATTGTCGGGTCTGCCAGCGCATATAAAATATCCGTAATCAGGTTTGCCGCCAGCACAACGATTGCAGACAGCAGGCAGACACCCATAATAACCGGATAATCCCGGTTCGTGATTGCGCTCATCGTCATCAGTCCGAGTCCCGGCCAGGAAAAGACCTGTTCAATGATAACCTGACCGCCGAACAGCACCGGAATCTCCATTCCGATTACCGTAATAATCGGGATCAGTGCGTTACGCAGCGCATGCTTATTGATGACAAGAAATCTTCCGATTCCCTTTGCCTTTGCCGTGCGCAGGTAATCCTGCTGCAAAATTTCCAGCATCGCGCTTCGAATATAACGGATATTTGTACCCGCCATGGAGGTAGCCAGGACTAACACCGGCATCACCATATGCTTTGCCACATCACCCGCGCCGCCTGCAGTTCCGAGCGTCGCCATTCCGCTGGACGGAAGCCAGCCAAGCTTTACCGTAAACAGATAGATCAACAGTAAAGAAAGGAAAAATCCGGGCACGCTGCTTCCCAGGAAGGAAAGTGTAACAACCGTATAATCTCCTGCGGAATACTGCTTGATCGCACTGTAAATTCCGGCAGGCACCGCCATCAGCAAGCTGACCAGAAGCGATACGCCCATCAGCAAAAGCGTCGGTCCCAAATGGCTTGCGATCATCTCGCTGACTGCCTGATAGGACTTGATCGAATAGCCCATATTTCCATGTAAAAGCTGTTTTAACCAGACAAAATACTGCACATAAAACGGTTTATCCAGACCGAGGGCGATTTCCTTTGCCGCAACCGCAGCCTGGGAAATTCGGGGTCCCTGCAGCATCTGCAGCGGGCTGCCCGCAAGACACATAATCGCATAGTCGATGATCGTGATCCCGATCAGAACCGGGATGGCGATCAGGATGCGCTTGATCATATATTTTCCCATGTCACTTTTATCTCCATTTCTGCTCTACGATAACCTGCTGCATCTTCGCATCGCATGCTGGTACGCCGCCAGTCAGCTGCGCAATTGCATATGGGCACGCCGCCAGATGACTGCTGCCTGGGAAAACACTGCAAAGCTCCGGCACTTCCTGTCTGCAGCTTTCCGTCGCATACGGACATCTCGGATGGAAGCGGCAGCCGGAGGGCGGGTTCGTGCTGGAGCCGATTTCTCCGGTCAGAAGCGGTTTTTGTTCCCGCTTTTCAGGATCTGCAATCGGCACTGCATCGATCAGGGCGCGGGTGTAAGGGTGTACCGGATGATGGAACACCTCCTGCGCCGGCCCGATCTCCACAATTTTACCAAGGTACATGACTGCGATCCGGTCGCTGACATAATTGACCGCGCCGAGTCCATGTCCAACGAACATGCACGTCAGCCCCAGGTCCTTTTGCAGGCTGCGCAGCAAACTCAGAATCTGTGCCTGAATCGAAACGTCCAGCGCGGAGACCGGCTCATCGCAGACCAAAAACCTGGGATTTAAAGACAGCGCCCGCGCAATCCCGATTCTCTGCCGCTGTCCGCCGGAGAACTCATGCGGGTAGCGCCCGAGGACGTGTTTGGGAAGTCCTACCATATCCAGCAGTCGATCAACATCCCTGTGGACAGTTTCTTTATTGGAAATCCCATGATAGAGCATCGGCTGGGATAAAATTTCATAAATATGCTTTCTCGGATTCAGGGAAGAATATGGGTCCTGGAACACCATCTGCAGCTGCGTGCGCACGCTCTTTTTCTCTTTTCCGGAAAGCTTCTCCATATCCTTTCCCTGATAAAACAGTCTGCCGCCCGTCGGCGTTTCCAGGCCGACCAGCTGTCTGCCCACCGTCGATTTGCCGCATCCGGATTCGCCCACCAGACCGAGGGTTTCTCCCTCTGCAATCGAAAAGGAAACGCCGTCCACTGAATGCACATAGCCT
>ERZ773228.3511-NODE-3511-length-12832-cov-4.234327_pt1 | contig 12832 bp, 13 predicted proteins | sample MGYA00580524_ERZ773228 | MGnify/ENA primary metagenome ERZ773228 (study PRJEB29015, sample SAMEA2737768) | human gut metagenome | biome: human gut; feature: human-associated habitat; material: faeces | place: China | collected 2012 ...
AACCCGTGTTACCGCCGTGAAAGGGCGATGTCTTAACCGCTTGACCACGGAGCCAAAACTATTTTGGTGAACTGTTTTATAACAGTGACCGAAAATTATAATAGCATAACTATATGATTTTGACAAGTGTTTTTTTGAAAAAAATAAAATTTTTCGGCTAAATTTTTAGCTTAAAGAGAAAATGAGGAATATCTGTGTCGGAAAGCTTGAAAATTCATAAGATGAAAAAAGAGCCGATACAAAACTGTATCGGCAGAGTAGAGAGAAGATATATATAAAAGGTATAGGTCAAAGACATATGCCTGATTTTTTAGGCGGACATCCTGATAATCTTACAGAGTTTATATCATATAGGATTACCGGTGTCCCTTAACTTTATGCATTTAGTATAACGGGAAATTATGGAAAGAATGTGACGGGCAGATAAAGAAATCCTGAAATATCTTAAAAACTTCTGAAGAAGAGATAAATTTCAGCAAAACAGTTGACGTATATAGATTATCGATATAATATGAAGGTACAAAGTATATAGATAATCGATATAAGGAGGGAGAAAGAAATGGCAGTTGATAAAAGTCTGATATCAGGGAGTACGACTCTTTTGATCTTAAGCCTTCTGGAAGAGAAGGATATGTATGGATATGAGATGATCGATACGTTGAAAGGAAAGTCAAACAATGTATTTGAACTAAAAGCGGGAACCTTATATCCGCTACTGCATTCTATGGAAGAAAAAGGATGGCTTAGCGTATATGAGCAGGAAGCCGGCGGAAAGATGAGGAAGTATTACCGGATTACCAGAGATGGGAAAAAGCAGTATCAGGCAAAAAAGAAAGAGTGGAAAGAGTATTCGGAGGCTATTTTACAGGTGATCGGAGGTGTGTGCTTTGGAACGGCGTGATTATCTGGAATTGATGACCGGTCAGATCCGTTGCAAGAAAATGTGTCCGGTTATTACAAAGGAAGTAGAAGATCATATTGAAGATCAAAAGCAGGCTTTTATGGCAGAAGGGATGAAGGAAGAAGAAGCTGAGAAGGCAGCTGTGGAGGAGATGGGTGATCCGGTGGAAGTCGGAGTGGAGATGGATCAGATCCACAGACCGAAGATGCCATGGAAAGCAATTTTTGTAATCGCTCTGATGCAGATTTTAAGTGGAATGTTTGCAGCTTTCTTTTTGAAACAGAATGAAAGTTATGGATATATCGCAGGAATCCGGCAGATATTCCGGCTTGCGATGGCATTTTCGGTTATGATCCTGGTGTGTTATATGGATTACAGCTGGATCGGGAAGCATGCAAGGCTTTTGGCAGGCAGTTATCTGTTGTTTATGGTTCTGATGAGACATTTTTTTGCCCTTCAGATTAACGGTGCAGTAAGATGGATTGGAGTCGGCGGCTTCAGTGTAAGTCTTTCGCTGATGAGCTGGCTGTTTCTTCCATTGTATGGTGCAGTGTTGTATCGGTACCGGGGAGAAGGATATGGTGCTGTTCTTAAAGCCATAGTCTGGATGCTGCTTATCGCAGGGATCCTGATCACCTGTCCGGATCTTGTGATGGCAGGGACGGTTGGACTTTCCTGTGTCTTTATGCTGATGCTGGCACTGGAAAAGGGATGGTATCAGGTTGCGGTTACAAAGGTGATGACCGGAATAGGTATCAGTGTTGTTGGAGTTCCGGTTGGCATACTGGCATATTTTTTCTTCTTTGGTGCGGAATATCAGAAAAGCCGTATCCTGGCGATGTTTGCAGTGAATAAGTCACAAATGATGGAAGGAACAACGCTTGGGGCAGTACGGGAACTGCTGTCGAAATGTATGGCAGTTGGACGCGCCACCGGAGTAGAGGACTTTTGGACTGGGGACCGTATCAGTTCCGCGGATTATATGATGCTTGGAATTGCGGGGTATTGTGGAATTCTTGTGATGGTTCTTTGTATTGCAATAATTGCCGGTTTGCTGTGCTGGTTTTTAAGAAGCGCGCTGAAGCAGAAGAACCAGCTTGGTATGATGATGGGATTTGGCTGTGTGATGGTTCTGGCAATTCAGTTTCTGTTATCACTGCTGGCGAACATTGGGGTATCCAGGTTCGGTCAGGGAGCCTGGTGTCTGTTCTTCGGATATGGACGAAGTGGCCAGATGGTTTCAGCAGTATTGATGGGAATTTTGCTGAGTATTTACCGGCATCAGAATGTAACTCCTGAGCTTGTAGTTGAAAAAAGAGCGGTGGCGAGCTAAGATAGAAGAAAAAAGAGGATGAACAAGATGCTGGTTTGTGATTATATTGTAGAGAGAATCGATGGAGATTATGCGATGCTGAAGCGGACCAATCTGCCAGAGGAAGAGGCAAAGATGGTAGCAAGAGCACTTCTTCCGGAAGAGATCCGGGAAGGAAGCCGCCTTCATTATGAATTACTTCAGTATACAATTGTTGAATAAAGGTATGGAAAATGTGTGTGCCCTGGGACTGGAAAGTGCCGGAGCACACTTTTTTCAAAGTGTAATTTTCTGTTTAGAAATTTTTCAGAAAATATTAAGGAAAATGGATGTGCATATTTAATAAAAAGAGAGTAAACTCTACTTCCGAGGTGAAGAATATGGATAAGATTTCGGTAGTAGTACCATGTTATAACGAAGAAGAGGCATTGCCTGTTTATTATAAAGAAATGTGCCGTGTAATGGACGAGATGAAGGATGTTGTATTTGAACTGATTTTTGTAGATGATGGTTCATCAGATGCGACGCTTGGTATCATGAAAGACCTGAATGAAAAGGATAGCAGGTGCAGATATCTTTCATTTTCCAGAAACTTTGGAAAGGAAGCTGCGATTTATGCAGGACTGAAAGCATCGGAAGGCGATTATGTTGCACTTATGGATGTAGATCTTCAGGATCCACCGACGCTATTACCTGAGATGTATGAGATCCTGCAGGAGGATGGATACGACAATGTAGCGACAAAAAGGGTCACAAGAACCGGAGAGCCACGTATCCGTTCTTTCCTGTCAGAAAGCTTTTACAAATTTGTCAATGCTATTTCAAAGACAGAGATTGTAGATGGAGCGAGAGATTACCGGCTGATGAAGCGGAAGATGGTGCAGGCAGTTCTGGAAATGAGCGAGTATAACCGTTTTTCAAAGGGAATCTTCGGCTGGGTTGGATTCCGTACAAAATGGCTGCAGTACGATAATATTGAGCGCTCTGCCGGAAAAACCAAGTGGTCCATGTGGAAGCTGTTTAAATATTCGGTGGAGGGAATTACTGGATTTTCAGTGGCACCGCTCTCATTGGCTTCGGTAGTGGGTGTACTGTTCTGCGTGCTTTCCTTTATTATGATCGCAGTAATCGTAATAAGGACGCTGGTCTGGGGAGATCCGGTATCCGGCTGGCCGTCACTTGCCTGTATTATTTTCATGGTCAGCGGAGTACAGCTTCTCTGTACCGGAATTGTAGGGGAGTATCTGTCAAAGACTTATCTTGAGACGAAGAAACGTCCGATTTTTATTTTAAAGGATTCCAGCGATGATAAGGAGCAGAAGCATGAAAGAACGTAGAAAAGGTCTGCTATGGGAAATGGCACTGATCCTGCTTACGGTTGCCGCCTGTCTGTACTCTACAGGCGCAGGAAATATTTTCGGGGCAAAGGTGGACTGGAGCAGTCAGCACAGTGTGTTCCCGGAATATTTCCGACAGCAGTTTTATCGTACAGGGCAGTTTTTTCCTGAGTTTGCATTAAATATTGGCGGTGGTCAGAATATTTACAATTTTTCTTATTATGGATTGTTTAGTCCGGTCGTTTTGATCGGTTATCTTCTGCCGAATGTGAAGATGTCGGATTATATGATGGTGGCAAGTATTGTCTGTCTGGCAGCAGCGGTTATAATTTTGTACCGGTGGCTGAAAAGCCGGGAATTTACAGCTGCGGTAAGTGGGATGACAGCGCTGATGTTTCTTTTCGCAGGACCTATGATCTATCAGTCGTCGCATCAGATTATGTTTGTAAATTATATGCCATTTCTTTGTCTGACATTTTTTGGAATCGACCGATATTTTGAACAGAAAAAATCCGGTCTGCTGATCGGCGGAACCTTTCTGATGATTATGACAAGCTTTTATTTCAGCATCGGTGGAATACTGGCGCTTGGTCTATATGGAATTTACCGGTATGCAAGGACAAAAGAGCGGGCAGAAGAGATGATTACGGTAAAAGGATTTCTAGGTGACGGACTGCGGTTTGCAGGAAGGATTCTGACGGCAATCATGCTTGCAGGAGTTCTTCTTGTGCCGACTGCGATGGCTCTTCTCGGGAGAAGCGGAAGCAAGGGAGAAAAAACAGATATCTGGCAGCTTCTGACACCGCAGATCAATTTGGAAAAATTTCTGTATGGGGCATATGGACCGGGACTTAGCTGTCTGATGCTGATTATTTTGCTGACCGGACTTTTTTATAAAAAGGCTTATGAGAAGATCCTGTCGCTTGGTTGTCTGGTGGTGCTGACAGTTCCGTTTTTTTCGTATCTGCTCAATGGTGCACTTTATATCAGACCGAAGTCGCTGATCCCGTTTTTGCCGCTTCTGTGCTATCTTACGGCAAAATATCTGGAGAAGCTGAAAAATCAGAAAATAGCGAGAATCTGGATGCTTCTTCCATGTCTGGCAATTATCATATATATTTATCTGAAGAAGGATGATGTGAAAAGCGAAGTCCTTTGGAAACTACTTTTGCTGGATGCGGTCATAACACTGTTGATCTGCGTGGCACAAGCGTATAGTGCATGGATTCGGAAGTATCTGACAGTAGCCGTTCTGGGACCGGTGATCCTGAGCCTTATTGTTACCGGAAGCTATTCCTGGGAAAAGAGTGGAAATCTGGAGAGCAGGAAAGCGTATGAGGAAGATACCAGCCGGTCCATCGGGAAAGCTGTGGACAAGGTAATTACATCAGATAGTGGATTCTACCGGGTCGAGCAGGTTGGAAATGAAGAGGAAAATGCGGAAAATCTGAATCGTGTGTGGAACAGTGAGCAATATATTACATCCCTGTATTCATCTTCCTATAATGCTGATTACCAGAATTTCCGTAAAAATGATTTTCAGGTAGAGCAGCCGTACCGAAATTTTCTGATGCAGTCGGTTTCGCAGAATCCGGTATTCAGACAGCTGATGGGAGTGAAATATCTGATCTCCAGTCAGAATATACCGGGATATGAGAAAAAGTGGATGACCGGGGGAGGGGATGTGTACTGTGATGAAAATGAAGCAGCGATTGCCTATGAGACGGATCAGACGATGTCGGAAGCGGAATATGACAGACTGGATTTCCCATATAATCAGCTGGTATTTACCAGATATGCTGTGACAAAGGACGGAATTGTATCGGCAGGACAGGTGAAAGAAAAACTGGCAGAAGACATAGAGAAATGTGATTTTCGGATTCCGGAAAAGAATAACGGGATTTCACTGGTTGTCCCGACTGAAAACGGATATCAGGTGAAAATGAAAAAGGAACAGGGGTTCGAAGTGGCTGTCCCGGAACAGGAAGAGAAAGATGGAGTTCTGTTTGTACAGTTTCGAATCGAAAATAAAAAACCGAAAGAGGATATCGAAATATCCCTGGAAGGAGAGCGCAATAAACTTTCGTCAATCCAGCATGTGTATTATAACAGAAATACCGTATTTACCTATGCAGTAGGACTGGAAAAGGGGCAGAAAACGGTCCGTTTATCTCTTGGAAAAGGAGAGTATACGATTAAAGATATGAGTGCATATAACGGCGTATTAAATGAAGATACCGGCCTTTATCAGAGTGTATTCAGGGTGGATAAAGAGCAGACGAAAGGGAATCTGATCCAGGGGAGAATCAAAAGTCAGAAGGATGGAATGTTCATTACGTCCATTCCGTTTGATAAAGGGTTTGAAATGACGATAGATGGCGTAAAGGTGAAATGTGAAAAAGTGAATAAAGCGTTTCTGGGATTTCATCTGGAAGCAGGAAAACATAAAATCAGAATTTTGTATCATGCGCCTGGAGTGACAGCAGGAAAGATACTGACAGGTCTTGGCGTTCTGATTGTGATCGCAGGGGCAGTAAGAAAGAAAAAATGCGCGAAGTGAATCTTTAAGATTCTGAAATAAAAAAGGATACAGTCTTAGAGCTGCATCCTTTTTTTATTTGACAGAGAATTCCGAAGAAGCTTGCTTTTGCCATCCATGTATCTGCAGGTAGTAGTTTACTCCTGACGCTTGATCTGAAAATGAACGGCATCATCAGACCAGATCTTATCGGTATATCGGATTTCGATGGTAGACCAGTTCAGTGGGATTTCCAGAGAAAGATATCCTTCCAGGGTTTCGCCGGGAGCGATCGTTCCATCGAGCTTTGGCTGGTCGCTTGTGGTTGCAAGAGCAGTAAATGCAGCTGCACTGTAGTCAAGTTTGGTATCGTCACAATAATTTTCAAAGCTTGCCATACTGCTGATGACCAGATCATCAGATGTCTGATTGACAATTGTCATATGGACAAACATAAATTCATTGCCTTCTGTCGGGACAGACCAGTCATCTCCTTCGGATTCTACGTAGCTGTCCATCGTGATCTCAATGCCATTGTATGCGGCGGTCTCATTTTGCTTATAGATCTCTTTGGTGGCATCAGCTGTCTTCTTCGGTGTTGGAGTGCCGGAAGAATTGTCAGAAGAAGTGTGCATTTTGGAAAAAAGGAATATAACCGCAATAATGATCAGGATGAGAATCAGGATGATAAACGGCAGACTTTTTTTGTGTTTCTTTTTGGGGGTTGTTAGCTGGTCTGGTGAAGTTACATCATCAGAAGATGCATCGGACTTTGTGCCTGCAGTATCGTTTTTGGAAACTGGCGTTGGTTTGGCAGCAGGTTCATCTGCCTGACCGGAGCTGATAACTGGTTCTGGAACTGGAGCATGCTCCTGTACGGAGGATTCATTTCCGGAAAAAGGTTTGTCTGTAGAAACTTTTTCAGTCTCTTTTTTTTCAGTGGCTTTCTTCTGAGCTTCTGCTTCTTCTGCTTCCGGAACATTTTTACGCATGCTGCGCATGGCAGCAGCTGTGCTGTGGTAGATCTCCGGTCCGTTCAGGGGATCGTCGAAAAAAGCCTGCTGTCTGGCAGCCGGGCGCTTTTTTCCGGAAACAGATCCATGCTTATGAGCAGAAGATCTGGTACTTCGGGTATCTGTATCATCCGGAATCACAGCGGATGCCGGAAATCTTTTACGGCAGGTATCACAGAGATATTTGCCGGGATATTTTTTGCTGGGGCGGACTTTGTGACCGCATACAGGGCATTTCATTCTAAGTTAAGTCTCCTTTATGATTCAAGTGTTCTGTTTTTATTATAGGGGAAAATCCTGTCAAAAACAAGGAGGTATTCTTGTCGAACAGACAGAAAAGTGATATCATACTGACTAAGTAACGTGGCAGAAAGTCGAAGCTGTCAGATACAGGAAAACAAAAGAAAGCAGGGAATGATATGACATATCAGGAAATGATGGAAAACGCAAAATTATCTATGGGGCTTTACTGCAAAGCCTGTCCGGTTTGTGATGGAAGAGCATGTAAAAACCAGATACCGGGACCGGGCGCAAAAGGTGTTGGTGATACTGCGATCAGAAATTATAAAAAGTGGCAGGAGATCCGCGTGAACATGGATACGATCTGTGATGGCGGAGAGACAGACACTTCTGTGAATTTATTTGGAAAGGAATTTAAGATGCCGTTCTTTGCAGGACCGGTTGGAGCCGTGAATCTGCACTACAGTGACAGGTATGATGATGTTTCTTATAATAATGTACTGGTATCAGCCTGTGCAGATGCCGGAATTGCCGCATTTACCGGAGATGGAGTGAATGCAAAGGTAATGGAGGCTGCAACGGAGGCAATCCGTGAAAATGATGGATGCGGGATACCTACAGTAAAGCCTTGGAATCTGGATACTGTCCGGGAGAAGATGGAACTGGTGAAGAAGTCAGGAGCATTTGCGGTAGCGATGGATATTGATGCGGCAGGACTTCCGTTTCTGAAAAATATGAATCCGCCGGCAGGAAGCAAGAATGTACAGGAGCTTTCCGAGATTGTGAAGATGGCTGGAAGACCATTTATCGTCAAAGGCGTGATGACAGCGAAAGGCGCGAGAAAAGCAAAAGAAGCAGGTGCCGATGCGATCATCGTATCTAATCACGGAGGAAGAGTGCTGGATCAGTGTCCGGCAACTGCAGAAGTGCTGGAAGAGATTGTAAAAGAAGTGAACGGTTCTATGAAGATTCTGGTTGACGGAGGGATTCGCTCTGGTACAGACATTTTCAAGGCACTTGCACTTGGTGCTGACGGTGTACTGATCTGCCGGCCGTTCGTTGTAGCGGTCTATGGCGGTGGAGAAGAAGGTGTGAAGCTTTACATTGATAAGCTGGGAGCAGAGCTCAAAGATGCCATGCAGATGTGCGGTGCACATTCTGTTTCAGAAATTACAAGAGATATGGTAAGATATTATCAGGACTAGAAAAATACATGCAGGAGGATAATACAATGGGAATGAGAGTGAACGCAGAGCTGCCATTACCGGCAGACTTGAAAAACGAATATCCGTTATCGAATAAATTAAAAGCTATCAAGGCGAAGCGGGATGAGGAGATCCGTGATATTTTTACAGAGAAATCAGACAAATTCGTGGTGATCATCGGGCCATGTTCGGCGGACAATGAAGATTCGGTATGTGAGTACGTGAACAGGCTTGCAAAGTTAAATGACAGAGTATCGGATAAGCTGATGATCATTCCAAGAATCTACACGAACAAGCCACGTACAACCGGAGAGGGATACAAGGGAATGCTGCATCAGCCGGATCCGGAGCAGGCACCGGATCTGCTTGCTGGAATCATTGCAATCCGTAAAATGCATATCAGAGCCATGCAGGAGACTTATCTGACAGCAGCAGATGAGATGCTTTATCCGGAGAACAGAAGTTATCTGGATGATATTCTTTCTTATGAAGCGATTGGTGCGCGTTCGGTTGAGAACCAGCAGCACCGTTTGACTGCGAGCGGAATGGATATCCCGATTGGGATGAAGAATCCGACAAGTGGAGATTTATCGGTAATGCTCAATTCTGTTGTTGCAGCACAGGGACCGCACCGCTTCATTTATCGTGGGCAAGATGTGACGACAGGTGGGAATGATCTGGCACATGTGATCCTGCGGGGCGGCGTGGATAAATATGGTACAACGATTCCAAACTACCATTATGAGGATTGCAAGAGACTTCTGGATATGTATGAGCAGAAGAATTTGAAGAATCCTGCAGCGATCATTGATGCCAATCATTCCAATTCTAACAAGCAGTACAAAGAACAGCTCAGAATCGTAAGCGAGGTACTGCACACAAGAAATTATGATTTAAAGCTGAAAAAACTGATCAAAGGTGTAATGGTAGAAAGCTACTTGGTAGAAGGAAGACAGGATATCGGCGGAAATATGGTATACGGTAAATCGATTACGGATCCGTGTATTGGATGGGAAGATACAGTGAGACTGATTGATAAGATTGCGGAAGACTGTTAATTATAAAAATACAGTGTATCAAGGTTGAAAAACTTTGATACACTTTTTTTTGCAGAAATGATTACAAAATTACAGTAAGATATATTTCCAGGGCAGATAGAATATATGTTGTAAAAACATAAATTACGGGTTAATGAGAAAACTTCTCAAAAATTCCTATAGACAAAATCCCACTAATATAGTAGACTATAAATAGTTAGAAAAAGCTAACTAAAATAAATTTAGACAAACTCATACAAGAGGAAAACAACATGAACTGGATGCAGAACGATGTACAGACATCTGCTCAGATGGAAATTGCATGGCAGTGTGCTCCGGTATTGACCGGTGTAAAGCCATCCAATATTCTGACCTTGAAAAATGTAAGTGAAAAGGAAGTTGCGGAAAGTCTGAAAGAGATGGGAATTTCATACAGCATGCTTTGCGACAGCGGAGTCCGAAAAGTATGGCTGATCTACAGAGAAGAAGAGATTCTTGAAATCCTTGGAAAAAAAGAATACAGCGAATTTCTTGATATACTTGGCTATCGGGGATTTGAGTTTCCGCAGATGCTTCAGATTATGAATCTGAGATTTGAAGGATATCAGCATGGAAGTGCAGAATTTCCACATGAACTTGGAATTTTCCTCGGATATCCACTTGCAGATGTGAAAGGGTTTATTGAGCACAACGGAAAAGATTTCCTTTATCAGGGATACTGGAAAGTGTATGAGAACGTAGAAGAACGCAAGAAAATGTTTTCTATCTACAACGTTGTAAAAGAGGAATTTATCAGGGAAATGCAGGCAGGGAAGGATCTGTGGCATGCAGCAAGAAGCGTGAGACAGCCATTTGACATACAGCCTGCATAAAGGAATAAAACCTGGTAGATGATAGAAAGAAAAAAGAAAGGAAGAATTTAAAAATGAGTGATATTTGTGTAGCATACTGGAGCGGAACAGGAAATACAGAAGCAATGGCACAGGCAATTGGAGCAGGAATTACAGCAGCAGGGAAAAGTGCTGATGTAGTACCGATGGAAACTATTTCGCCTGCTGATTTAAAAGATCAGGCTGTCTGGGTACTTGGATGCCCTGCAATGGGAGCTGAAGAACTGGAAGACGGAACGGTAGAACCGTTTGTATCTGAACTGGAAGGATTTGCATCAGGAAAAAAGGTTGCCCTGTTTGGATCCTATGACTGGGGAGACGGCGAATGGATGCGTACATGGGCTGAAAGAATGGAACAGGCTGGCGCACAGATCGTCGGCGGAGAAGGACTTATCTGCCACGGAACACCGGGAGCAGATGCAATAGATGAGTGTGAGTCACTCGGCAGGGAGGTGGCTGGCTTATAAAAGATACGAATACCTTTTAAATAAAACAGAAAACCGAAAAAGCTAAATAATCAAATAAAATTATAATCGAATCAAAAACAAATAAAAACCAAAAATTAAAAGCTAAATAATCATCAAAAAAGAGCCGCTCCGTTTCTGCGGGGCGGCATACAAAAAAATCACAATCGTTATTAGAATGAATTAAGGAGATGGATAAGAATGAGCGTTGTAATTGTAGGAGGTCATGACAGAATGGTCTGTCAGTATAAAAAAATATGCAAACAGTTTAAATGTAAAGCTAAAGTATTTACGCATATGTCTGCCGATCTGAATAAGCAGCTTGGACAGCCTGACCTGTTTGTACTTTTTACAAATACAGTATCGCACAAGATGGTAAAAACCGCGCTTGATGAGGCAAAAAGAAGCAATGCGAAGGTGGTTCGCAGTCATACAAGCAGTGGTGCGGCTCTGACAGAAATTTTAACACAGGAAGCAGGAGCAGCAGTTTAAAGCATGAATTTATTTACCGGGATCATGATCCCTTTTATTGGAACGACGCTGGATGTGGCACTTGGATAGAATGCAGAGTGGAAAAGCGAAAAGAAATGAAATGAATGTGTCCTGGTATGAAAATTATCTGGGCACTTTTTATATGTGTCCAGCTTAGCAAATATAAAAAAGAGGTCTTTCTCACGAAAGACCTCTTACAGCGTGCGTTAGAGGATTCGAACCCCCGACCTTTTGGTCCGTAGCCAAACGCTCTATCCAGCTGAGCTAAACGCACATTTATATCGTGTGCTGAACTGTGTTGCTCAACAACAAAATCAAGTATACATCAGAAAAAATAATATGTCAAGTATTAAAATGAAAAAAGTTCAAAAAATCTTGACCTCATTTTTGAACGGGGCGATGAAAGCCGGTTTGCTGGCTCTTATTCGAGATAAGGACAGATCTGATTCCATTTGGTAAGCAGGCGTTTCTTTGACCAGGCTGCATTTGCCGGACTTGTGGATGGCAGACAGATTGCTTTTTGCTGAGTTTGTGGAAAACAGTATTTTTTATATAAGCGGTATGCAGTGGCACCGTTGGTGAAAATCTGCCGGATGGATGCCGTCTGAAGAATCTCTGAAAGGTCATTGGGAACGACATTGTGGATACTGCTGTCACTGGAGCCTTCAATATCACAAGAGGCGATCACATCCCAGACGGCAATGTGGTGTGCAAGGAGCAGTGATTTTTTCTCTTCTATGCCGGCAGGAAGTGGTTCACCTGTAAGTGTGGCAAGAAGATCCCAGAAACGGTTTCTTGGATGCCCGTAGAAAAACTGACTTTCCCGTGATTTTACAGAAGGGAAGCTCCCAAGGATCAGAATGCGGGAGTCTGTGTTAAATACAGGATGGATTTCGTGAAGTACATGTGAAGATTGAGCCATAGGTATGCCTTCTTTCATAAATATATTCAATAAAAGGATAAGCGATACGGGAGTGAAAAGCAAGTGGGAAAAAGTACAGTCTGGGTTGCTGGTCACAGGTACTGTGAACAGTAACCAGTCTGGCAGAATGCACAAACCCTGGAATCCCTGTGACTGTCAGGAGATTATAGAAAATAAAAAGATTAGTGACTGGTTTTGGAACAAAAAGTTTGTGAATTATTGAAAAAAGTTCTGCTTGTAAAGTGGCAGATGTCAGTGTATAGTGAAGTCACTCTAATTCGATTCTAATTTTATTTTATAGGAAATTGCATCCGGTATAATGAAATACTCTGAAGATACGCCGGGTGACATTCTCTGCTTTGAAACAGATCACAAGAAAAGTATATGATATCAGACACATGATTCGATGTGGCATTTTCAGGACAAGTTAATATGAATGAACAGACACAGTCCAGCGGTGTGATGTCAAGAGATAAATAACACAAAAAACATATATTTTTG
>ERZ773228.3523-NODE-3523-length-12794-cov-3.322160_pt1 | contig 12794 bp, 9 predicted proteins | sample MGYA00580524_ERZ773228 | MGnify/ENA primary metagenome ERZ773228 (study PRJEB29015, sample SAMEA2737768) | human gut metagenome | biome: human gut; feature: human-associated habitat; material: faeces | place: China | collected 2012 ...
AAAGTTCCTGTGATGATCACTTTTGACTGGGAATGGGTGGTGGCGATGCGTTTGCGCGGCACACCTGTGTTTCCACGGAATATGGTGTTGGGATGCATTCGTGACAATCGCCTGATTTATGAATACGGGCGTGAAGTAGCCCGTCAATGCCGTCAGATAGGTGTGCAGGTGAATTTTGCTCCGGTGGCGGATGTGAATATCAACCCGAAGAACCCGGTAATCAACACCCGTTCTTTCGGAGAAGATCCGATACAAGTTGCCGATAAGGTAATCGCTTATGCTTCCGGTCTGGAAGGAGGAGGAGTATTGTCTGTGTGCAAACACTTCCCCGGACATGGAGATACTGATGTTGATTCGCATAAAGCTCTACCCATACTTCCCTTCACGCGCGAACGTTTGGACAGTGTCGAACTCTATCCTTTTAAGGAAGCGATTCGTGCCGGAGTAGGTGGTATGATGGTGGGACATCTGCAAGTCCCGGTCATTGAGCCGATCGGCGGGCTCCCGTCTTCTTTGTCTCGCAATGTCGTATACGACTTATTGACGGATGAACTGGCTTTTAAAGGATTGATTTTTACTGATGCGCTTGCCATGAGGGGCGTATCGGGCAATGGGAATGTCAGCTTGCAGGCATTGCAGGCAGGTAATGACATGGTACTGGCTCCACGTAATCTGAAGGCGGAAGTGCCGGCTGTGCTTGCAGCTGTTGAAAAAGGCGAACTGAGCCGGGAAGATATAGAAAGTAAATGCCGCAAGGTACTGACCTACAAATATGCGCTGGGACTTAGCAAAAAGAAGTACGTGCAATTGTCCGGCCTGGAGCAGCGGGTGAACAGCCCGCAGGCGCGCGACTTGGTGCGCCGGCTGAACCTGGCGGCAATTACCGTTCTGAATAATAAAGATCATGTACTGCCGCTACATACGGACAAAGACCAGAAGATAGCTTTGCTCGAAGTAGGCGACCCGGGTGAGACGGAAGCATTAGCAAAGCAAATGACACGTTATGCATCTCTGGTTCGTTTCCGCCTTCGTCCGAAACAGACAGAAGAAGAAAACCGTCGATTATATGATTCATTAGCTATTTATAAACGAGTTGTAGTAGCTGTCAGCGAACAACGCCTGGCTTCTTATCAGCCATTCTTTACGAAGTTTGCTCCCGATGCTCCGGTTGTCTATCTTTTCTTCACCCCCGGCAAGATGATGTTACAGATTCAGCGCGCGGTGAGCCATGCTTCGGCAGTAGTGTTAGCGCATAGCCACAATACGGATATTCAGCGTCAGGTGGCAGACGTCTTATTTGCCAAAGCCACTGCGGATGGAAGATTGTCGGCGAGTTTGGGCGGATTATTCCATACAGGTGCGGGGGTGACAATCACTCCGAAAACTCCTTTGCATTTTGTACCTGAAGAATACGGCCTTTCATCTGTGTCGTTGAAGCGGATTGATTCTGTTGCTTTGGACGGTTTCCGGCAAGGAGCCTATCCCGGTTGTCAGGTAGTAGTTATGAAAAATGGTCATGTAATGGTCGATAAAGCTTTCGGCACACATACAGGAAAAGGAAGTGCCCGCGTCGAATCATCGGATATCTATGACCTGGCCTCCCTTACGAAAACGACGGCTACCTTGCTTGCTGTTATGAAACTCTATGATAAGGGGCGCTTTAACCTGACAGATAAGATTTCGGATTATCTGCCGTTTTTGCAGCGCACCAATAAAAAGGACATAACGATTCAGGAGATCCTGTATCATCAGTCCGGTCTGCCGTCTTGGCTACCTTTCTATCAGGAAGTGATTGATAAGGATAGCTATAAAGGCCGTTTGTTCAGTGCGCGTAGAGATGCACAGCATCCGGTGAATATAGGAACAAATACGTGGGCAAATCCGAATTTCAAGTTTAAGGAAGAATATGTATCTCCAACGAAAACCGGGGATTATACCATTCAAATCTGTGATAATCTGTGGTTGAACCGATCGTTCCGCAAGGTGATAGAAGAGAAAATTGTGGAAGCGCCGTTGGGGCAGAAACGTTATGTATATAGTGATATTGGATTTATCCTGTTGGGAATGCTGGTTGAACAGCTTGCGGGAATGCCAATGGAGGCATACTTGCAAAGCGAGTTTTACGAACCGTTGGGACTGGAGCGTACAGGTTACCTGCCTTTGCGTCGTCTGGCAAAGTCGGAAGTCGTTCCTTCCAATAACGACCGCTTCTTGCGGAAAGATACCCTGCAAGGATTCGTGCATGATGAGGCTTCCGCTTTCTTCGGCGGATTGGCTGGCAATGCCGGATTATTCTCTACTGCCCGCGAAGTAGCCCGTGTATATCAGATGTTATTGAACGGGGGAGAAATAGACGGCCGGCGTTATTTGAGCAAAGAGACTTGCCAGTTGTTCACTACTTCGGTTTCAAAGATAAGCCGGCGGGGACTGGGATTTGATAAACCGGATAGGGAAGACTCGAAGAAAGGGAACTGCGCTCCCAATGCTCCGGCAGAAGTCTATGGTCATACCGGATTTACCGGTACATGTGCATGGGTAGATCCGGTCAATGAACTGGTTTATGTATTCCTTAGTAACCGGATTTATCCGGATGTAACAAATCGCAAGCTGAACCAACTGCATATTCGTGAGCGAATACAGGGAGCTATTTATGATGCGATGAAGAAAAAATAAAAAAAGAAAGGTAAAAGGTGCCTATATTAAAAGCTACCTTTTACCTTTTTTATTATTAACGTAATATTCTGATAGTTGTCAGCCAGTCTTAGAAGGATACACCCAGGCGGAAGCCGAAGTTGCTCAATCCATCTACACTGTAATGCAGTACGTCAGCCTTGTTGGTACCATAGCTGTAGTACAAAGCAAAGTGCAAGCCCGGTCCGTAAACCCATGGGAATACATTGATACCTACTTCAGGAGAAGCATAGAATCCCCAACTGTTTTCTCTTGCTTCCAGCATGCTGAAATTAGAGCGGATTTTAGCATATTCAGCACCTAATTTAGCACTGACGTATGGTTGAAAGGCTCCACCGCGATTCCACTGGTAACGTGCAGCAGCACCGAAAGGCAATTGGAAAATGGTATGTTGCTGATCGGTAGTCACTTCACCGGCGCCCATCTGGAAGGTTTCGCGACCTACATATTCGTGGTTGCTGTGATAGTTGAGGAAAAGACCCAAACCGATGTTAGGAGTCACGAAATAACCACCTTCGAAGTTCATACCCCAACCGCTTGCTTTATCAGCAAAATTGTTACTTAGCGGAGCGTTGAACTGCCAGTCGATATTCGCATATCCATTGTCCGATAGCTGTGCCTTAGCCGGCATGGCGAAGGCGATGGCAATAGCCGCCAAGGCTACTACCTTGAAGTATATATTTTTTCTTGTTTTCATAACAGTTGTAGTTGTTTATTTGTTAGTAAGATAAGGTGACTGAGCGAATGACTGGTTGACAGCTTCTACTGCAAGAGTACGGTTGATAGCTTTGGAACCAGTTTCAAATCCGGTCAGATAACTTGTCCATACAACAGGCAGTTTTTTACTGTCTCCCTGTTCGGCTTTCAAGTTCACCATTTCTGTCAGGAAGGAGTTGGTGCTATAACTATAAGTTACTGCATACGGGTAGTACCATCCACCACCCCAGTTGCCACCCCAGTAGCCAGGGCCCCAATATCCGGGATAACCCCACCACCATTCAGGTTGTGTGTAGCTGGTGAAATAATAAGTACTTGCGATGTAGCTTACCTGGATACCAAGATCTGCGCTTTCTTGGTCAGCTGCTGCTTCGTAACCTCTAGCTTCCATATTGTCTGTATAAGCTGCCAGAATTTGTTCTGCGCCTTCACCTTCGAGATATTCCGGTTCTTTACTATCACTGATGACCAGAATCTGTGGTGCCAGATAGAATGTAGGAACTTTGAAATCGGCTTTCTTGTCGTAGTTAGTGTATACCAGATAATTGTCATCCAGTTTACCCATGTCCGGGTCTTTTTCACATGAAGCGAGTGCAAAGACCGCCAATAAAATAGGAATTAATTTCTTCATATCTTTTATAATGTTTAGGTTATATAAAAATCACGCCCAGGTACCTTGGGCTTTTGATACAAACAACAAGAAAGGTGGAAAAAGGTTCGCGTGGAAATTTCTTTTGCCGGAAAATTAACATATTTCTTTGGCCCGGCGGAAAGAAAAACGGTGAGCGCTCTGCCCTATTATCAGGGAGTTTGCTCACCGTTTATTATTTACAGATATTTATTTGAAAAATCCGTTTATTAAAACAGAGGTTTTAGTAGCTCCGGTATTTCTACCTTATCAAGTTCCAGTTCAGTTACCCGTTGTTTACCCAATTGAGTCAGATGGAAATACATCTGTCTCCGGTCTTCACTTCCGAGTGATCGGACGATTAGTCCTTTTTCTTCCAGTATCCGCAGCATTTTGGATGTGTGTGAGGGGCTTAGTTCGGTTTGTTTAGACAGGTTGGTAGCCGTCACTTTGTCCGAAGCCTCTTTAAGGGCACACAATATCATTGCTTCATTAAGCGTTATCTGGTACATTTTTTCAAATGCTGTTTCAAAGTTTCCCATTGCTTTGAATACATCACGCATTGCACATATTGTTTTCATACCTTATTTAAATATTTCATTTGTTCATTTTTTAAATAAATAGATTAACGTTTGCGTTATCCGCCCGTTCCATATACGTTGCTACGCCGCCAATGGTCACCTCGTCCAGGAGTTCTTCTTGTTTGACTCCCATCACGTCCATTGACATCTGGCAAGCAATAAATTCCACACCGTTTTCCAGCGCTTGCTGGCGCAGGGATTCCAGTGAATCAATCCCTTTTTTGTTCATGATATACCGCATCATTTTTCCGCCTATTCCGCCCATACTCATCTTAGAAAGTTTCAGCTTTTTGGAGCTGGAAGGCAGCATCATGCCAAACATTTTTCCGAAAATATCCTTTTCGGTTTCCGGTTTGTGCAACTTCTTGATGACGTTCAGTCCCCAGAACGTAAAGAAGATGGTGACTTTTTGTCCCGTAGCTGCTGCACCATTTGCGAGCACAAAGGTAGCTAAAGCTTTATCTAAATCATCACTAAACATGATAAAGGTTTTTCCTTTGCCCTCACATGAAGTAACAATATTGCACGATTTTGGTTCTCCTTTTTCTATGACAACAACAGATTTTCCTCCGGAGCTGTCTTTCGAAATCAGTTGATTGCCCGTTGAACTGCACCATGCGGCGGCGTCACGCGGAAATCCCGGATCGGTTGAGGTGATTTCCACCCGTTCGCCTGACGCCAGTGTATCCATTGTTTTCTTCATTTTCAGAATCGGACCGGGACACTGTAACCCGCAGGCATCCACCCGGACTGTTTTGGCAGAGGTAGCGGAAGCATCAGCTGCAGCAGTGACGGGAGCTGTAGAAACGTTGGGTTGACTGGTTTGGGAAGCGGTTTCCTTTTGTATGGGTGATTCGTCCATTTCGTTTCCATTTTCTTCCCGTATGATGATGGGAGCAGTGGCAGCTCGATAAGTCTTTAATCCTCCCGAGAGATTACGTACCTTGTCAAATCCGTGTTGTGTCAGTATACAGTAAGCAAGATACCCCCGTAACCCGACTGCACAAAATGTATAAATCATTTTATCTTTCGGTAATTCTGCCAACCGGTCGCGAAGTTCATCCAACGGAATATTCACGGCACCCGGTAAGCTACCCAATGAAAATTCATCCGGGGTGCGGACATCCAACAGGAACTTATTTTCCATTTCAATGTCTCGCAATTCTCTCCAATACACAGGATTGGTTTTGCCTGTGATGATATCTTCAGCTACATATCCTGCCAGTGCTACCGGATCTTTGGCCGAAGAGAACGGAGGAGCATACGCTTGTTCCACTTTCATCAGATCGTAGATTGTTCCCTCGTGTTTGATGACAAGCGCGAGTTCGTCAATCCGTTTGTCCACTCCGTCGTAACCGACGATTTGCCCGCCGTACAATCTTCCCGTCTTTTTGTCGAAAGTGATTTTGATACTCATCGGCATGGCATCCGGATAGTAGCCGGCATGAGAGGCGGGATGGATGGTAGATGACATATAATCTATCTCTTCCTGGCGCAGGCGCTTGCCGGGTAAACCGGTTGAAGCAACGGTCATGTCGAAAACTTTTGCGATTGAAGTGCCGATAGAACCTTCGTAAGGTATTTTTGCCCCGAGAACGTTGTCTGCAACGATGCGTCCCTGACGGTTGGCAGGTCCGGCAAGATAGTTGAGCCAGGGTTTTCCGGTGATCGGATGGCGGAACTCGATTGCGTCACCGATGGCATAAATCGATTCATCAGACGTTTGCAGGTAATCATTCACGGCAATACCTCCTGCGGGGCCGATAGTCAGTTCGGCAGCTCGTGCCAGACTGGTTTCCGGGCGTACTCCGATTGACAGGATAACGATATCGGCAGAAATGGACTGACCATTTTTGAACGTTACTTTCAACCCTTTTCCCTCCCGGCTAAAAGAGGCGACAGCTTGTTCCAGATAAAGATTGACTCCTTTATCCATCAAGTGCTGGTGGACGAGCGATGCCATCGAGAAGTCGATAGGAGCCATCACTTGATTGCCCATTTCCACAATCGACACTTTCGCTCCCTGTGTATGTAAGTTTTCCGCCATTTCCAGACCGATAAATCCGGCTCCTACGATAACGGCTTTTCGCGGAGCGTGGCTCTTGATATATTCTTTGATCCGATCCGTGTCGGTGACATTCCTTAACGTGAAGATTCCGCTAAGGTCGATTCCCGGAAGAGGAGGACGTACCGGGGAGGCTCCGGTGGAGATGACTAATTTATCATAGCTCTCCTCATAAGTGTCTTCACTGCTTTGCCGGATGGTCACTGTCTTTCTTTTCCGGTCAATAAAAATCGCTTCGTTTTCTGTACGTACATCTACACGGAAGCGTGTAGAGAAGGCTTCGGGCGTTTGCACGAACAATTTATCCCGTTCCTCTATCACTCCTCCTATATAATAAGGAAGGCCGCAATTGGCGTATGATATATACTTTCCTTTTTCCAAAAGGATAATTTCTGCTGTTTCATCTACTCGTCTGATTCGGGCAGCAGTGGTGGCTCCTCCTGCAACTCCCCCAATAATAATTATTTTCATCTGTTTATAGTGTAAATAGTTTCCTGTGGAAATAACAAACTGCATGGAAGAAAAGTTCATGGATTCAGATAAAAAAACTATATTTGCGCACCCTGTTTTTCATTCTTCTATTTAATGTAGACAAATTGTATGAATAAAATTCTTATTATTGACGATGAAGTCCAGATTCGCAGCCTTTTAGCTCGTATGCTGGAACTTGAGGGCTATGAAGTGTGTCAGGCAGGTGATTGCAAAGCTGCCATCAAACAACTGGAAATTCAATCGCCCGACGTAGCTTTATGTGATGTTTTTCTTCCTGATGGAAACGGAGTGGATCTGGTTTTGAATATCAAAAAAATAGCTCCCAATGTGGAAGTGATTCTTCTTACTGCTCACGGCAATATTCCCGACGGGGTGCAGGCTATTAAAAACGGTGCATTTGATTATATAACGAAAGGAGATGATAATAACAAGATTATCCCTCTCATTAGTCGTGCCGTAGAGAAAGCAAAAATGAATGTCCGTCTCGAAAAACTGGAAAAGAAGGTCGGGCAAATGTACTCGTTCGATTCTATCCTGGGGGAGTCAAAAGTGCTGAAAGAGTCGGTGTCTTTGGCGCAGAAGGTGTCTGTGACAGATGTTCCCGTATTGCTGACCGGAGAAACCGGAACAGGAAAGGAGGTCTTTGCGCAGGCTATACATTATAACAGCAAGCGGAGCAAACAGAATTTTGTGGCGGTCAACTGTTCGTCTTTCAGCAAAGAACTGCTCGAAAGCGAGATGTTCGGACATAAGGCAGGTTCGTTTACCGGTGCGTTGAAAGATAAGAAAGGGCTTTTTGAAGAGGCCAATAACGGAACGATCTTTCTGGATGAAATCGGAGAGATGGCTTTCGAATTGCAGGCAAAGTTACTGCGTATCCTTGAAACAGGAGAATATATAAAGATCGGTGATACCAAGCCGACAAGAGTCAATGTGCGTATCATTGCTGCTACCAACCGCAACCTGCAGGAGGAGATCAAAGCAGGACATTTCCGTGAAGACTTGTTTTATCGTCTTTCGGTTTTTCAGGTGCATCTTCCTTCGCTTCGTGAACGTACCGGTGATATCAGAATTCTTGCAACTGCTTTTGCCAAAAGTTTCTCCGAAAAACTTTCGTATGCCATCAATGAGATGACTCCCGCTTTTCTGGAAGCGCTGGAACAACAGCCATGGAAAGGGAACATCCGTGAGTTGAGAAATGTGATTGAGCGTAGCCTGATTGTTTGCGAAGGTGGACGGCTGGATATCTGCGACCTTCCTTTGGAAATCCAGAACACTCATTATGAATGTTCGGACGATAGTACAGGTCGTTTTGAACTGGCTGCAATGGAGCGCAGGCATATTGCGCGTGTGTTGGAATATACGAAAGGGAATAAAACGGAAGCTGCCCGCTTGTTGAAAATCGGACTTACTACGTTGTATCGGAAGATAGAGGAATATAAAATCTGAATATACATTTTAATCAGGCCACGCACTGGCTTTCGAGAAATTGTTTGGATAGCGAACTGATTAGTTTGTTTTTATCTGTGCTGTGCACAGATAGTGTGAGCCGATGATATGTATTACAGACATATTTTCGTCCATAACCATTTCGGCATATTTGTGTAGTTCCCTTTCAATGATTCTCAGGGTGTCCCGGCTGGCTGTCAGCATCATCGAGATAGATACATTGGATGAGGCCATTGAGATGACATTGATTTGATATTTGTTGATAACTTCCAATATCTTACCCATAAACAAATATCCGGGCAATACATTCAATGAGGTAAAACGTACAAAGGTAGCCGAATCCTGTGAGAGAATGGCCTTGACACTGTTGCCTGTGTCATGGGAAGATATATAGAGGCGTTCTGTTGACAGATCGTGTGTATCGGTTAGGCGGATAACTATATTAGAGCGTGCCGCAAGGGTGATACAATCTGCGTAGAGCAGGTGTACTCCGCTGTTAATCAGTTGTTCGGCTTCTATGTAAGTTAGTGAATGTTGTTCTCGCAGACAATTCCGGTTTGCGTAGATATGGTTGATAGGGGTGGATAACAGTATTTCGTCCGCTTTGAATAGGGTGGCAAGCACTGTTGCATAGTAATCATTGCGTTGTTCGCTCATGAAGTCTATTTCACCATACACATTCCTGCAAATGGAAAGTGGGGCGATAAAAATATCTACATTCCGGTTCTCGTCAATGTATTGTTGGATAGATTCCTGAATATATGGGATGTCCGGCTTTCTTTCCAGGTTGATCTGTATAAGTTTGCCGGTATCTAATGTTTGGGCACGAAGACCCTGTTGACGTAAGCAATAAGTGAATAAATCGCTGGATAATCCGTATATTTCCGCTTTTATCATTTTATCAATCAGCAAATCTGCTTTGTCTTCTACAAGTATATGTATTTTCTTTATGCACTCCAGAATCCGGTTCTTAATTTCCTGATTTAAGTGCGAATCTGTAATGAGATGATTGGCAAGGGTACAGCAATATGCTTCGATGGCATTGACTGTGGCATGAGAAGCTTCATCTTCTTCGTGAAACCAACTGCTGGAAATAGCCTGTAACCACTCCTGTAATTGTGCCAATATAGGGACTACAGCTACATAAGGATGTTCTTTCTGAATACAATTGATTACTTGCTTCATTTCATCCTCATCTTTAATTTTCTCGAATTTACAAACTTTCATTGTTATCTGGTTATTTATTGGTTACTACTCTTTTCAAAATGATATGCCTTTTTTCAAAAGAGAAAGATATTTAAGAATCATTCCTTAGCTTTAGAATATGGTATATCTGTATAAATCAATCTGTTAATGTTGCAATCAATGTTTTTAATACATTTCTTTACTATAAGTAATCTGCTAATACCATACCACATTGGGATATGAAAATAAGATTTCTTATCTTTGTTGCGTAATTGATTGATAAACCAGTAATATTCGTCCATTTATGAAACTCTGTATCTAGCTAAGCTCAACGAATAGCATCATTTCTAACAGGGCTATTCAGCTATCCGACAGGCAACTACTCTCCTGCCAAAGAGTTTTATATCCATTTTTATAAACTTACGGAACTGTGTGCTGCTATGATGTGGTATGCCGTATCGTGTTATTTTTAAGTTGAGCAATGAATTATACATATAAGCAAATATGGCTCATCAACTTTCCTGTGATGATGAGCATTCTGATGGAACAATTAATCAATATTACCGACGCTATTTTCCTGGGGCATGTGGGAGAAGTCGAACTGGGAGCTTCTGCGCTTGCCGGAATCTACTATTTGGCTGTTTATATGCTGGGCTTCGGATTTAGCATCGGGCTGCAGGTAATGATTGCCCGGAGAAATGGGGAACAACATTATAAAGAGACGGGACGTACATTTTTTCAGGGATTATATTTCCTGTCGGGAATGGCAATCATTCTTTGCCTATTGCTCCATTTGGCTTCTCCCTTGATCCTGCGTCAATTGATTACTTCGGATGAAATTTACCAGGCAGTGATTCATTATCTGGATTGGCGTAGCTTCGGTTTGTTATTCTCATTTCCTTTTTTAGCTTTCCGGTCTTTTCTGGTAGGGATAACAACGACCAAAGCATTGTCCGTGGCAGCTATCATGGCTATCTGTATCAATATTCCTTTTAACTATCTGCTGATATTCAAACTGAATCTGGGTATATCCGGGGCGGCGATGGCTTCTTCTTTGGCAGAGTTCGGAGCTTTTATCGTACTCCTATTATATATGTGGGTGAGGGTAGATAAAGTGAAATATGGGCTGAAGGTCGTTTATGATGAGAAAGTGTTAATAAAGTTGTTGAGGATATCTGTATGGAGTATGCTTCACTCTTTTGTCAGCGTTGCTCCCTGGTTTCTGTTCTTCGTTGCTATCGAGCATCTGGGAAGGACAGAGCTTGCTATTTCCAATATTACTCGTAGTGTTTCTACCGTCTTTTTTGTGATTGTCAACTCTTTTGCATCCACTACTGGTTCATTAGTCAGCAATCTAATTGGGGCGGGGCAGGGGAAGGAACTTTTTCCCGTTTGCCATAAAGTTCTTAGGTTGGGTTATGCCGTGGGAGTTCCATTGATAGTTATGACTCTTTGGGGTAACCAATGGGTTATCGGATTTTATACGAATAACGATAATCTGGTGAGACTAGCTTTCTATCCTTTTATAGTTATGCTGTTGAATTATGCTTTTGCACTGCCCGGATATGTTTATATCAATGCTGTTACCGGTACAGGAAAGACGAAGCTCGCCTTTATCTTCCAGTTAATCACCATTCTTGTATATTTGATTTATCTGTATCTGTTAAGTGAATGTTTTCATGCTTCTCTGACTGTGTATATGACGGCAGAATATTTGTTTGTTATTTTATTAGGGATGCAATCTATCATTTACTTAAAGAGGAAATCCAACTAGAATATGTATTTTTGTACTTTCAATACTTGATACTTTCTCGAAATGACTGAAGATATAAAGAATAAACTTTTGATGTGTGCGGAGATGTATCATCGCGCAGACTTTATACAAAGCGATCCGGTGCAGTTTCCCCATCGTTATACGCTGAAACAGGATATCGAAGTCAGCGGTTTGCTGACGGCGATTATGAGTTTTGGCAATCGCAAACAGATCTTGAAGAAAGCGGACGAATTGCACGGGCTAATGGGAGATTCGCCTTATCAGTATGTACTGTCCCGTCAGTGGGAGAGAGATTTCCCATCGGGAGCAACCAGTAGTTTTTATCGGATGCTGTCACATGCTGATTTCTATGGATATTTTCAGCGATTATACATTGCTTATACACAGTTTGAAAGTCTGGAAGAAGCAGAGAAAAAATTAAGCAGTTACACAAACACAATAAAAGAGTTTGAGCAGCGTTTCAGTATGACGGAATACTATATTTCGGATGACGCTGAAAACATATTAAAAGTAAATGACCGCTATCAGTTCGAAAGTAAACGAGATACCTACACTCCGGAAGAATTTGAGTGTATGAAACTGCTTATGGAGCATTTAACTTTTTACGTAAGATTAAGTTCCATCATTGCTTACGAACGGTATGGTTTTTTAAAAAAAGAAGAAAATAGCATAGTTTACGAGGATGAGAGACAAAAATATGTGATTGATCTCGAAAGCAAAATAATTGAAGAAAGGAAGACAGATTATGAATCAAATCATTTTATTAGGAAATATGACGAGAAATCCTGAAATTACAATCAATCAGGAGGGCAAAAAATTCGCGAAATACGACATCGCCGTAAATCGTTCTTTTAAAAGTGGAAATGGACTGGAAACAGACTACTTCCATTGTATCAGTTTTGGAAAGCAGGCAGATTTTTTGGAAAAATACTTTCAAAAAGGTTCACGCATTTTGATCGTCGGAAGAGCACAGAATAACAATTATACCAATAAAAACGGCGAAAAAGTGTATAGTTATCAAGTGATAACGGAAAAAGTGGAGTTTGGAGATACCAAAAGAGCCACACCTATTGAGGCAACTCCTGCCGGGGAAACCCAAGCATCAAATGTAACAGAAGACTCTACAAACATAGAAGAAATGGTGGGAAATTCAGAGATGCCATTTTCTTAATAAAAAGGCGGGGATAGTTATGATTGCGGAAGAAGAAATAA
>ERZ773228.3528-NODE-3528-length-12783-cov-21.631835_pt1 | contig 12783 bp, 9 predicted proteins | sample MGYA00580524_ERZ773228 | MGnify/ENA primary metagenome ERZ773228 (study PRJEB29015, sample SAMEA2737768) | human gut metagenome | biome: human gut; feature: human-associated habitat; material: faeces | place: China | collected 2012 ...
AGACCTGTTTTCTGGTAAACTAATCTTCCGTCGATCCCGATCCTCTCGCAGAGACCTTTTGCCAGTACTGCTTCTGTTTCTGAATCAATGAGCTGGTATTTCAGTGATGAACTACCACAGTTAATTACTAATACGTTCATGATTTTTCTCCTCTATCAACTATATTGTGCCTTATGGCATTTTCTACTTTTTCGGGTCTTCTCAGACAGACCACATATGGTTTTAGTATACGCCTTTCTTTTCTGTGCGACAAGCCACTTTTTGCCATATTTCGTGTATTTAATACGAAACATCTTGTCAATTTTTTAACGATTCTACTTACCGTTTCATAATAGAAAACTACGCTGTCACGGCCAATTTCTTATCATCCGCATTACAATCACGAAACACGGTTCAACAGTCACTTGATTTTTCTTATAAAAATGGTTATGTTACTACTAAGTCATTTTGAGACAGCCAGGAAAGGATCATCCCATGAAAATTACAGGCATTATTGCAGAATACAATCCATTTCACAATGGACATGCTTATCAGATAGCAAAAATAAAAGAGGAAACAGACAGCGATTATGTCATTGTCGCCATGAGCGGAGATTTTGTGCAGCGGGGAGAACCTGCCATCACAGACAAATACGAACGCGCCAGAATGGCACTCTCCTGCGGTGCGGATCTTGTGCTGGAACTCCCTGCTCTTTTTGCCTGCGCTTCTGCAGAATATTTTGCCAGAGCAGGTGTCGCGCTCTTTACACGGATGGGCTGTGTCGACTACCTGTGTTTTGGAGCTGAAAATGCAGACCTTTCCCAGTTAAATAAAATCGCAGGCATTCTTGTCGATGAGCCCCGTTCCTATCAGGATGCCCTGAATATTTATTTAAAAGAAGGGAAAAATTTTCCTGCCGCCAGGATTCTGGCATTAAAATCTTATCTTAGTGCTGAATCTTCCGACGCTGCCTTGCAGACAGAGCAGCTTACCAGCCTCTTATCCACACCAAATAATATTCTTGGCATCGAATACCTGAAAGCATTAAAAACCTGCGGATCACAGATTACACCTTATCCGATTCTGCGGGAAGGTGCCGGATATCATGACACCGATATTCTCTTAAAAAATGCCTCTGCTTCTGCCATCCGGCAGACTTTAAAACAGGCTGGCTCTTCCGGCAGTTCTTCCGGCTCTGCCCCGGATTTTGCATCTTTTTCTGCTGCCATGCCACAGGAAGCTTTCCGGATTTTTTCAGAATATCTCGCCTCCTCCACTTATCTGGAAGCGGATGATTTTTCCGGTATTTTAAATTATCTGTTGCTTTTTTATCCGGCAGAAGCACTTGCCTGCTTTGCCGACTGTAATATTGAAATTGCGAACCGCCTGAAAAAGAACCGCAGTGCATTTTCCTCTTTCACGCAGTTTGCTGCCTTAAATCAGAGCCGCGACATTACTTACGCACGCATGAGCCGTATTTTTACGCATATTCTGCTGCATATGACAGCCGAAGATTATAAGCAGGCAAAACAGCTTGGTTATGTCCCTTACCTGCGCCCGCTTGGATTCAAAAAATCGTCTTCTGACGTACTTGGCGAGATCAAAAAACACACGGATATTCCACTGATAGGGAAGCTTGCAAATGCCAGACAGACGCTTTCTGACGATGCCTTCCGGCTTCTTGAAAAAGATATTTTTGCGGCTGATCTCTATGAACAGGTACTTGCGCAAAAAAACAGAACAATCCCACGAAATGAATACACCCGTGAAATTGTTCTACTGTAATGATTCAGATTGTTTTTATCACTTCTGTGACCAGTTGTTTGAATTGTCTGGATACTCGGTCTGCTGTCTCCTGCACTTCTTTGTGATCCAGCTTTTGTTTTGACATGCCGGCGGCAAGGTTGGTAATACAGGAAATACCACAGACTTTCATTCCCATATGATTGGCTGCCACCGCCTCACATGCGGTGCTCATTCCTGCTGCATCGCCTCCCCATGTCCTGCACATGCGGATCTCTGCCGGTGTCTCATAGCTTGGTCCGGTAAACTGCATGTAAACGCCCTCCTGCAGTGGTATCTGAAGTTTTTCTGCCGCCTTTCTCACTTTTTCCTGTAATTCCGGCGCATACACCTCACTCATATCCGGAAATCTCGTTCCGAGTTCGTCAATATTTTCTCCGATCAGTGGATTCGGGACCGCAGTTGTGATGTGATCTGTGATGAGCATAAAATCTCCCGGTTTGAAGTTATAATTCACACCGCCTGCCGCGTTGGTCAGAATGATCTTTTTTGCTCCGAGAAGTCCCATAAGACGTGTTGGAAGCACTACATCCGACATCGGATATCCCTCATAATAGTGCACACGTCCCTGCATGATCACCATAGGAACGCCCTCCACATGGGCAAACACAAATCTTCCCTTATGTCCTTTCACCGTGGATACCGGAAAACCTTCGATATCCGCGTAATTGATTGATGCCTCAATTTTTAAATCATCTGCGTAATCCCCAAGTCCGGAACCTAAAATAAGTGCCGCCTCCGGGACGAAATCTGTTTTCTCCCGGACACTTTTATAGCATTTCATTAATTTTTCATATACTTCGCTCATGGAATGTTCCTCCTTTTGCAAAAATAATATTATAATTAATGATGGAATAAGCGGATTCCGGTGAATGCCATGGCAATGCCGTATTTGTTACAGGTTGCAATGACATGATCATCACGGATAGAACCACCTGGCTGGGCGATGTATTTCACTCCGCTCTTATGAGCACGTTCCACATTATCTCCAAATGGGAAGAATGCATCGGAACCAAGCGCAACGTCAGTGTTTTTATCTAACCATGCGCGTTTTTCCTCCCTTGTAAACACTTCCGGTTTTACTTTAAAAATATTCTCCCATGCGCCATCTGCAAGCACATCCATATAGTCCTCACCGATGTAGAGATCGATCGCATTATCTCTGTCTGCACGTCCAATCTTATCTAAAAACTGAAGTCCGAGCACCTGTGGAGACTGGCGTAACCACCAGTTATCTGCCTTAGAGCCGGCCAGTCTGGTACAGTGAATTCTGGACTGCTGTCCGGCACCGATACCGATTGCCTGTCCACCTTTGACATAGCATACGGAATTGGACTGTGTGTATTTTAATGTGATCATGGAAATGGCAAGATCCATTTTTGCAGAATCCGGGATTTCCTTATTCTCTGTCACGATGTTGTCAAAGAAATGCTCATCGATCACAAGTTCATTTCTTCCCTGTTCAAATGTGATTCCAAACACTTCTTTATGTTCGATCGGAGCCGGTACATAATCCGGATCGATCTCGATCACGTTGTAGTTTCCTTTTTTCTTTGCCTTTAAAATCTCAAGTGCCTCATCTGTATAGCCCGGTGCGATCACACCATCAGACACCTCTCGTTTGATTACAAGTGCTGTCTCTTTGTCACAGACATCAGATAAGGAAATGAAATCGCCGAAAGAAGACATTCTGTCCGCGCCTCTGGCTCTGATATAGGCGTTTGCAAGCGGTGTGAACTCTACGTCCATATCGTCTACCCAATAGATTTTGCGCTCTACCTCAGACAATGGAAGTCCAACTGCTGCTCCAGCCGGAGATACATGTTTAAAAGAGGTTGCTGCCGGAAGTCCGGTTGCTTTTTTTAATTCACTTACCAGCTGCCAGCCGTTAAATGCATCTAAAAAGTTGATATAACCCGGTTTTCCGTTTAACACTTTGATTGGAAGCTCGCCGTTTTCCATATAAATTCTGGATGGTTTCTGGTTTGGATTACATCCGTATTTTAACTCTAATTCTTTCATCTTAATCTCCGCTCCTGCTTATCTTTGATTTTCTAAAAATTTATGGTCTTTACTTATTTTTATTTACAATTCTTGTCTCGTATTTTCCGGTTTCAATGTCAATGTAACGTACAAATAAGGAAACTTTGTTCTCCTCATTAAGATTTTCCCATACCAGACTGGTAAAGGTATCAATGTCTCCTTCCAGACCAACAAGCTTTGGTTCTCCCTCAAAACTTGGAAGCGGGTTTCCGTCTCCCATATAAGTGTGGATAAAATGTGCTTCTCCGGCAACCGGATTCTGATATGCAAATGTATAACGGTTACATGCGTCCGGATTTCCATTATTGCTCTTTAAGATAGACATTGCATAATTGTAAGTTCCATTGTCAATGTGCATAATTCCGGAAATTCTTGGTGTATAGTTTGGAGCATCCGGCTCAAACTCTCTGGTTCTTAATGCCTGCTCAAACGTCTGCTGTTTATCCATCAACTCATAAATCGTGTCTGTCTGATCCCCATTGGTAACAATTGTTTTATTGCCAAGTACACGAACCGGAGCATAAATAATCAGGCTTGGATCACTTAATTTCGAAGGATCAAATGCCTGTGTACGGATTCCTTCCCCATCCTCCACAAACACACGGTTGCGGCTGTTCTCACTTCTACCCATAATAAAGTAAGCAGTTACTGCATATTTACCATCTGCGGATTTTCCGATGACGATTCCACGTCCTGGATAAGAATTTCCTGCAAGTTCATTTGCTAATGAGATTGATTTCATAAATCCTCCTACTCTCCTCTGTTCTAGTTTTTAAAGCTATGGATCGGTGCCGGAATTCTTCCGCCACGATTGATAAATTCATCACATGAAAACTGATTTACCGGCATGATCGGTGCATAACCGAACAGTCCACCGAATTCCACCTGTTCGCCAACACCTTTTCCTATGACTGGAATCAGACGGCAGGCTGTTGTTTTCTGATTGATCATACCGAGCGCCATCTCATCTGCGATCATACCGGAGATCGTAGTTGCTTTCGTATCACCTGGAATTGCGATCATATCAAGGCCAACGGAACATACGCAGGTCATCGCCTCTAATTTTTCCAAAGTGATGGCACCAGCCTGAACTGCATTGATCATTCCCTGGTCTTCACTGACCGGAATGAATGCGCCACTCAGACCGCCGACATAAGAGGATGCCATGACGCCACCTTTTTTCACCTGATCATTTAACAATGCCAAAGCTGCTGTCGTTCCCGGTGCTCCTGCATACTCTAAGCCGATCTCGCAGAGAATGTCTGCCACACTGTCTCCGATTGCCGGTGTTGGTGCCAGAGACAGATCGACGATACCAAATGGAATATTTAAAAGTCTTGATGCCTCCTGTGCGACAAGCTGTCCGACACGTGTTACTTTAAACGCTGTCTTTTTGATCGTCTCGCAGAGCACTTCAAAATTCTCACCGCGCACTTTTTCAAGAGCTGTCTTAACAACGCCCGGTCCACTGACTCCGACATTGATGATCGCATCCGCCTCTGTCACGCCATGGAAAGCTCCTGCCATAAACGGATTATCATCCGGCGCATTGCAGAACACTACAAGCTTCATACAGTCCACGGAATCACGGTCTTTCGACTGTTCCGCCACCTCTAATAAAATCTCACCCATTAATTTGACTGCGTCCATGTTGATACCTGTCTTTGTAGACGCAAGATTGACCGAACTGCACACACGGTTCGTTCTGCCAAGTGCCATCGGAATAGACCGGATCAGCATCTCATCTGCTGTTGTCATTCCCTTGGAAACCAGTGCAGAATATCCGCCGATCAGGTTTGCTCCCACTTTTTCAGCGGCACGGTCTAATGTGTCGGCGATCGTTGCAAAATCTTCCGGTGTCTTACATGCAGAACCACCTACCAATGCGATCGGTGTCACGGAAATCCGTTTGTTCACGATCGGAATTCCAAATTCATGCTCGATTTTCTCGCCCACTGCAGCAAGATCTTTTGCAACAGTTGTGATGCGGTTATAAATATTGTCATTTAATTTATCCAGATTGGAATCAATACACTCTAAGAGACTGATACCAATGGTAATGGTACGGACATCAAGATTTTCCTGTTCGACCATTTTATTTGTCTCATTTACCTCAAAGAAATTAATCATTTACTGCTTTCCTCCCTAGATTCTGTGCATCATATCGAAGATCTCTGCTTTCTGGCACTTGATCGATACGCCGATCTCCTCGCCCAATACGTCCAGATCTTTCTGGCAGTCTGCAAAAGCTTTTGCAGCCTTTGTCATGTCAACGATCATCATCATATTGAAGTATCCAGATACGATGGTCTGGGAAATATCTAAAACATTTACTCCATTTTCTGACAGATAAGTACAGACTTTTGCAATGATACCTACTGTATCTTTTCCTACTACTGTAATTATGGTTTTATTTGCATTATGTTCCATGGTTCATGCCTCCTCACTGTATCCTGCCCGGTTCCGTCAGATTTTTCTCACGTTACCAAGATAAATTTTAATTATGTTCCATATTAGCATACTCTTTTTATTATATCCACTACTTAAGCTCTTTTTATTTATTAAATCATCTAATAAATGTTATTAGAATACTATTTTTTGCGATACTTCGTCACGCTTCGCCACAAACATTGGGAAATCATCACCCTTATAAGGGTTATCTCCCAGCTCCACTTCCAGACGTACCGTCTCATAGGCAAGCTCCGGATAATTATTTTCTTTGCTCAGATGTCCTAACACGATATGTTTCAAATGATCGTGGAGCACTTTTCCTAACAATTGTCCACTCCGCTCGTTCGACAAATGTCCTTTATCCCCAAGGATACGCTGTTTCAGAGGATATGGATATGCTCCTGCCTGAAGCATGCGCACGTCATGGTTGGCTTCTAAGAGCAGCACGTCCACATTCTGCAGCTTCTCCACAATATGGTCGTCATAGGTTCCAAGGTCTGTCATGACTGCCACGTTCTTTTCCTGCTGTCTGATCTTGTAGGCAACCGGATCTGCCGCATCATGGGAGATGGACACCGGTTCGATCGTAAGATCACCAATTGTAAACTCCCTTTCCGGCTCGATCACCTGAAAAAGTGCCTCGTCTATTTTTCCAACGGTTTTTGTATGTAAAATAGCATCAACGGTTTCCCCTGTTGCATACATCGGAATGCCATATCTTCTTGCAATCACTCCGAGTCCTGCGATATGGTCGATATGCTCATGTGTGATGAGAATTCCCTGCATATCTGCAGTCTTCAGATCAATACTGTTTAAACCGTTCTCAATCCTTTTTCCACTGATTCCCGCATCGATCAGCACATGACAATCATCTGAGCCGACACAAATACAATTTCCGCTGCTTCCGCTTGCAATACTGCATAATTCCATAAATCTATTTCTCTTTCCAAGCCAGTTCGATCACATCACCATCTTTTAATTCTGCGGTGTACTGGGCGTTCTGACCATTTAATTTTGTAATGATTGCTCTTCCTGCAGAGGCAGAAAGGTCAAATTCGTAAAATTCAAAGATATCCACAAACATATAGGACTCTCTTCCCGTCAGCTTAACCGGTGTGCCATTGATGATAACTTCCACAGAATGTGTTTCCTTCTCTTTTGCATCATCCGAAGTTTCGTTATCTGCAAGACTTTCTTCCGCTGTCTGCGTTTTTTCATCCGCTGTCTCAGATGCATCATCCACCGGTGTGCTGTCCTCTGTCTCACCTGCTGCCTCACTGTCTGAAACATTCTCCTCCGATACCTCTGTGGTATCTGCTGCTTCTTCCATGCTCTCGGCAGTCTTTTCTTCTGTTGTATCAGACTCATGTGTACGGAAAGACAAAATCGTCCACTCAATATTAAAGTTCTCATAGACAAGATAATTCAGGTCGACCACACGGTTATTCACAATGATCTCTTTTTCCGTGTCGATTTCCACATCCATAAATTCTGCGATCTGCTCGACGGTATAATAAGCCCTTGTCTCAATCTCGTCTCCCTCTTTGATCTGGTAAGAGGCAGGTTCTAATTCACCGTTTACCTCTACAAAACGCGGGCATACGATTTTCTTGCCGTTGACGATAAATGTTATGGTGGATGTGTGATACTCCTCTAACTGTTCGATGGTGATCACGGCATCTGCTCCCACAGTGGATGGACAGATCTCGATCTCTGAATTCGGTTCTAACCTGGTATTGATACTTGCCGGTTTTCCATTCATAGTGATCACGGCAGATTCCCCTGGCAGACCTCTCTCCACTTTTGCCACACCATTGACGGTATAGTTCACTTCTTTTCCACGTTTCGGGAACAGATCTTCATTGGCTATTCCCGCCTGTAATGCGGCATCCATGATCAGAAGCTTATTGTTGTCATACATCTTAATCCGTTCGCCGTTCAAATGTACCATGATAAAACTGTTTTTCTGGTCATAATAATTCAAACAGATACCGATCGGTGTTACGATGAGCGGATCTTTTTCGATATCCGGCTGTTCAAAGGTTACTTCCTGCAGTACTTCCTCACCTCGGAGAGCGACACGCTCCTGTGGAAGTCCAAGTTTATCTGCCAGCATCTCGGTGTAACCGTGGATTTTTCCGCCTCCACCAACGACAAATGTAGCACTGACAGTCTGTCCGCCATTTAACTCTTTGATTTTCTCTGCCACTGCTGTTGTCATTTTATCTGCCACCGGCTCTACCAGTTCCCACACTTCCTTCGCCGGAATGGAGTGCTCGATCATCATGATATCTTTGTATGTGATCATCTCCCCGGTCGAACTTGCAAGTTTGATGCGCTCTGCAGTCTGGAAATCGACCAGATAATGCTGCACGATCAGTTCTGTCAGTTCATCCCCTGCAAGCGGAATCATACCATAGGCGATGATACTTCCATCTTTCGTGACAGAAATATCCGATGTTCCGGCTCCGACATCGACCAGTGCGATATTCAGCATACGGAATGTTTCCGGGATCGCAACATCGATCGCCGCAATAGGCTCCAATGTCATATTGGCGACGTCAAGACCTGCCTGCGCCACTGCGGAATACAGTCCGTCCACAACATCCTCCGGCAGAAATGTCACAATGATATCCTCACTGATCACCTCTGCCTTATGTCCCTCGATGTTGGAATAAACCTCCTCATTCAGATAATATTTCACAACAGAATATCCCACGCAGTAGAACTTGTATTTTGTGTCATTTTTTTCTTTTAATATGGACTGTGCCTTTTCAATTCCAAGCAGATCCAGTGTATGGATATCTTCCTTCGTAACAACGGTCTCTTCCGGATATTCGTATTCTACATTTGTCGTTACTGTTTTTAACACACGACCGGCTGCTGCGATACATACTTCTGTCAGCGGACATTCAATCTGTTTCTCCAATTCCTCTTTTACCGTCTGGATCACTTTTCCCACACGGCCAATGTCATGAATCTGGCCATCGATCATCGCCCTTGTCTCATGCTGCATGACATACTGTGCCACAACGACAAATTCATTTCCTTCCTTATATCCAACCGTACCTACTACATTTCGTGTTCCAATGTCCAGTCCAAATACATATGGCTGTTCGAATGTCTGTGTTTCATTCATCTGTAGTGTCCTCTCACTTACCTTTTCTTTGTAATTCCCTGATCCGTTCCAATTGTCTGCAAAATCCATCAGATAGCGCACACTGCCGCATCGATCTGTCTGTGCATTTCCTCTAACCCTTCATTGTTGTCGATCACAACACCGCAATGTTTCCGGTACTCTGCTTCCTTCAACTGACTCGAAAAAATCTGCTGTACCTTCTCTCTGGAATACCCACGGGATTCCATCAGTCTTGCCTCGCGGATTTCCTCTCTGGTATAAATATACCAGAGTTCATCACAAATTTCATCATAATGTTCTTCAATTAAAAGTGCCGCTTCCAAAACAAGCAGTGCAAGTGTTCCTTCCTGTCTCTCTCTTTTCGCTTCTGCTATCACATATGCTTTCACTGCCGGATGTACGATCCCGTTCATCCTGACACGCTTGTTCTCGTCTGAAAAGATCACCTTCGCCAGTTTTATCCGGTCAAAATGTCCATCTTCCTTATAAATATCATGCTCCGGAAAAGCCTGTCTGATCTGCTCATAACAGTCCGTTCCAGGCTCCATCAGTTCATGTGCGATCTCATCCGCCAGCATGACACGTACGCCCGGTTTGGTTGCCAGATAATCTAAAACTGCTGATTTTCCAGCTCCTACACCACCTGTGATCCCTATAAATTTCATATTTTCCGTCCACCCTTATCTTCTTTCGTGCTGTCCGCTTCTGATGCAAAGCTATTTTGCTTCGTACCAGTTCTTTCCGGTGTGAAGGTCAATCGCCAGAGCCACCTTCAGATCTGCTGCCTGCTGCATACCTTCTGTCAGTATCTCTTTTACTCTGTCGATCTCATCCTCTGCTGTCTCGATCAAAAGTTCGTCGTGCACCGTGATGATCAGTCTTGACTTTAAATGTTCCTCTAACAGCCTGTCATGCACACGTATCATAGCGATCTTGATAATGTCTGCGGCTGTTCCCTGAATTGGTGCATTCATTGCCACACGCTCTCCAAAAGAACGCTGCATAAAGTTACTGCTGGAAAGTTCCGGGACCGGACGCCTTCTTCCAAACATGGTTGTCACATATCCGTTCTTTTTGGCATCCTCCACAAGTCCGTCTAAAAATGTCTTGATCTTCGGATAAGTTTCAAAATACCGTTCGATATATTCTGCTGCCTCTTTTTTACTGATACTGAGATCCTGGCTTAATCCAAAGGAACTGATTCCATATACGATCCCAAAGTTTACCGCTTTGGCATTCCTTCGCTGTAAATCCGTCACCTCGTCAAACGGAATGTGGAATACCTGTGATGCGGTGATTCTGTGGATATCCTGCGCCTCCCTGTACGCCTCGATCAATTTCTCATCCCCGGACATATGCGCTAACACACGAAGCTCGATCTGCGAATAATCGGCGTCCATGAACACATATCCCTCTGCCGGTAAAAATGCTTTTCGAATGAGTCTGCCAAGTTCGATCCTCATCGGGATATTCTGAAGATTCGGTTCTGTACTGCTTAATCTTCCGGTAACTGTGATCGTCTGGTTGAAGGAAGTGTGGATTCTTCCATCCTCTTTAATATAATTGGCAAGGCCATCTGCATAAGTGGATTTTAACTTGGTAAGCTGACGGTACTCCAAAATATCTGCAACGATCGGATACTCTGGTGCAAGTTTGTCTAACACATCTGCTGCTGTCGAATATCCGGTCTTTGTCTTCTTTCCGTAAGGCATTTCGAGTTTTTCAAACAGGATCACACCTAACTGTTTTGGAGAATTGATATTAAACTCTTCCCCTGCTTCCTGATAAATCCGGGTTTCTAACTCTTTGATGCGGACTGCAAGTTTCTCCCCGTACTCTTTCAGATTAACTGCATCAATGGCAATTCCTGTGTGTTCCATGTCTGCAAGGGTAAACACTAACGGCATCTCAATGGTTTCATAGAGCTGTTCCATTCCGGTTGCCTTCAGCTCTTCCATCATTGCCTTTTTGCTGGAAAATGCAGTGTACGCCATAAAGCAGACTGTCTTTAATAATCCTTCCGGTTTCTCATCCATTGCCATATCATAGCCTGACTTTCCAATCAGATCCACTCTCGATGGGATCATCAGGCTACAGTAATCCTTTGCGATGTCTTCATACGGATATTCATTTTTTAACGGATTCAGCAGATATGCTGCGATGACGTTGTCAAAAATGTTTTTCTGGTTCAGACATCCGTTCTCGCTCTGCTCGATCATATGGAGCAGTCCAAGCTGCGGTTTTAAATCCAGTGTCATGTATCCTGCCGCCGCAGAGTGTGTGAGAAGGTCTGACAACACGCTGCTTGTCAGTTCTTCCCCAGCCTTGAAAAAGTAGGTGTCTTTCTCCCCAAAGCAGACTGCCATTCCAAGGAATTCATTCGTCTGCGGTGCTGCAAAAAGATTCATCTGCCCACCGGCTTCCATGTCCGCATCCTTTTTTTCCTCCATCGGAATGATCTGGAATGCACATTCTGTGCCTTTGATCTTCGCAAAAATCTTTTCGGCTTCCTTTTTCTCTGTCACAAGTTTAAAATGTTCTTCCGCCTGATTCTTTGGTGCATCCACCTCAAATCTGCCAAGCATATTTTTAAACTCCAGACGTTTGCACAAAAGATATGCTTCCTCTGTATACAGATCTTTGATCTGTTCTAATCTTGCACTCTGCAGATCATAGTCGATATCCGCATGGATCTCGATCGTCGCTAATGTCTTACTCATCTGCGCAAGTTCATAATTCTCTTTTAAATTTTTACTTGCCCTCGGTGGCTTGATCTCATCCACATGCGCATAACAGTTTTCAATGCTGCCGTACTGCGCAATGAGAGCTGTTGCTGTCTTTTCTCCGATTCCCGGAACGCCCGGGATATTATCCGAAGTATCGCCCATCAATGCTTTCACATCGATAAACTCGATTGGCGTCACATGATATTTGTCCAAAACTTCCTTCGTATTATAATCCTCGATCTCGGTTCCGGTGCGCTTTGTTTTCGGAATACGGATTTTAATATGGTCGGTAGCAAGCTGCAATAAATCCCTGTCTCCTGACACAACGGATACTTCAAGTCCCTCTGCTTCGCTGCGTTTTGCAATGGTCCCCAAAATATCATCTGCCTCATACCCACCTTTTTCCACGATAGTCACACCCATGGCTTTTAACATTTCCTTCATCAGAGGCACCTGCTCGCGGAGTTCCTCCGCCATCAGCTTTCTGGTTCCCTTGTATTCTGCATACATCTTATGACGAAAAGTTGGCTGTGATACATCAAAGGCAACCGTCAGATAATTTGGCTGTTCCTCCTCTAAAATCTTGAATAAAATATTTAAAAATCCATAGACCGCATTGGTATGAAGTCCCTCGGAATTGGT
>ERZ773228.3544-NODE-3544-length-12730-cov-4.876844_pt1 | contig 12730 bp, 8 predicted proteins | sample MGYA00580524_ERZ773228 | MGnify/ENA primary metagenome ERZ773228 (study PRJEB29015, sample SAMEA2737768) | human gut metagenome | biome: human gut; feature: human-associated habitat; material: faeces | place: China | collected 2012 ...
GCATTTCGGTGTGTCGGGTTTGACTGTAGGAATGGAAAGGGCAAGTTCACCGTCGAGCCGTCGGCGCGCGTGATGACGTCGCTGCCGACAACATGGGTAAAGCTCGCCTTCTCACCCGTTACGATGGCGGTCTTGGTGGCCTGGTCAAATTCGATCCTTGCGCCCATGGCCTCCAGCGCGGCGCGCAGCGGCACCATCGTGCGCCCGTTCTTCACCTCGGGCACCGCGTCGGTGAAAGCAATGCATCGGTCGCCCAGCAGCACATTGACCTGCCCGGCCACGCCGCCGAGCGCCTTGATGTTCTGCTCGCGCTGTTCCTTTGAAACCGTCGCGGCAGCCTTCGGATCGGCGCTGACGAGAATATAGGTCGGACCGTCGGCTCCGCCGATGATGCCAATATCCTCGCCCGCCGCGCTTGCGGGGACGGCCAGCGCCAGCGCCAACATCAGCGCCAGCAGAAGAGCGATCAGTTTTTTCATTTTTCCATTCTCCTTCCCTGTGTGGGTCCATTGGGTATCCTGTTCCTTCAGCGTACCATAAACGCCGCTCTTTTGCAAGGGCTTTGCCCCGTTTTCCGCCCTCCTACGAAATGTCCGCCAGTTCCAGATACTTGTAGCCGTTCTCTGCGATATGGTCCTTGCGGCCCTGCAGATTGTCGCCGAGGAGCAGATCGAATACCTGCGCGGTCGCCTCCGCGTCCTCGGGCATGACCTTGATGAGACGGCGCGTTTCGGGGTTCATGGTCGTCAGCCACATCATCTCCGGGTCGTTCTCGCCGAGGCCCTTGGAGCGGTCGACCTTATAGCGCTTGCCCTCAAGCGTTTTTACGATGTCGTTCTTCTCCTTGTCGGAGTAGGCGAACCACGTCTTGTCGCCGCAGTTGATCTCAAAGAGCGGCGTTTCCGCGATGTAGACGTAGCCCTCGCGGATGAGCGTGGGGCAGAGACGGTAGATCATCGTCAGGATCAGCGTGCGGATCTGGAAGCCGTCCACGTCCGCATCGGTGCAGATGACGACCTTGCTCCAGCGTAGATTGTTGAGGTCGAAGGCGTTGAGCTCCTTGACCGCCTTGCCCTGCACCTCCACGCCGCAGCCGAGCACCTTCAGAAGATCGGTGATGATCTCGCTCTTGAAAATACGGGCGTAGTCGGCCTTGAGGCAGTTCAGAATCTTGCCGCGCACGGGCATGATGCCCTGAAACTCCGCGTCGCGCGAGAGCTTGACGCTGCCGAGAGCACTGTCGCCCTCAACGATATAAATTTCGCGGCGGGACACGTCGCGCGTGCGGCAGTCCACGAACTTCTGCACGCGGTTGGAAATGTCGATATTGCCGGAGAGCTTTTTCTTGATGTTCAGCCGCTGCTTTTCCGCGCTCTCGCGGCTTCTTTTGTTGATGAGCACCTGCTCGGCGATCTTGAGCGCCTCGACGCGGTTCTCGATGAAGTAGGTCTCCAGGCGGGACTTCAAAAAGTCCGTCATGGCCTCCTGCACAAATTTGTTCGTGATGGATTTCTTCGTCTGGTTCTCGTAGCTCGTCTGCGTGGAGAAGTTGTTGGACACAAGCACGAGGCAGTCCTCCACGTCCTGCCAGGTGATCTTGCTCTCGTTCTTCTGATACTTGCCGCTGTCCTTGAGATATTTGTCGATGGCGTAGACGAAGGCGGTCTTAGTCGCCTTTTCCGGCGCGCCGCCGTGCTCGAGCCACGAGGAGTTGTGGTAGTGCTCGATGACGTTCACGCGGTTGGAAAAGCAGCACGCGCAGGAGAGCTTGACCTTGTACTCCGGTTTATCTTCGCGGTCGCGGCCGCGGCGCTCCGTCTCCCAGAAAACGGGCGTGGTCAGCGCGCCCTCGCCCGCCAGCTCGGTCACATAGTCCACGATGCCGTTTTCGTAGAGGAACTCCTGCGTCTCGAATTTGCCGCCCACCTGGTCGCGGAAGCGGAACGTGATGCCCGCGTTCACGACCGCCTGACGGCGCAGCACGTCGGTAAAATACGACGCGGGGATGTTGATGTCGGTAAACACGTCGAGATCGGGCAGCCAGCGCGTGAGCGTGCCGGTCTTCTTGCCGCGGTCGGTCGGCTCGATCTTCAGCTCCTCGCCCTTTTTGCCGGTGATCTGCCCGCGCTCAAAGTGGAGGGAATATTTGTTCCCGTCGCGCCAGACGGTCACATCCATATAGCGCGAGGCGTACTGCGTGGCGCAGGCGCCGAGGCCGTTGAGGCCGAGGGAGTATTCGTAGTTGTCGCCGTCGAGATTGTTGTACTTGCCGCCGGCGTAAAGCTCGCAGTACACAAGCTCCCAGTTGTAGCGCTTTTCCTTGGGGTTCCAGTCCACGGGACAGCCGCGCCCGTTGTCCTCCACCTCGATGCTGCCGTCGGCGTAGTGTGTGAGCGTGATGACCTTGCCGTGCCCCTCGCGCGCCTCGTCGATGGAGTTCGAGAGGATCTCGAACACCGCGTGCTCGCAGCCGTCCAGTCCGTCCGAGCCAAAGATAACGCCCGGGCGCTTGCGCACGCGCTCCGCACCCTCGAGTAAGGAAATGCTCTCGTTGCCGTAATTCTTTCCTGCCTTTGCCATTTGTCTTCTCCGTTTCCATAGGATACTATTCCTTGTATATTATAGCAGCTCCGTCCCACAATAGCAAGTGTTTTGATGCGCTCCCGCGCCGCGCTCCGCGCTTGTTAAAAAGTCGCACAGCATTCTCAAATAGTTTTCGTATCGGTCAAAAAATAATCGAGCGTCAACCTGTAAATTTCTTGTAAAATCAAGGTTATTCACAGTTTCCACAGAGTTATCCACATTCATTATGTCAACACAAAATCACGCAAAAAATGCGCTTTTTCTCTCCCATTCGACCTCTTGCAATGTGCGCGCAGGTGTGCTACCATAGGCGCAGAAAATCCGCGTGCGCTCCATTCCGCACGCAGACAAGGAGGACCCATTCCATGCAGGCATTTGAATTTTACTGCCCGACTAAGATCTATTTCGGCAAGGGCGCGGAGGCCCGCGTCGGCGAGGCGGTCAAGCACTTCGGCGGCACGAAGGTCTTTATCGTCTACGGCGGCCACAGCGCCGTGAAGAGCGGGCTTATCGCGCGCATTGAGCAAACGCTCACCGACGCAGGGCTTGAGCACATGAGCTTCGGCGGCGTGCAGCCCAACCCGCGCCTGTCCCACGCGCGCGAGGGCGTGCAGAAGGCGCTCGCCTTCGGCGCGGACTTCATTCTCGGCGTCGGCGGCGGCAGCGTGATGGACACATCCAAGGCCATTGCCCACGGCGTTGCCAACCCCGAAACGGACATCTGGGATTTCTGGAGCAAGAAGGCGGCGCTCACCAAAACGAGCAAGCTCGGCGCAGTGCTGACCATCTCCGCCGCCGGCAGCGAGACGAGCGACAGCGCCGTGCTCACGAACGATGAGACGACGCTCAAGCGCGGTCTGAACACCGATCTGCAGCGTCCGCTCTTCGCCATCATGGACCCCGAGCTGACCTATACGCTCCCGCGCTATCAGGTCGGCTGCGGCGTGGTGGACATCATGATGCACACGCTTGAGCGCTACTTCAACCCCGGCCATCCCTCCAACCGCATGACCGACGAGATCGCCGAGGGCCTGCTGCGCACGGTGATCGACGCGGGCCGCGTCGCCATGCAGGACAGTCACAATTATGACGCCATGAGCGAGATCATGTGGGCCGGCTCCCTCTCGCACAACAACCTCACGGGCCTCGGCGGCGTGAAGGACTTCTCCGTGCACCAGTTCGGTCACGAGCTCTCCGGTATGTTCGACGCCGCGCACGGCGCGACGCTCTCGGTCATGTGGCCGCAGTGGGCGCGCTATGTGGTGGACACCGATCCCGCGCGCTTCGCGCACTACGGCGAGGCCGTTTGGCGCCTTACCCGCAAGGACGGCGAGAGCGACCGTGACCTTGCCCTCCGCGCCATCGACACGACCGAGGAGTTTTTCCGCTCCATTGATATGCCGACCACCTTCACCGAGCTCGGCATCGGCGTGCTCAGCGAGGAGCAGCTGCGCGAGCTTGCCGAGCGCTGCACCTTCTTTCACACCCGCGTTGTTGGCAAGTTCTGCCCGCTCGATTACGACGGCATCCTCGCCGTCTATCGCATGGCAAACAAGTAAACCGCACAAAGGAAAGGCGTGCCGTCCGGCACGCCTTTCCTCTCTATTTACCGTTTCAAAATGCCCAGAAGCCCGCGTCTGAGGATCCGCCCGCCCGCGGAGACGAGTTGCGTCTCGATCTTGGACTGGAGCCGCTCGGCCTTTTTCTTTGCCGCGGCAGCCTCACGCTCGCGCTTTTTCTGCTCGGCCTCGGCGGCCCTCTCCGCCCTCCGGCGCGCCTCGTCCTCCAGCTTTTGTGCGCGGCGGCGCTCCTCATCCTCTAACTTCTGCGCGCGCCTGCGCTCCTCGTCCTCTAACTTCTGGCGGCGCTTTTCCTCGGCGGCCTCCTCCTTGGCGCGCTGCTTTTCCTGCTCCGCAGCCAGCCTTTCCTGCGCGAGGCGGTCCTCCTCCTGCTGCTTTTGCAGCGCCGCGGCATCCGCCTGCTCGGTCAGCACCTCGTAGGCGGAGAGATTGTCCACCGCGTCGTCGTACTTCTCCATACCGTCATGCAGCATGGCCTTCATGCGCGCCATCGGCTCGGGCGCACCCATGAGGCTCTGCGGGCAGACGATCTTTGTGCGCTGCACGATGGTCGGCACACCCTGTTCATCTAAAAACGAGGTCAGCGCCTCGCCGACACCCAGCTCCATAATGGCATCCTCCGCGCGGAAGGCGGGATTGGCGCGGAACGCCTGCGCCGCGACGCGCACAGCCTTCAGCTCGGCGGGCGTATAGGCGCGCAGCGCGTGCTGCACGCGGTTGGAGAGCTGCGCGAGCACCGCGTCGGGAATGTCGCTCGGGCTCTGCGTCACGAAGAACACGCCCACGCCCTTCGAGCGGATGAGCTTAACGGTCTGCTCGATCTTCTGCACGAGGACCGCCGGCGCGTCGCGGAAGAGCGTGTGCGCCTCGTCGAAGAAGAACACCAGCTTGGGCTTTTCCAGATCGCCCGCCTCGGGCAGGCTCTCAAACAGCTCCGAGAGCATCCACAAAAGGAAGCTCGCGTAGAGCGTCGGGTTCTGCACCAGCTTCACGCAGTCGAGCACGTTGACCATGCCGCGGCCGTCTGCGTCGGTGCGCATCCAGTCATAGATGTCGAGCGGCGGCTCGCCGAAGAAGAGGTCGCCGCCCTGCTGCTCGAGCGGCAGCAGCGCGCGCAGGATCGCCGCGACGGACTGCGGCGTGATGTTGCCGTAGGTCATCATGTACTCCGCGCGGTGCTCACTGACGTAGTTCAGCATGGCGCGCAGGTCCTTGAGATCGAGAAGCAGCAGTCCCTTGTCGTCCGCGATGCGGAACACGATGTGCAGAATGCCCTCCTGCGCGGGCGTGAGGCTGAGGATGCGGGACAAAAGCTCAGGCCCCATGTCGCTCACCGTCGCGCGGACGGCGTGGCCGCCGGTCTGATAAATGTCCCAGAAGGTCGTGGGATAGCCCTTGTAGGCAAAGCTGCCGCGCAGACCGAAGCGGTCGATGCGCTTTTCCATGCCCTCGCTGCTCACACCGGGGGCGCAGATGCCCGCGACGTCGCCCTTGACGTCGCACAGGAATACCGGCACGCCCGCGTCGGAAAAGCTTTCGGCCATCACTTTCATCGTGATGGTCTTGCCCGTGCCGCTCGCGCCCGCGATCAGGCCGTGGCGGTTGCACATATTGAGCGCAAGCTCCACGCGCGCGCCGTCCGCAAGTCCCATGTAGATCTTACCGTTTTCGTACATCGTGCCATCCTCCGTTGTTTGATTCGATGGCAACATTATAGAATATCGTGCGGCGCGGCGCAAGAGAAAAGCGCGGCCCCGCCGCGCTTTTTCCTATCCCATCAGCATCAGCACCACGCCGTACACGACGCTCGCGAGCGTGCCGAACACGATCACTGGCCCCGCGATGACGAACATCTTCGCCGCCATGCCGGTGATGATGCCCTCGGCCTTGAAGTCGATGGCGGGCGAGACGACGGAGTTGGCAAAGCCCGTGATCGGCACGAGCGTGCCCGCCCCCGCGAAGCGGGCAAGGGAATTATACAGGTTCAGCCCCGTGGTCAGCGCCGCTAAAAAGATAAGCGTGACGGAGGTCGCGGTGCCCGCGTCGGCCTTGTCGAGCCCGAAGGACCTGTAGCCGTCCAGAATGAGCTGACCGAGCACACAGATCGCGCCGCCGATCAGAAAGGCGAGCGCCGTATCCTTGACGATGGGGGATCTCGGCGACTTCTGCTTGATATACGCCTGATATTCCTGCGGTGACATATCCATAAGATCACTCCTTTTGGCATAGCATTTCCAGCGGGAGTATTTTTATCCATCGTTGCCTTTCCCCGCAAAATCGGCTACAATGGACGCGAGGTGATACCATGCGCTCACTTGGGCTTTACATCCACATTCCGTTCTGCAAGGCGAAGTGCATTTACTGCGACTTCTACTCCCTGCCGCGCGCCGAGGGGCAGATGGACGCTTACGTCTCCGCGCTGACCGCGCAGCTCGCCGCGTGGCGGGAGCGCACGGCGGACTGCACCGTAGACACCGTTTACTTCGGCGGCGGCACGCCGAGCTATCTCGGCCCCGCCCGCCTGTGCCGCCTTCTGGACGCGGTTTTTCAAAGCTACCGCGTCGCCCCCGGCGCGGAGATCACGCTCGAGGCCAACCCCGACAGCGCGCAGGATATTTCCGCCCTGCGGCAGCTGCACGATGCAGGCTTCGACCGCCTCTCGCTCGGGATGCAGTCCGCGGACGACGCGGAGCTGCGGCGCATCGGGCGCGTCCACACGCACGCGCAGACCGTCCGCGCGGTGGAGAACGCTCGCGCCGCGGGCTTTGACAATTTGAGTCTCGACCTCATCTACGGCCTGCCCGAGCAGACGATGACGCGCTGGCAGGCAAACCTCGACGCCGCGCTCGCGCTCGCGCCCGAGCATCTTTCCTGCTACGGGCTGAAGGTCGAGGAGGGCACGCCGCTCTTTGCGCGGCGCGAGCGCTTCACGCTGCCGGACGACGACACGCAGGCGGATATGTACCTCTCCGCGGTCGGACTTCTCGCGCGGCAGGGCTATGAGCAATATGAGATCTCCAACTTCTGCCGCCCGGGACGGGCGTCCCGCCACAACAGCCGCTACTGGACGCTCGCGGAATACCTCGGCTTCGGCCCCGGCGCGCACAGTGACTTCGGCGGCGAGCGCTTTGCGCTCGCGCGCGATCTCGACGCCTATCTTGCGGGACACATCGTCTATTCCGAGTGCTCCGCGCCCTCGGCGCGTGAGCGGGAGACCGAGCGCGTCATGCTCGCGCTCCGCACGACCCGCGGCGTCGCCGCGGATACACTGCCGGAAGCCGCGCGGCGCATTCTCCGGAATTGTGAAGCCCACGGCCTCGCCCATCTTTCCGGCGGCTTTTATGCCCTCACGCCCCGCGGCTTTCTGGTCTCCAACGCCATCCTTGTCGATCTTTTGGAAACAATGGAGCTTTGACGGAACTTTTTTCCGTCTTTCTTCGTCTTTACTTTTAAGGGCCTTCATGGTATAGTAACGTTATGTCAACTTTTGCTGTGCAAAAGCATAGCAAAAACAGGTATGTGCCGTATTTCAAAAGGAGATCATTATGAAAGCACTGTCCCGCAAATGCACCGCCTTTCTCTTATCCCTCACCCTGCTGCTGACGCTCGCGCCGACGGCGCTCGCCTCCGAAGCGCTGGGCGATGACCTCGACCTGCGCTCGACGACGCTCAACCGCGGCGCCGAGCTCGGCGAGGGCACGTTCTGGAGCAACACCTTCTCCGACCTGCGGCAGGAAAACTACGTCGTCTACACGCCGAACACGAGCGTGACGCCCATCGTCACCTACGGCGATTACACCACCGCGACGAGCACCGTCTCCGCCGCCGCCAAGCGGCTGGAGGAGCAGGGCCTGCGTGTGGTCGCGGGCATCAACGGCGACTACTACGATACGCTCAACGGCGCGCCGCTCGGCACGGTGATGACCGATGGCGTGCTGCGCGTCGCCTCCGCGAGCAACTATGCCGTCGGCTTCCGCGCGGACGGCACAGCCATCCTCGGCGCTCCGGCGCTGGCAATGCAGGTCGAGAGCGCCAACACGTCCTTTTCCATTGCCGCCGTCAATCAGGTGCGCTACTCCTACGGCGGCATCTACCTCTACACCTACGATTTCAACGCCCGCCGCTCCACCGGCACCAACGCCGCGGGCTATGACGTGGTCTGCTCGGCGGTCGACGGCCGCCTGAGCATCGGCGAAACGCTGACGCTCACCGTGGACGAGATCCTGCCCGAGGCCACCGACACCGCCGTGCCCGAGGGCAAATACGTCCTGACGGCGAACCTCCTCTCCGGCGAGGAGAACCTTGCTCTGCTGCGCGCGCTTGCGGTCGGCGACACGCTGACCGTCACCGTCCGCGCAGCGGACGAGGGCTGGAACGATGTGGATTACATGATCGGCGCGCTCTATCAGCTCGTGGAGAACGGCGAGGTCTGCAAGGGGCTTGAGGCCGGCGCCGCGCCGCGCACCGCCATCGGTCAAAAGGCCGACGGCAGCCTTGTGCTCTACACCATCGACGGCCGTCGGAAGGGCTACTCCATCGGCGCGAGCCTGACGCAGGTCGCGCAGCGCATGATCGAGCTCGGCTGCGTGACCGCGCTGAGCCTGGACGGCGGCGGCTCGACGACTCTGTGCGTCACGCTGCCGGAGGACGGCAATGCCGGCGTCTACAACACCCCCTCCGAGGGCAGCCTGCGCGCCGTGACGAACCACATCTTCCTCGTTGCGTCGAATGAGCCGAGCGGCACGCTCGACCACATCGCGCTGCGCCCGGAAAGCGACCGCGTGCTCGCGGGCGCGCAGGTCCTGCTCCGCGCCGCCGCCATCGACACGAACTACATCCCCATGGATAAGGAGGTCTCCATCGCAAGCGACCGCGGCAGCGTGCGGACCGACGAGCTGGGCAATACGGTCCTGACCGCGCCGAAAACCGCCGGCACCGTGACCGTCGGCGCAAAGGTCGGCGGCAAGTACACCACCGCTGAGGTTCGCGTGATCGAGACGCCGGGCGAGATCCGCCTCGGCAAAAGCGGCACGCTCACCGAGCTGCGCGTCTCCCCCGGCGCGAGCGTCGAGCTGACCGCGCAGGCCTATCAAAACCACCTCTCCCTGCTCGCGCAGAACGCCTGCTTCACCTGGACCACCGAGGGCGGCGTCGGCACGGTCGATGAAAACGGCGTCTTTACCGCCGCCGACCATGCCGCCTACGGCAGCCTGACCGTCCGTGCGGGCGAGACCACGCGCACCATCCCCGTTTATGTCACCTCCGATCCTCTGGTCCTGCTCGACGGCTTCGAGGGCGAGCAGACCGTCCTGACCCAAAATACCGACAAGAGCTTCGTCCGCTTCGGCTCCGCCTCCGCACGCTGGGACTATCGCGCCGAGAACGTCCCCGAGAACGCGGAGGAGCTCCTTCTGAGCGTGGAGCGAACCTACGCCGTCCCCTCCGGCTATGACCGTGTAACGCTCTGGGTCTACGGCGATGGACAGCGCGAGACGCTCGCCCTCACGACCGATGCGGGCGAAACGAACACTGCCGTGATCGACTTCACCGGCTGGCAGCAGCTCACCTTTACCCTCCCCGACAAAGCCGCGAGCATCACCGGCTTCGCCCTGCGCCTGCCGTCGGCTCTGAGCGGCACGCTGTACCTCGATCAGCTCGTCGCGGCCCGCGAGGGCATGAGTGATACCGCCGCGCCGGAAATCTCCGTCTCCCTCTCCGAGGACGGCACGGCCCTGACCGGCAAGGTCTTTGACGCCGTGGACGGCGGCTCGCTCGCCACGCTGCGCGTGACGCTCGACGGCAAAGCGCTCAGCTTCACCTACGACCACCAGACCGGCGCGCTCCACGCTGCGCTGCCTGCCGCGGACGGCAAGGCGCACCGCATCGCCGTCATCGCCGGCGACGCGAGCGGCAGCCTCGCCCGCACCGGCCTAAGCATCACCCCGTCGGAGCTGTCCGCCGCCTTCCCCGATACGGACGGTCACTGGGCCAACGCCGCCGTGAGCTTCCTGAAGGCGAGCGGCGTCACCACCGGCGACGATCTTGGGAACTTCAATCCCGACAGCCCCATCACCCGTCAGGAATTTGCCGTGCTGCTCTGCCGCTGGCTCGCGCCCGCGCAGGACACTTCCTCCGTTGAGCTGCCCTTTGCCGACAGCAACCGCATTGCCGATTGGGCGAAGGACGGCGTGCGCGCCATGTATGCCCTCGGCGTAACGAAGGGCAGCTACGACGGCTACGGCCGGCTCTGCTTCCTCCCCACCGCGACCATCAGCCGTCAGGAGGCGCTGACGATGCTCGGCCGTCTCCTTGAGCTGGGCTACGCCGCGCCGGAGTGGGGCTTCACCGACAGCGACGCCATTGCGGACTGGGCGCGCGGGCACATCAACACGCTCTGCGCGATCGGCGCGCTCTCCGGCTACGCCGACGGCGGTATCCACCCCACTGAGCCCATCACCCGCGCACAGGTCGCCGCAACGCTGTTCAGCATGACGTAAAAAACGCAAGCAGCTCTTGCCGAGCCTTCGGCAAGAGCTGTCTGCGTGATTGTGTGGAGGGACTCTCGTCCCCTGGTATAGAAACCGCCTTCGGGCGGTTTTTATCATTTTTTACTCATTCTCGAGCATCCGGTAGCCCACGCCGATCTCGGTGAATATGTACTCGGGCGCGGCGGGATTCTTCTCGATCTTGCGGCGGATGTTCGCCATGTTCACGCGCAGGATCTGATTGTCCGCCTTGGCCTTGGGGCCCCAGATCTCGCGGATGAGGAAATCGTAGGTCAGCACCTTACCGGCGTATTTGCCCAGCAGCGCCACGATCTTGAACTCGTTGAGCGTGAGGTGAACGTCCTCCCCGCGCATGAGAACATGGTGCTTGTCGTAGTCGATGGTCAGGTCGCGGACCGTATACTTGCCGGACTGCGCGATGGAGTCGTTGTCAAGGCCCGTGCGCGTATGGCGGATGGCCGTGCGGATGCGGGCGAGCAGCTCACTCGTCCCGAAGGGCTTTTCGATGTAATCGTCCGCGCCGAGATCGAGCGCCGCGACCTTGTCGCCCTCGTGCGTACGCGCGGAGACCACGATGACCGGCACGCTCGACCAGGCCCGCACCTGCTTGAGCACCTCCATGCCGTCCATGTCGGGAAGACCGAGGTCAAGGATGATCAGGTCGGGACAATGCGACGAGATCATCGACAGCGCCTCCTTCGCGCTGCCCGCCATGAGCGTGTCGAAGCCGTTGGCGGTCAGAATGGTGGACATGAAATTCTTGATGTTCTGCTCGTCCTCGACGATCAATACCTTATCCCTGATCTTCATCCTCTTTTTCCTCCTTGAGCGGCAGGTAGAAGCGGAACTGTGCGCCGCCCTCCGGCCTGTTTTCTGCGGTGATCCTGCCGCCGTGCGCCTTGACGATCGTCTGGCAGACGGAAAGACCGATGCCCATGTTTTTCTTCATATCAAAGCCGCCGCTCTTCTCGCCGGAAAGCGAGCCGTCGAAGAGCGTCGCAAGTCTTTCGCGCGGAATGCCGAGCCCGTTGTCGCTGACCGTGAAGCAGGCCTCGTCGCCGATGTGCTCCACGCTCAGCCGCAGCTCCGTCGTGCTCTCGCCGTGCAGCACTGCATTTTCCATCAGGTTGAGCAGCACCTGCTGGATGAGCGTCGCGTCCATCGGGACGAGCACGACCTCCCGCGGCACCTCGACCGCGATGCGGATGTTGCTTTTGAAGCGCTTTTCGAATTTGTGGACCGAGGCCGCGAGGATCTCCTCCGCCGCCTCATATTCCTTGCTGATGGCCGTCTGCTCGCCCGAGATGCGGGTAATGGAGAGCAGATTCTCCACCATGCGGATGAGCCACTGTGCGTCCTCGTTGACGTCGCGCAGCAGCTCTCTTTGCTGCTCGGTCGAGAGCGTGTCTCCGTTTTCCAAAATGGCGGAAGTGTTGCCCACGATGCTCGTGAGCGGCGTGCGGATATCGTGCGACATCGCGCGCAGCAGATTCGCGCGCATCGTCTCGCGCTCGGCCTCCGTGCGCAGCCGCTCCTGCTTTTTGATCTTGGTGTTCATCGCGCTGATGATGAGCGACACCGCCAGCATCGTCAGAAAGGTCAGCGGATAGCCGGTGAGCGTGAAGTTGAACGCCCAGAATGGATAGGTGAACACGAAGTTCACGCAGATCACGCCGAAAAGCGAGCTGAAAACGCCCCAGAAATAGCCCTCCGTAAAGCGGGAGATGATCGCCACCGCCAGCACAAAGATCAGCAGCGTGAAGCTGCCGTTCTCGTCGATACTGCGCAGCACAAAGCAGATCGCCGCGGCGATACCGAGCAGCAGCGCGGTGAATATCGCGTCACACAGGTGGATCGGTATGCTTCTCCACATTTTTTCGGTCCATTGTCCGATCCGGCTCAGCAGGTCCTTCATAGCAAGCTCCCCTCCGGTCACCCTCTATGATGACCATTGTATCATATCTCTTGCTAATTATCTGCTAAGCTTTCCGTTTTTGCAAGCCATTTCTGCTAAGCTTTCCGTTTTTGCAAGCCATTTCTGCTAAGCTTTCCGTTTTTGCA
>ERZ773228.3551-NODE-3551-length-12721-cov-3.752092_pt1 | contig 12721 bp, 8 predicted proteins | sample MGYA00580524_ERZ773228 | MGnify/ENA primary metagenome ERZ773228 (study PRJEB29015, sample SAMEA2737768) | human gut metagenome | biome: human gut; feature: human-associated habitat; material: faeces | place: China | collected 2012 ...
TGGCGGGGTCGATGGCAAAGCCGAACCGGGCCGCGAACCGGTAGAGCCGCAGGATGCGCAGGGCGTCTTCCTCGAACCGGCGCTGCGGCTCCCCCACCGCCCGCACGATGCCGACGGCAAGGTCGTTCTGCCCGCCGAACGGGTCGATGAGCCCTTCTTCGGCGTTATAGGCCATGGCGTTGATGGTAAAATCCCGCCGGGCCAGGTCTTCTTTTACGTCCGGCACAAAGGCGACATGGTCCGGGTGGCGGCCGTCGGAATACGCCCCCTCGGTGCGGAAGGTCGTGATCTCGTACAATTCTCCGCCGTGTTTGACGGTCACGGTGCCGTGCTGCAATCCCGTCGGGATGCAGTGCGCTTCCCCAAACAATTCCAGCACCTGTTCGGGGGTCGCGCTGGTGCAGAGGTCCCAGTCGTGCGGGGTCTGGCCAAGCAGACTGTCCCGCACACAGCCGCCCACCGCATAGGCGGCATGGCCCGCCGCATGGAGGCGCGTCAGCAGGGCCGCTGCACCGGGGTCCAGCGGGAAGGAAATGGTCTCAGCTGTCATGAAGGTTCCTCGTCGTATCGCAAAATGATCTGTTGTCCGTCCACGCCGCATTCCACCGCCGGGAAGGCCGCTTCCGCCGCCGGGCGGACTGCTTCCGGGTCGGTGATGATGGGCGAATAGTGCATGAGCCAGAGCCGCCGTACCCCGGCCCGCGCCGCCAGTTCAGCGTCCTGCCGGAAGGTGCTGTGCCCATACTGTTTCGCCTGGGCCTGCTGCGCATCGTCCGGGTAGGTGGCATCGCAGAGGAGCAGGTCGGCATCCCGCGCAGCCTGTTCCAGCGCGGCGCAGGGGGCCGTATCACCGGAGAACACGAACCGCAGCCCTCTGCGGGGTGCGCCCAGCACCTGTCCGGGTGCAATGGCTGCCCCATCTTCCAGGGTGACCGGCTCCCCGCGCTGCAACAATCTCCACTGCTGCACCGGCACCCCCAGCGCTCTGGCTCTGGCTGGGTCAAAGCGGCCTGCGCGGGGCAGGTCCAGCCGGTAGCCCCGGCTGGGGACCCGGTGCTTCGTCCGGAAGGGCAGCAGTTCGGCCCCCACCGGCCAGCCGGGGGCCAGCGCGTCCAGCCGGACGGGGTCGGTGCCCAGCGGCACAGCCCGGATGGCATAGGGCTGGGGGCCGGTCAGGGTGCGGATGGCCCCCCAGACCGACTCCATCCCCTCGGCCGGGCCAAAGATCGTCAGCGGCCGGGTGCGGCCCTGACAGCCCAGCGTTTGCAGCAGGCCGGGCAGGCCGAAGATATGGTCGCCGTGGTAGTGGGTCAGGCAGATGGCGTCCAGCTTCATCAGGTTGACCCCGGCGCGGCGGGCAGCGGTCTGGGTGCCCTCGCCGCAGTCGAACAGCAGGCTGTGCCCGCCGCATTCGGCCACTGCCGCCGTCAGGGCGCGGTCGGGCAGGGGCATGGTGGCCGCTGTGCCCAGCAGAGTAATGGTCAGCATAAAAAGTCCTCCGTATCGTTCCCCTTTAGTGTACCACACTTCGCCCCAGTGCACAATCGGCGCAGCGGGTGCATAGGCTGGGGCAGATGATGTTCCGGAAAGGAGGATGCGCCATGCAGCGCAAGCAAGGTCCCCGCAGGTCTTCCCATGCTCCCCGTCTGATGCTGCTGTTGCTCTTCGCCCTGGTGCTGGCCGTGGCGGGCGGGCTGTTCAGCTGCGCGTTCCAGCCCATGATGGCCGCCCGCGGGACGATGCTGTTCCTGCCGGGGGTGTAAAAATTTTTCGTGAAATTTCGGATCTTCTCTTGACTCCGGCAACGAGATCTGACCGCATGAAAATAAGCCGCACCTGCGAAGGCGCGGCTTATTTGTATGCTCAGGAAAGCCGATTCAGCCGGACGGCCACATACGGGTCCGGGAGCTTGAGCTCGTCGGCCAGGTCCTCTTCGGTGTCGTATTTGTCCCCGGCCAGGCCGACGACCACACTGCACACCGCGTATCGGCCGCTGGGCGAAAGGGCGGTGATCTTTGCTTCGCCGTCGGCCACAGCCGTCACGACGCCGTTGGCGTCCACCGTGGCAACGCCCGGATTGCTGGTGACCCAGGTGATGGGCACACTGCCGCCGCTCTCCACGGCCACCGTGGCGCACAGGGCCTCCTGACTGCCCACCGTTTTGAACAGCAGGTCCGCCTTGTTCAGTGTGACCTTGCCGACCTCGGATGTGACCGTGACGGCGCACCGCAGCGCCTGCCCGTTGGAAGCAAAAGCCGTGATGGTGGCGCTGCCCGGCTTCTGGGCCGTCACGACGCCTTTGTCATCGACCGAGGCGATGTTGGGGTCGCTGCTGCGCCACTGGTACACATAAATAAAAGAATGGTCGCTGTTGGTCAGCGTGAGCTGCTTTGCGGGGTGCAGGACATCGTACTGCTGCACCAGTTCCAGACTGGTCTCGCTGAGGGTGGGTTTCTGCGCCTCGGCCTTCTCCCCCTTGCGGGTGACGGTGACTTCGCAGGCGGCGCGGTCGCCGTGGTCCGAGATGGCGGTGATGGTGGCCTTGCCCACACTGCGGGCCGTCACCTTTCCGTCGCCGTCCACGGTGGCCACACTGGGGTTGCTGCTCATCCAGACGATGAAGTAATAATCGCTCTGCCCACCGGTGTAAAGGTAGGCTTTGGGGCGCGGGTCGTCCGCCGTGATCTCCAGCTCCATCTCGGTCACTTCCAGCGCGAGCCTTGCGGAACTGTTCTCCGCGCGGGGCGCTGCCTGCGCCGCCAGCGGCGAGAGGGTCAGCGCTGCCCCCAGCAGCAGGGCACAGAGCGCCCGTCCCATCGGGTGAAAAGAATGTTTCATAGGGTCGAACGTCCCTCCTTTTTCGCTTCAAAGAATTGGAGTGCCGCACACAGGTACTTTTTCCGCGTCATGATCGTTCTCACTTTCGTTTCATTGTACACAGGATGCAAATTCTTTTCAAGCCGTTCGCCCTAAGAGTTCACAATTCGAGCCGCTTTTTGTGGAAACGCATAGTTTTTTGCAGCAAAAACTGTGCAAAAAATCCCATCCGGACCGTGTCTTTATGCCGGTTCCTCCGTGTAATATTGGGCCTGCGCGTTCCACAGCTCATAGTATTTTCCGGCGGGGTCGGCCAGCAGGTGCTCGTGGGTGCCCTGCTGGATGACCTCGCCGTGGTCGAAGACGGCGATCTCATCGCAGAACTTGCAGGAAGACAGCCGGTGGCTGATGTAGATGGCCGTTTTGTCCCCCGCGATCTCGTTGAATTTGGCGTAGATCTCCGCCTCGGCCACAGGGTCGAGCGCGGCGGTGGGTTCATCCAGGATGATGAAGGGCGCATCCTTGTACAAAGCCCGCGCGATGGCGATCTTCTGCGCCTCACCGCCGGAGACGATCACGCCGTTCTCGTCCAGCTCCTGATACAGCGCCGTGTCCAGCCCCTGCGGCATCGCCGCCAGCCGTTCCCCGAAGCCCGCCTTTTGCAGACAGTCGGTCACGCGGGCGGCATCGTATCCGGTGCAGGCCGCGACATTCTGGCCCAGCGGGAGGGCCAGCAGCCGGAAATCCTGAAAGACGACCGAGAAGATGTCCATGTACTCGTCATAGCGGTACTTCCGGATGTCGATGCCATTCAGCAGGATGACCCCCTCGGTGGGGTCGTACAGGCGGCAGAGCAGCTTGATGAAGGTCGTTTTGCCGCTGCCGTTCATCCCCACCACGGCCAGCCGCCCGCCGACCTTGAACTTCATGTTCAGGTGGCGCAGGGCGTACTGCGCGCTGCCGGGATAGCGGAAGGAGACATCCCGGAACTCCACCGTATACTGGCGGTCGCTCCGCTTTTCGGTGGTCAGGCTGCCCTGATACATGTTGTTGGGCAGGTCGAGGTAATCAAAGATGTTTTTCATATAGACGCCGTTGATCTCCATCTCGGCCAGCATGTTCACAAGGGTGACAACGCCCTGGAACAGGTTGGCGGCCGCACCGAGGTACTGCGTCACGGCATCCAGACCGAACGCCCCGCCGCAGGCCTTGAGGCAGACGAAGAGATAGACCAGCCCCATCAGCAGCGCCGGCACCGCCGAGGAGGCCGACCGGAAGATTCCCATCGCGCCCCGGCGCAGCCTCGCGAAGGCATCCCACAGACCCACCATATAGCCGCTGACGACATTCTGGTACTGGTCGTACATCCGCAGGTCGGGGGCGTTCTTCGGCTCTTCCGGCAGGGTGAACTGGACGTGGAACATCCGGTTGCCCAGCTTCCCGGACTCCTGCAGCAGCGGCATATATTTGGCCGCCTGCCCCGCGAACACGGGCGACAGGCAGGCGGTGCAGACCATCACGGCCCAGAACGCCGCCAGAAACAGCGGGTGCCCCAGAAAGGCCAGCCGCCCATCCGGCACCGCCGCGGTGAACAGCCCCCAGCAGAGCACCACGCCGCCCAGGATCTGAAACAGTGCCGTGGCGATCTTTTCCACCAGCAAAATGCAGATCGTGCCGCCCGCACCCGATAGCCTGGCGTCCTGCTGGATCTGGCTGTACATGTCATAGACCCGCTGGCTGTCCTCATCCACGTAGTCGAGGGACATCTGTTTGTCCATATACGTTCGGGTCTGCCGCTGCCAGAGGTCGTCCGTTTCCGCTTCCTTCCAGTGGAGCGCCGCTGCGCGCAGAAGGGTCAGCACGGCGGTCGTGCCCAGGGTCCAGAGCACCCAGACCATCAGCCGGTGCGGGTCCCGCCCGCCGGACAGTTCGCCCACCAGCTGGGCCGACAGCCAGACCGTGGCATAAGGGCTCAGCGCCGTGAGGGCGGCACTGGCAAAGGTAGCATAGAAAAACTTCGGCGACAGCTTCCAGAAGATGTTCCACTCCCGCCAGGCGTACCGGCACCCCTGCCGGATGGTGATCGTTTTGTTCGATGCGCTCATGCTTCGTTCTCCTCCCGGTAATACTGGCTCTGCACCTCAAACAGGTCGGCGTAGCCGCCGCCCCGTTTCAGCAGCTCTTCGTGGGTGCCCTCCTCGGCCACCCGGCCGTCCTTCAGATAGAGGATGCGGTCGCAGAAGCGGGTGGAGGCCAGCCGGTGCGAAATGAACAGGCTGGTCTTGCCTGCTGTCATCTCGTTGTATTTCTGGTAGATGTCGTTCTCGGCGATGGGGTCGAGCGCGGCGGTCGGTTCATCCAGCACCAGCACAGGCGCGTCCTTGTACAGCGCGCGGGCCAGCATCAGCCGCTGGGTCTGCCCGCCGGACAGCTCGATGCCGTCTTCGTAGACCTCCCGGCCGATCTGCGTTTCCAGCTGTTTGGGCAGGCTCTGCACCTTTTCGGTCAGGCCTGCTTCGTCCAGGCAGTGCCAGACGCGGGCCTCGTCGATGCCGGTGCGGCACTGGGCCACGTTCTCGGCCACGGTGGCCGACAGGACCGAGAAATCCTGGAACACCGCCGCGAACAGCTTGTAATAATCCCGGCGGTTATACGGGCGGATGTCCTGCCCATTGAGCAGGACACGGCCCTCGGTGGGGTCGAGGAAGCCGCAGAGCAGCTTGACCAGCGTGGTCTTACCCGCACCGTTCAGACCCACGATGGCGAGGTTCTCGCCGGGGCGGACGGTCAGGTCGAGCTTGTGGATGGTGTCCTTCTCCGCGCCGGGGTACCGGTAGCTGACCCCTTCGAGCCGCAGCTCATAGGGGGTATCCAGCCGCTTTTCCAGCGGGAGGCCGTCCTCAAAGCGGAACGGTTCCGGATATTCGAGAAATTCCCGCACGGTAGAGATGTCGAGACACTGCTTGTGCAGTTTTGCAAACTTTTCCAGAATGCCGCTGACCCACTGGGCAAAACCGGTGGCCGCGCCGAAATAGAGCAGGAATTGCGAGACCGGCAGGCCCTGTTCCAGTGTCAGCCAGACCAGTGCAATGCCGAGCGCGCCCGCCGCGCTCCAGATCAGGTAGGCATAGGCCGCGCCGTTGCGCACCAGCAGCAGGGCCAGGTCGATGACATTGGCCCAGAGGTAGGCCGTCTCCCGCCGGAGAAGGAAGCCGTGGTAGAGCCGCATCGTGCTCTCCCAGAGTTCTTCCACCCACTCCCGCAAGCCGAAGATGCGGATATCCTTGCCGTACTGCCGGTCGGTGGCGACCTTCTGCACGTAGGCCAGCCGCTTCACATACCCGGCTTCCTCCTCGCGGTGGCGGTAGCCCCACTCGTTGATCCGCCGGGACGCCAGATAACTGACGACCGATGTGGCGCAGACCAGCAGGCAGAGCCAGGCGTTCAGGCCGGACAACAGCAGCAGGTAGGCCCCGAAGCCGAAGAGGTTGGTCAGGATCTCGCCCCAGCTCACCCAGAATGCTTCGACGGACTCATTGTTGGTGCATCCGGCCCGGTCGGCCTTGGCGCTCAGATCCAGGAAGCGCTTGTCCAGCAGGTTCGGGTAGGAGGTGCCGGCCCGCTTGCGGGCCGAGAGGTCCAGGATATCGACCCGGACGTTCATTTTTCCAAAGAGATTCCGTTCGCTCAGATAACTTTGCAGGAAGGTCAGTGCGACCAGCAGCACGGAAAAGCCGCCAATGACCGCCAGCAGACGGCCCAGCGCCATCCCCTGTTCCAGCACCCGGAGCACCGCCGGGGCAAACAGCAGCTCCGCGATGGTCCTGCCCGCCGTGACCAGCGCCAGCGAGAGGCCGACCGTGAACACCGTCCAATGTCTGCCCCGCCATGCCACGCCCAGCATATAGGCCGTGATCTGCCAGAGGTCGTATTTGGGTTTTTGCTTCGTTTTGTTCGTTCCCGTTTCCATGTGGGATTCCCCTTTCGTTCGTCTGGGCCTATCCTACCACAAAAAATCGTCCCCGGCACAGATCGGGGACGAACGGTTCATTTTGGGGGATGAATTGCAATGGTTTCCTTGGTACAACCTCTCCGTTGTACAACCTCTCCGTCCATGCTTCGCATTGCCACCTCTCCTTGTAGGAGAGGCCTTGGCAGTCCTCGCAAAGTCTCCGGTTTCGCCAGAGGCTCTCCTACCAGGAGAGCTGTCGAGCGCAAGCGAGACTGAGAGGTTGTACAACGGAACACCTTCCAATTTCATACTTGCGGGATCAAAATTTCCGTCGTGAAGGCTCCATCCTCGCTGTTGCGGCTGAGGTAGCCGTCCAGTTTTTCGACGATGGCGTCAATACGCACCAGACCGAAGCCGTGGCCCTCGCCCTTGGTGGTGGCGAACCGCCCGGCAAGTTTTGTCTGCTTCTGGCTGGCCGTGAAGTTGGTGAACGAGATGTAGAGCTGGGTGCCTTTCATATCCATGTACACCCGGATGAGGCGTTCGGCTTCGGGCAGGGCGGCGCTGGCATCCATGGCGTTGTCGAACAGATTGCCGAGGATGCAGCAGAGGTCCAGCTCGCTCATCTTCAGCCGGACCGGGATGTGGGCATCGATCTGCACCGGAATGTTCCGGCTCTTCGCGAGGGAGATCTTGCTGTTGAGGATGGCATCCGCCATGGCGTTGCCCGTCTTGACCGCAAGGTCCACGGTGTTCAGGTCGGTATCCAGCTGGTCAAGGTAGGCCCGGATGCCTTCCAGATCCCCCTGTGCCGCCAGGACCTTCATGGTCTGGATGTGGCCGCGGTAATCGTGCCGCCAGCCCCGCATCTGGCGGTACATGTTGTCCACCTCTTTGTAATGCGTCTCGATAAGCTCACGCTGGTAGGCTTCGATGCGGTGATCCAAAAGCCTTGAAAAAAGTTTCAGCATCTGTTTTCCCTTCCTCTGCCTCATGTCCTCTCGATGATGGCCCGGTTCAGCGGCTCATAGCTGCCGCGCGGCAGGGGCAGCACTGTGCCGTCCGCCAGAACGACCTCCTTTTTGGTCACGCGGCGGATCTGCTTCAGGTTCAGGATCATCCCCCGCCCCACCCGGAAGAACTGCTCATCAAGCTCTGCCTCGAACTCAGCCAGCGTCCGCTTGAGGGTATAGTCCTGTCTGGCGTGGACGGTCACATAGTTCTGGTGCACATCCAGATACCGCACCTCATACAGCGGCAGACGGATCATCTCGCCGGAACGTTCAAGGTTCAGGCAGCGCTCGTTCCGGCGGTGCTTCTCCCACGCGCGGTCAAGCACGGCACAGAGCTTTTCGGAGCGGACCGGCTTCATCAGGTAATGGAGCGCGGCCACATCGTAGCCCTCGGCGATGTAATCCGAGTAGCCGGTGATGAAGACGATCTGCACGGCTTCGTTCTCCTGCCGGACCGTTTTGGCCAACGTGACACCGTCTGCGCCGGGCATTTCCACATCCAATAGTAATAAATCAAAGTTTTTATCCTCTGCGTAGCAGAACAGGAACTGTTCCGCCGAGGAAAAGGCCCGGCATTCCAGCGCGACGCCCCGCTGCTCTGCCCAGTGCACCACGATGCCGCGCACATAGTCCGCATCCGCTGCGCTGTCGTCGCACACCGCTGCCCGATACGCCATCCTGTTCTCTCCCCTCTGTTATCTTTTTTCCGATTATGACACATTTCCGGTGTGATTGCAACAAAAAAAGAGGCTGCAACACTCCCCCAGTCACGGCGCTGCCGTGCCAGCCCCCTCAGAGAGGGGGCCTTGGCGTGGCGGTAGGCCGGAAAAGCCTCCCTCTTTGAGGGAGGTGGCATCGCGCAAGCGATGACGGAAGGAGTATCGCAGCCTCTTCGGCTGGTTCTTAGTAGTTGTGCTTCTTCAGCTCAAAATAGCTCTGGGGATGTGCGCAGACGGGGCACTTGAGGGGTGCGGACTTGCCGATGTAGGTGTAGCCGCAGTTCCGGCACTGCCAAACCTGCTGCTCCTCGCGGGCGAAGACCTGATTGTTCTTCAGGTTCTCGGCCAGCTCGCGGTAGCGCTCCTCGTGCTCCTTTTCGATCTGAGCCACCATGGTGAAGAGCGCAGCCAACTGGGGGAAACCCTCTTCCTTGGCCTCTTTCGCCATGCGGGGGTACATCTCGGTCCACTCGTCGTGTTCGCCGCCCGCTGCCATTTCCAGGCAGGTCATGGTGTCGGGGATGGAGCCGCCGTGCAGGGCTTTGAACCACATCTTGGCGTGTTCCTTTTCGTTGGCGGCCGTCTCCTCAAAGATCGCGGCCAACTGCTCGTAGCCTTCCTTCTTGGCTACGCTGGCGAAGAAGGTGTACTTGTTGCGGGCCTGGCTCTCGCCTGCAAATGCTTCCCACAGGTTTTTCTCGGTCTTGGTGCCCTTGAGTTCCATAATCCATGCTCTCCCTTATCGTTTGTGTGTATGTGCTCGCCTCCGGCTGCAACCGGGGCGTTCCTTCTGAGAGTATTATAGCAGAATTCGAGCTCAAAATCAAGAATAGTTCCTATTTATTTTGAGAATCATTTTCAATTAGTGCTGCTTCAGCGCGCAGACAGCCAGGCTGAGGGCGCTCCACGCAGCCTGATACATCAGCACGGCGGCAACGGACAGGGTGCCGATGCTGCCCGCATAGGTCAGCAGCACACCGATGGCCACCGAGAACCAGACCGACACCAGCTGCACCGTGGTGGCAGCCGTCTCGGCGTTCTGGGCCTGCTCGGCAGCGCGGAGACCGCCGATGAGGCTGACGAAGCCCTCATCGTGCAGCATACAGCAGCGGGCGGCGTTCTCCGGCTGCGCCGGGGCAGCGTTCAGGGCGTCGCACTGGTCCTGTTCCAGCAGGGTGATCATGCCCTCCGGCAGATGGTAGGCGTCGGTGATGTGCCTGGCGGTCAGGCTGGGGTCTTTGCAGGTGACCAGAAGGCGGATGTTCTCCTTCTGCAGCACTTCCAGCCCGCGGGCCGCATTCCGCCCGCCTGTGGAGCGCAGCACGAACATGGCGTGGAGATTGCCCGAAACCGCCAGATACAAGATCTGCAAGGTCCCATGCTGGGAGTGCTCTTCCTCGTACTCCGTTTCGGGCACGGGAACGCCCTCCTTTTCCATATAGGTGCGGTTGCCGATCAGGACACGGTTGTTATCGCACCAGGCCGCAAAGCCGAGACCGTAGTGGGTCTCCAGATCCTTGACGGGGTAGAGGATGTCGGTGCGGTCCTCAATGATCTGGCGGAACAGGCCGCGCAGAGTCTCGCAGCTCTGGTTCAGGATGCTGGCCGCATAGAGGATGGCGCGGTCGATGCGGCCGCCCTTGAAGATGCGGATATCCTCCAGATTCACGCTGTCCGCAGTGAAAAGCTCGTCGGCGTCCACCTGCACGGTATCCACACCGCCCAGTTCTTCGATCGCGGCCCAGCCGGGAATGACCGCACCGGCAGCGGCAGCGCTCTTTTGCAGCCGCAGGGTGGCCAGACCGGCCACCAGCGTGGAGGAGAGCGGAGCGCCCATGCAGAGCATGGCGGTCATGGCCGCAGCCATGCCGTTGAGCCCGCCGCCGAACAGCAGGAACACCAGACCGCTGAGCACCGCAGCCCCCAGCAGGATGTACGACGTCTTGCGGGCGCGGCGCTCACTGGTGCGCTCGCCAAAGCTCTGTTCCAGCAGGGCGTCGTCCCACTGGACCGGGCGGCTGAGCAGGACCCAGGGGTCCTTTTCGTCCAGACTGCGGGCAAGCATCCGGATCAGGTCTTTGTCCTTGACCCGGAACGCCCCCTGCAGCCCGGCCGGGTCTTTGGTGGCCAGGTCGTAGCCGTTTTTCACAGCGGCCAGCTGCACCCGGCTGCCCAGCAGGGCCATGAACAGCCCCAGCGCCGCGATGCCGGACAGCAGCGTCCAGCTGGACGTCTGGTAGCTCCTGGCGTTGAGCAGGGCGATGGCGGCTTCCAGCGCCGCACCGCAGGCGGCCAGTGCAGGCATGGTGTCTGCACTGGGGCGGCGGTCTTTTTTCAGGCCGCTCAGGCCGTCCCGCAGGACGGGGTAGGCCACGGCCAGCGCCGCAGCCAGCACCAGCAGGTTGGCGGCGTAGAATGCCGCCGGAGCAACGACCGGGTCCAGCGAGGCAATGGGTGCCAGCAGGCCCGCCGCCGTCAGCCCGAAGTGGAGCAGCACCACAGCCAGGATGCCGCTGAGCACACAGCGCAGCGTGAGTTCTGCGCTCATCTTATGCAGTTTCTCGCCCACGGTTTCGGGGATGGACTCTTCGGCAGCTTCCTCTGCTGGGGCCGCAGGCGTCTCGGCTGCGGATGCTTCGCCGGGCGCGGCTTTTGCAGCCGCTTCCGCAGGCTGGGCAGCTTCGGCGGGTGCAGCATCCAGTGCGGAGACCGGCGCTTCCGGTTCCTCCTCAAGGCCTACCAACGGGATGCTCATGCTGTCGTCCATGCTGGGCGGCGTCTCCCGCGTGGGGGCCGCAGGCGCGGCTTCGTCGTCGCCTTCCCCAAAGAAGCGGAAGGGCTGGGTCGGCTCCGGTCGGGCCTCTTCCGGCTCCGGCCTGCGGGTCCGATCCTCGGCGAAGACCATCTTCGGCATGGCCGCGCAGGCCTTTTCCTCGGCCTCTAATGCGGCGGTCTCGACGCCCAACACCTCTTGCGGGGCAGGCGTGTCCGCTTCGGGCCGGGCCGGTTTCGGGGCCGGGAAGAGCAGGGCCTTGAGTTCCTGCATCTCGGCATGTTCCTTCTGCTCCTGCGGGGTCAGCGGGCCGCGCACATAGTTCTTCTCATATTTCGGCTGTTGCGGCTGCGGAGCGGGCTGCTTTTCGGCAGCCGACTTCCGCTCGGCCGGTGCGGCTGGGGCAGGCTGCACCGGCAGTTCCGGCTCCTCTGCCACAAAGAAATCTGCGGCCAGCTCCAGATCGGCCTTCGGCTCCGCGGCCTCGTCCTCCCCGCCCAGCCGGATCTCACCCGTCGGCGGAAGTTCCTGCGGCATGGCAGGCTTTTCGGAGGCAGGCTCTGCCTCCTCCTTGGCGCGGCCCAGGATGCGGCCCAGGATGCTGCTTTGGGTCTTCTGCTTTGCAGGCTCCTGCTTTTCGTCGTCCCGGTGCTTCATCTCATCGGGCACCTGCGCCACACTGGTGCTGAAAAAAGTGCGGAATTTTTCTTCCTTGGCTGCGAGGTCCTCCGGGTTCGTTTTTTCAAAGCCGTTTTTACGGGCATCATTCTTCGCCATTCGTTGTACCTCCCTGCTCAATCTCTGCGGAGCAGTCCGCGTTTATTCGCCTGCCCGCTGGCTCTGGATCTCATACAAAATGATGCCAGCCGCCACCGAGACGTTGAAGCTGTCCACACCGGTGCCCTGAGCGGCCATATCCAGCCGCACCACGCCGTCGCAGAGCTTTTTCACCAGCTGCGAGACGCCGCTGCCCTCGCTGCCCAGCACCAGCGCGATGGGGCCGGTGAGGTTATTCTTGCGCAGGGGCACACCGTCCATATCGGCACAGTAGACGAAAACGCCCTGGTCCTTCAGGCGGCGGATGGTCTCGCCGATGTTGGCCACACGGGCCACGGGCAGGCGCTCCGCAGCACCGGCGCTGGATTTGATGACGGTGGGGGTCACGGAAGCGCCGCCCCGCTTGGGGATGACGATGCCGTGGGCACCGCAGAGCAGTGCGCTGCGCATCACCGCACCCAGATTGTGGGGGTCTTCGATGCCGTCGCTCAGCACGAGGAAGGGCGGCTCCCCCTTCGCCTTGGCCGCCGCCAGCAGGTCTTCCACCGTGGCATACTCGATCTCGCTGGCAAACGCAGCCACACCCTGGTGGCTCTCGGTGCCGGTCATCAAGCGGAGCTTGTTGGGGTGGACCCGCTTGACGGTGGCCCCGGCCTCCTTGGCCATGGCG
>ERZ773228.3571-NODE-3571-length-12686-cov-4.258412_pt1 | contig 12686 bp, 14 predicted proteins | sample MGYA00580524_ERZ773228 | MGnify/ENA primary metagenome ERZ773228 (study PRJEB29015, sample SAMEA2737768) | human gut metagenome | biome: human gut; feature: human-associated habitat; material: faeces | place: China | collected 2012 ...
GCCCCGGCAGCCGCGACCCCGGCTCCGGCCGCCGAGCCCATCGAGGACGACGCCCCCGAGGCCGTGCCCGCTGACGGTCGCCAGGCCCTGTAAGAGACAGCCGCGAGGGGGGCGGTCCCGCCGCCCCCCTCCGTGAAGGAAAGGAGAGACTGAGATGAGAAAGAGCAACTGGATCGTCGCAGCGATCGCGGCCGTCGCCTGCGGAGTGCTCCTGTGGGCCTGGTTCGCGCTGGGCTTCAACCACGTGGACGACCCGCTGGACCTGGTCGTGGCCGCCGTGGTGGGCGGCATCGTGTGGGCCGAGGGCAAGCGCCGCGAGAAGATGCGCCTGGCCTTTATCGGCGAGGGCGTCGTGTACAACCCGGAGGCCGGGCTCGTGATGCCCGACGCCGGCGAGAGCGAGCTGGCGGCGCTGGAGCGCACGCTCTCCGGCATGGCGTTCCCCGACGAGGTGGCCGCCCTGGACGAGCGGATGTCCCCCGCCTTCCGCTGGGTGGTGCGCTCCCGCAAGTTCGACCGCAACGGCGAGGTCTGGGAGGGCGAGGTCGTCGCCGCCCACGACCCGGACGCCGAGCCGCGCCCGTTCTCGTCCCGCGAGAACCTGGCCGCCCTGCTGGCGGCGTAGGGCGCGAGACCTGCGGGCCCTTCGGGGCCGAGACATAGCCAACCGAGAGGGGGCCGGCGCTCTGACGAGCGTCGGCCCCCTCCTTCTTATGGAAAGGTACCAAACATGCTGATCGATGCAATTTGCGATAATTGGATGCAGGGCAAACGTTCGAAGTTGGATTCCATGCAGGCTGGTAAGGATGAGAGGCAAGGGCAAAGCGAAAAGGCACGTCTCGTCAGTTTCTTGATCGTGGAAGCGCCGCCGTCTGTGGAATGCAGGTAACACGGCCTCGTCGCCGTTTTCGGGCGACATTGCCGATGCTATAATGCCCTTATCGTCGGGGTCGTTTCGGACTTAGGCCCAAGGGAGCCGATCGCGGCTAGCACGAAGCACCCGACCGATGCGCCTTCCGCATCATCTTAACCTCCAGCTTCCCCTTTCCCCTCTGCGCCGTCACCAGGTAGGCGGTGCCCCGATCTCCTTTCTCACGAGGGACTTCTTGTTGCCCGCCTTGTCCGTCCGCGTGATCGCATGCGTCGGACTCGTTGAGAACTTTCGGGATGAGCGCGAAGTCGTTCGGGACGATGGACTGCTGGCCGCGCCTCTCCTCGTTTGCCCCATGCTTGCGCCTGATGTGGCGGATGTCGCTGTCGGTTATGAACACGCATTCGAGCTGTCCCTCGATCTCCTCGCCTATCGTGTCGGCTAGTCGCTGCCCTACATCGATGGAGATGTTGACCCTTGCATCGCTGCCCTTCCAAACGCTCTCCGCGGTGCCAACCAGGAGCGACTCCTCGGGGTAATTGCCACGGTTTATGGAATCGCACATAGATGAAACCCCTTCGTTAATAGTTTGACGGACTGATGCTGCTCTGCGAATTGTATCCTAGATCGGCCTGGTCTTGCCGAGAAAGAGCAACTGGATCGTCGCAGCGATCGCGGACGTCGCCTGCGGGCTGCTTTGTGGGCCTGGTTCGCGCTGGGCTCCGACCACGTGGACGACCCGCTGGGCCTGATCGTCGCGATCGTGTGGTGGCTCGCCGTGGCCGCCGTCGGGCCCTTCGGGGCCTACGGATCCGAGGCATAACCAACGACTCGAGGAAGGCGGCGCTCTGACGGACGCCGCCTTCCTTTTCTATGAAACAGGAGGCAATTTCAGCGGAAAGATGCTGGGATGAAAATATCGTTTTACTAAACCAAGGGAAGCAGCAAAAACGCCCGAGGAAGGTAAACTGCGTACCGTTCGGGCGTTTGCTGGCGCAATCATACCACAGATTCAAAGAATGGTTGTGACGCTTCCGTGTCGGTCGACGAGCAGGAGGCGCCTTATGCCCTTGATGGTCTTCGCGCACCTTCTCAGCTCCCTCTCGATTGCGGCGTCCGGGACTTTTCTCATGCGCCTCGAGTCGAGGACGACGCAGGGCGATTGGTTGCGGGCTCGCTTCACGTTCCGCTCGATGGCCTTGAGCGAATCTGACCTCGGCGACTTCATCTCCCAGGTGTCGCCGTCCATGAGGATGTCGGCTACTCGCTCGCCCTGCTTGCCTGGTCGATCCACGAACACTATGTCGTAGCCAGCGAGTGCGAGGGCCTTGGCCGTTTCCATCTCGTGCGGCCATATATTGGATTCAGCTCCGAATGTTATGTTCCCTGTGCAACGTTTCATACATTAAGATTGTAGCAGCAAGATAGAAATACGTAGCTGTGGAATGATCCTATCTTCATTAATGCAAAAGGCTTCGTCTTGTAGGTTTCTCAAATGCCATGCCGACATGGCGTTCCCCGACGAGGTGGTCGCCCTGGACGAGCGGGCGCGCCCCGCGTTCCGCGGGTGATGCGATCCCGCAAGTTCGACCGCAACGGCGACGACTGGGAGGGCGAGGTCGTCGCCGCCCACGACCCGGGGGCCGAGCCGCGCCCGTTCGCGTCCCGCGAGGACCTGGTCGCCCTGCTGGTGGCGTAGGGGCGACCCGCCGGCAAGACATAGCTAACGACCTGAGGGGATCGGTGCTTCGACGGACTAGGATCTTGTCTCTCGTGAGGCTGCGGCCCAAGTGCGGTTTTGGGGCGCTTTCCAGACGTTTTGCGACTCCGTCGCGGTCGGCGCGGGGAACGGATCGGGGCATTCCCGCGTCATTTCCGCGGTCGTGCTCTGCTAGGGTAGCCGGAAGAAGGGCGGCCTGCAATTCCGGAGGGGATGACGGATCCCGCTTACTTATAGCGGCGAGGGAGGATTCTATGGGCAAAGAAGAAAAGTTGAGCGCGCTTGCTGCGGGCCGCGATCTCTACGACTCTATTCGGTCGATTCTCCTGGATTCGCGCGCCCGTGCCCATGCGGCCGTCAACTCCGCCATGGTGCTTGCCTACTGGCAGATCGGGCGTGCGATTGTCGAGGATGAGCAAGAGGGGCAGAAGCGCGGCGCTTACGGGAAGGGAGTGCTGAAGGGCGTGTCGGAACGGCTTACCGCTGAGTTTGGAAAGGGCTATAGCGTGCGCAACCTTCAGCAAATGAAGAGGTTCTACGACCTGTTTCCAAATGCGAACGCATTGCGTTCGCATTTGACGTGGACGCATTACCGAGCCCTCCTTCGCGTTGAAAATTCCGAGGCTCGTGAATGGTACATCGAGGAAGCTCTGAGGAACCATTGGTCAAGCCGTCAGCTCGAGCGTCAAATCTCAACTTTGTACTACGAGCGGCTTTTGGCGAGCTCAGAAAAGGAATCGGTCGTTGCCGAGGCGGCCAACAGGCTTGCGGCAACGAAACCCGAGCAGTTCATCAAAGACCCCTATGTCCTCGAGTTCATTGATCTCAAGGACTATCCGGCCCTTCATGAGTCAGGGCTGGAACAGGCGCTCATCGACCTGAAGGTGGGAAAGCTCACCCATGGGGATGTTGGTCAAATGGACAGCTATATTCGCATGTTCGATGATCTTATGCGGCGCCCAGACGACAATCCCACGATCGGCCTTATTCTGTGTTCGGAGAAAAACGAAGCCATCGCGAAGTACTCGACTCTCGCCGATGGTCGGCAGATGTTTGCATCTCGTTACCAGTTTGAGCTTCCCAGCGTGGAGGAGTTGGAAAGTTGTATCATGGAGAAACGTCGAGGCCTTGAGGATATCGTCGGGGTCGTTTCGGACGTAGGCCCAAGGGAGCCGCTCGCGGCTAGCACGAGGCACCCGGCCCCCTCTCTCGTATGACTGCGGCTTACGTGCGGTTCTGGGGCGTCTTCCGAGCGTTTTGCGACTCCGTCGCGGTCGGCGCGGGGAACGGATCGGGACATTCCCGCGTCATTTCTGCGGTCGCGATCGAGTAGGGTGGATCCTCCATCGATGAAACAAGGAGGTTCCCATGAAAGACGGCATGCTCGAGTTCAGCGACTGGCCTATGTTCGATCTTTTGATGACGGATAAAGAGCTGTGCCGCGAAGTGATTGAAATTATCCTAGACGAGTCGATAGCGGATATAGAGTACATCGTCACTGAAGATGACGTTCGCCCGACACTCACCAATCACGGCGTCCGCCTCGATGCCTTCGTGAAGACGAAAAACGAGATCTATGATATCGAGATGCAGACAACCAAACGAGAAGATCTCGGACGGAGAATGCGGTACTACCAGGGAGCGTTGGATACGCTGACTCTGCGGAAGGGGGAAGGTTACGAAGAGCTGCCCCCTTGTATCATTATTTTCATCTGCATGCACGATCCGTTTGATGAAGGACTTCCCGTGTATACGCTCGATGTGAACTGCTTGGAGAAACCCAGTGCGCGCATCGGTCATGGCTTTCTTTGGAAAGCCCTATCCGCTCCTGCTTGGGACAAGCTCCCCGAGGGGCGCTTGCAGAACCTGCTACACTATGTTTGGACGGGGGAAGCCGGGGAAGATCCGCTTACGGGCCAGCTTGCCGTTGCGGTGAAAAAGGCCAACAAAAACGAGAATTGGCGGAAGGAGAAGATGGCGTTGCTGACGTTTGAGGAAGACATGGAAATTCAAAGGCGCATTGCTGAGAAAAAGGGGCAAGAGCGCGGTCAGATAATCGGCCTCCAGATGGGGCTTGAACAGGGCCTGGCCGAGGGACTTGAGCAGGGCCTGGCGGAGGGCCGGGAGCATGGCCTGGCCGAGGGCCGAGAACAGGGCCTGGCCGAGGGCCGAGAACAGGGCCTGGCAGAGGGCCGCGCGGAAGCGGCTAGCGAGGTTGCTTCGCTGATGGCGTTGCTTTTGGGCGCCGAACGGCTCGACGACGCTCGACGTGCAGCTGTGGATGAGAGCTACCGGGATGAGCTGATGCGTGAGTTTGGCATCTCCCAGGCCGAATAATGCGGTTGACGAGCTGATAATTCTGTCAATATTTGGTAAACTTGGATCATCTTTAGCGAGATGTTGAAATGGGAAGGAAGCGGGTGATGATCGTGGGAGACATCACGCGGTTTACCAATAAAGGAATGGGTTTGGCGATGCGGGTTTTGGCTGCCGGCTTGGCCGCATTGCTCGCTCTGACATTTTTGAATCTGACGGTGCTTCCCGGCACTGCCCTGGCAGAAGAGGCCGACGGCGTCGATGCGGCTACTGAGCACCTTGTTTTGCCTGCACCCGAGGAGCCCGAGGCGGGATCGAACGTCTTCGTGTACCTGCATTTAAGTGGGCCGGCTCTGGATACGGCGAAGGCGGCCGGGTTGGAGGTCAACCGGGAGGGCTGGTTCACGGTAGGCGTCATTGCATTGGAAGGTATTGCGAAACCGAGTGAAAAGCCCTTGAATTACGAGGTTGACCAACCTGAGCTTGAAGCTATGCAAAGTCAGATAGACACGGCTTTGCGGTCGATCAACTATTACCCTGGTGCCCAAGCACTGAGCCTGAGTGCTGCGAAGTGGACCTCCCTCAAGGTGTGCTCCGGAGCGACTGATTATGCAGCGGCAGGGCATACGTGGCACCTCGACGGAGAACTGTGCGATCAGCTGGTGAATTTCGATGTCCGCTACATTGACGCCGAGGGCAATGCACTTGCTGTGGGCGATGTAGATGATCAGGGCAACAAGACCGACACGCGCACCATTTTGGCTGCCGTTGGGTCGGAGATAACTGCGGACGACCAAATCATCGACATCGAAGGCTACGAATATTCGAAAGATCTAACTACAGAGAAGAACGGCGGCGAGTCCGTTACGGTAGCGGCTGAACCTCTCGCGCGATCCTCCGTTTCCGGCATGACCTTGGTCTACGAAAAGAAAGCCGAAGAGCCGGTCAAGCCCGAAAACCCTGGAGATAACGATCCTACCGACAAGCCCGTCGTTCCCGATGATAATGGTAACGGGTCGGTCGACAACAACGGTGGCGTGAAGCCGCAGGCACCTTCCGATAACGAAACCCCGAAGGTACCAAGCATCAAGGTTCCCGCGCCGTCCACACCTCAGCAGTCGCAGAGCAATGCCCAGAACAACGATAACGCTGCTGGTGCCAACGGCGGCGGGTTCAACGCGGGCGAGCGCACGACCGTGTCCGAGCCCGCGCCCCAGGCCGGCACTGCGAAGGTCGTGCTTGCTGCAACGGCTCCCGCCGAGCAGCCTGCAGCCGAGACGGTTTCCATCGACGATGACGCAACACCGATGGTCGCTCGGGTCGGCGGCGCCGAAGCTATCGCCGAAGAGGACGTTCCCATGGGGGGCTTTCGATGCTCCGGTTGATCCGGCTCCTTGGGTCGCGGGTCTGGGGGCTATTGGAACGGCACTGTGGGGCGTTGTCGCCGTGCGCCGGCGCCTCGTGATGGCGCAGCAGCTGGCCATATTCGAAAGCCAGGTGCTGAGCAATAGTGCTGTCGAGGCTGATGCCGTCGCCGTTCCAAATGCCGGGCATCAAGCGCTTTAGCCTTGCTTTAACGGGAACGCTTCTGAAGGGCGGCCGCACCCCCAGGGTTTGGCGTTTCAGCTAGAGGGCAAGCGCTTGCGCCAGCGCCCACAGTGCTAGAAGATGCCCAGGGTAGTACCCATAGAAGAACCATTTCAACGGTCGGCCTTGCTGGCCGTTGTAGTTCAGCATGAGCGTTGTTGCCAACCCGAACCCAACGGTGTAATAGCCGAGCACGCCCAGGCTCAGCGGTACAGGATCGCTGATCGCCCATGAAAGAGCCGGCAGTCCTAGGCCCAGAAAAGGTACGAGCATCGCGAGCGCTACCCCGCGTGGCCGATCGTGAAAATGCCAGAAAAGCAGAATCATAAGCGGCCCGATAATGCCCCAGTCGCAAAAGGAACTGACGGCCAGCCCTCCAAGGAGGCCCAGCGCGCATAGGACAAGATTCTGCCGCTGGCGGTCGACAAGCCATAGCATTCCGAGTCCGATAAGCAGAGTAATAAGCACGTTGCCCGTCGCTCCGAACAGCAGCGAATAGGGAATTTGCGAGACAACTGCGAACACGGCGAGTCGCTCTGCATAGCGTCGCACGCTGGAGGTGTGTTGGTACCCTTCGCACAGCAGATACGCCATAATGGGGAAGGTGAGGCCGCCCAGGGAATACAAAGCGACCATGGCGCCCCCTGGCAGCTCGCTGCCGAACACGTTGGCAATATGGTTGCACGTCATGCCCACGATAGCTGCCACCTTCAACGCAAAGGCGGTAACGGAGGGCATAGGCTTCATGGGGATCCTTTCGCGAGGCCGGCTGAAAGGTGCCGGCGCAGTCAAAGAGGCGCACCTATTATAATGATGCGCCATGGGAAATACCAAAATCATACCGCGGGGCTTTGGGCCTGCGCTCGTCTTGGTGTTGCTCGCCGGCGTCGTGGGCGGCCTCGGTCAGTGGTGGGCCGACGGAGGTTCGCAAGCAGTGCAGCTGACGCGCTGTGGTGCGTTGCTTGCCGAGGCTTGGGAGGCGGCGGCGGTGGAAGAGGTGCTTTTCCGCGGCGTGTTGTTGTGGGCATGCCTGTCTTGGGCGCGTCGCCGGAATGAAGCATACCCAAGAAGAGCATTGCGCGCCCATCGGCTCGCCGGCTTACGCGCTGTCGTTGATCCCGTCGGTTTCGCGGTAATGACGAGTTCCCTCATATTCGGATTGGCCCACCTGTTCCCTGAAGGATCGCTGATGGCGCCAGGAGCCGACATTGGTGTTGCTGCGATCCAGGGCGTTTTCAAGGTGACGCAGGCGACGTTGTTCGGGGCTGTCATGGCGCTGCTCATCGTTCGTAGCCCCTACGGCTCGCGTCCTCTCCCGCAGTGGGCGCTTTCCCTGGTGGCACCCGTAATCGCTCACGGTCTTTTCGATCTGCTGTTCTGGGGCCCTCTTCTGCTGACAGGCGGCGTGCTGCCTTCTACCTATCTCACGGGCAACGCGGCCGATCTCGTACCTTTGGTGATCACCACGGTTCTGCTGGCATGGGCCGTAAAATCATGTTAGGCTTTGCCCATGAACAGAACTGAAGCCCTGCATATACTCGGTCTGGAAGACGACGCCACAGCCGATGACATCAAAATTGCCTACCGCGAAACGGTGCAGATTCTGCACCCGGACAAGTTCGCGGGCAATGAGAAGCTGCAAAGCCGCGCCACTGAGCAGTTCAAACGCCTGCAGGAGGCTTACGACCTGCTGTCTTCGGGCGCCAGCGGCGGTCGTGGCGGCCGCGGCGCGCGCTCCGGCAGCTCGTCCGGCGCATCCTCCTCATCCGGCGCCGCGCGTGCCTGGACCGAGGTCGAAGATGGCGTGGAAGTGGAATACCTCACCGAGGCCGAGATCAAGGCGCGCCTCGCTGGCATCGCCGCCGCCCGTGCCCAGCTGGTGGCCCAGCGCGACACCGTCTCCGATGAGCGTCGCAACGGCCTGGCCATGGCGGCCATTGGCGCGGTGGCCACGCTGCTCACCATCCGGCGGCCTTTCGGCATCCTCGGCATGATCGCCGCCGTCGCCGGCACCGCCACCGTGTGGGGCATCATCCAGTTTCTCGGTGCCCAGCGCAATCTCAACACGTTGAATGAGCACTTGGCGAAGCTCACCGAGGAACGCAAGGAGTACGAGGCGCTCCTCGAGGAGTAGTTGCTCCCGCCGCCTCGTCTGGCCGTGCGCATCGTACCCCTTCTGCCGCGCCCGTTTGTCGTCCCGGTGCCGTCTGCGGCCGCACGCCGCCATCATCCCCGCAAAGCGCTATAATTTCTGCGCCCAAAAACGAACCGAAAGAAGATTCATGAAGCAAGAGAACATCCGCAACGTCGCTATCATCGCCCACGTCGACCACGGCAAGACGACCCTCGTAGACCGTCTTCTGTGGGCCTCCCACGTTTTCCGCGAGAACCAGCAGGTGGAAGAGCGCGTCCTCGACTCCAACGATCAGGAGCGCGAGCGCGGCATCACCATCCTTTCCAAGAACATCTCCATCACCTACAAGGGCGTGAAGGTCAACGTCATCGACACGCCGGGCCATGCTGACTTCGGCGGCGAGGTTGAGCGCGTGCTCAACATGGCCGACGGCGCCCTGCTCATCGTGGACGCCTACGAGGGCCCTAAGCCCCAGACCCGCTTCGTGCTTTCCCATGCGCTCGAGTGCGGCCTGCGCATTGTGGTGGTCGTGAATAAGATCGACCGCCCCAACGCCGATCCCGAGGGTGCCGTGGACAAGGTGTTCGACCTCATGGTGGAACTGGGCGCCAGCGACGAGCAGCTCGACTTCCCCGTGGTGTACGCCTCGGCTGTGAACGGCTATGCGCGCCTCGATCCCGACGACGGCAACATGGACATGGTGCCGCTGCTCGACACCATTCTGGATGAGATTCCCGCCCCCGATGTGGACATCGACGGCCCGGTGGCTCTGCAGATCTGCACCGTGGACCACTCCAGTTACGAAGGCCGTATCGGCGTGGGCCGCTTGTCCTCCGGCACGCTGCACGAGAAGGAGCAGGTTCTCGTCGTGAAGCCCGACGGAGCCGAGCGCCGCGCGCAGATTCGCAAGGTGTACACCTTCGAGAACCTGGGCAAGGCCGAGGTCACCGCAGCTGATGCTGGCGATATCGTGGCCGTCATCGGCATCGAGGATGCCGACATCGGCGACATCATCACCGACCCGGAAAGCCCCGTCACCGAGATGGCCCCCATCGCCGTGGAGGAGCCCACCATGGCCGTCGTCTTCGAGGCGTCCACGAGCCCCTTGGTGGGTCGCGAGGGCGAAATCGTCGGTGGCCGCCAGCTGAAGGAACGCCTCATGCGCGAGAAGGAGAGCAACATCTCCATGCGCATCAACGAGCTGGAGGACAAATCTGGCATCGAGGTGGCCGGCCGCGGCGTGCTGCACCTGTCCGTGCTCATGGAGACCATGCGCCGCGAGGGCTTCGAGTTCCAGGTGGGCCGCCCCCGCGTGGTGTACAAGACCGCTGAGGACGGCACGAAGCTCGAGCCCATCGAGGAGGCCACGGTGGACGTGCCCAACGAGTACGCGGGCAAGGCCATCGAGGTCATGGGCACCGCCGGCGGCATCATGGAGCACATGGCCTCCGACGAGACCATGACGCACCTCTCCTTCTCCATCCCCTCGCGCGGCACCATGGGCCTGAAGACGCGCATCCTGAACGCCACCCACGGCGAGGCCATGCTGTTCCACCACTTCAAGGAGTACGGCCCCTACACTGGCGAGATGGCCGGGCGCAAGAACGGCGGCATGATCGCTATGTCCACCGGCAAGGCCGTGGCCTACGCACTGGACACGTTGCAGGAGCGCGGGCGTTTGTTCGTGGCGCCGGGCGACGACTGTTACGAGGGCATGATCGTGGGCGAGTCCGCCAAGGAAGGCGACATGGTGGTGAACGTCGAGAAGACGAAGAACCTGGGCAACCAGCGTTCCAGTTCGGCCGACAAGGCCATTCAGCTGACGCCGCCCATCACCTTCACCTTGGAAGAGGCTCTGGAATACATCGAGGACGACGAGCTGGTGGAGGTCACTCCGCAGTCCGTGCGCCTGCGCAAGCGCCTGCTTTCCGCCACCGACCGCAAGAAGGCGAAGAAGAACTAGTCCCGCGCTCAATAGCTGGGCCACATAACCACCCGCAGGGGGTGACTTCGGTCGCCCCTTTCTGCAGCGGGGGGGCTCCCATGGATGGATCTCTCCGCAGGGGGCGACCTTGGTCGCCCCTCCCGACTTCCTATGACTCCCATGGCCGAGAGGGCTGACTAAGGTCAGCCCCTACGAAATTCGCGGCGTTGACCGCGCGCCGCCCCTGCGGGAAACAGGTTGCGAAATTGTGTGGGTCATATTCTCGAACATGACCCGATTCATAAGCTTTGAAGTGGGATTTCTTCCTCGCGCTCATTGATGTACCGTGAATCAAAAGTGGGCAAATTGTGCGACGGTTGTTACCGTGCCGTCATGCGTGGGAAAATGCGCTTTGAGATCATCGGGAACTGTCTCAAGACGCACTCGTGAATTGAAGCCTGGCAGTTTCCGTCGCCTATGAGGAAGGTATTTAATGAAGAAGCTGCCTTTCGCGAAATCGCTTGCCTCGGTGAGTCTTGCGGCCGTGTGCGCCCTGGGTATCGTCGGTTGCTCCGAACAGACCAGCGACACGCCCACTTATACGGGTGGTGTTGCAGCCACGGTCAACGGGGTGGAGATTCCCGAGGACAAGGTTACCCAGGCTATCCAGGACATTCGCGCCCAGATGAGCCTTACCGATGAGGACGCATGGGGCAAGTGGCTTGCCGAGAACGACTACACGCCCGAGTCGGTGCGCGAGGAGATCGTGAACTCTTATGTCGATCAGGAGCTCGTGAAGCAGGGCGCCGATTCCGAGGGAATCACGGCGGATTCCGCCCAGGTCGATCAGTACGTGGAAACCATGCGTGGCCACTATGACTCCGATACCGCTTGGGCAGAGGCGCTGGAGGCCGTGGGCATGACCGAGGACGAGTACCGTGACAATATCTCGCTGTCGCTGGTGTCTCAGCAGCTGCAGCAGAAGGTGGGCGAGGGCGCTGCTGAGCCGACCGACGAGGAAGTGCTTGAGAGCGCCAAGACTTACGTGAGCTCTTACGACGGCGCGAAGAAGTCTTCCCACATCTTGTTCGAGGCCTCCGATGAGGCTCAGGCCCAGGAAGTGCTCGACAAGATTAACGCGGGCGAGCTTGATTTCGCGACGGCGGCCGAGTCCTATTCCAAGGACACCGCTTCCGCTGCCGAGGGCGGCAATGTGGGTTGGGATCGTCTTTCGAACCTGGTGACCGAGTACACCACGGCGCTCGCCGACCTGAACAAGGGCGACGTGAGCGGGCTGGTGACCAGCACCTATGGCATTCACATCATTCAGTGCACCGATGTGTTCGAGGCCCCCGAGGAGCTGACGAGCCTCGATCAGCTGCCGACCGAGTTCCAGGACTCCATCCGCGCCATGCTGCAGTCTTCCAACCAGTCCAACGCGTACTACTCGTGGCTGGAGGAGCAGCGCAACGCCGCCGACATTCAGATCAACGACATGCCCGAGGGGCTGCCCTACTGGGTCGATATGGCGAACTATCCCAAGGAGGAAAGCTCCGAGGACAGCACGGGCGTGACGGCGGTTGACGCTGATGGCAACCCCATCGTTCTTGATGAGGGCGCTGTCGAAGGCGAGGGCGCCGGCGAGCAGGTCGACGCAAGCGCCGAGGGCGAGGAGCCCGTGGCTGAGGGCGTCGATGAGGGCGCTGAAGGTGCCGAAGATGCTGCCGATGAGGCTGCTGCCGACGTCGAGGGCGCTGCGCCTGCTGGCGACGACGCCGAGCAGCCTACCGAAGGCGCGGCCGAGGGCATCCAGCCTGCGGAGACTCCCGCCCAGTAGCACACTCGAGAAACAACGTCGCGAGGGATACCTTGCGAGAGAAGAGACGAGAGCGCCCGCGCCGATGCGTGGGCGCTCCGCTATGTAACCGGATTTGCTCTTGTCGATCATCAATCCGATTCTTCTCTGTTGGGCAAAAAAACTTCTTGAGACAGCGGCGGTGCTGCGCTATACTTCTTAGACGCTTCGTCTTAGGGCGGGGCAGACGCTATGCGGAGAGATGTCCGAGCTGGCCGAAGGAGCACGATTGGAAATCGTGTATGCCCCAAAAGGGTATCTGGGGTTCGAATCCCCATC
>ERZ773228.3576-NODE-3576-length-12655-cov-6.588175_pt1 | contig 12655 bp, 14 predicted proteins | sample MGYA00580524_ERZ773228 | MGnify/ENA primary metagenome ERZ773228 (study PRJEB29015, sample SAMEA2737768) | human gut metagenome | biome: human gut; feature: human-associated habitat; material: faeces | place: China | collected 2012 ...
TGCTTGGTTTCCATTCAGGAATTACTAACAGCGTAGACCGTCCGTTCGCTTCGTAAAAGATTCAATGTTTTGATTGGTTGGGTCGGCACAACCGTTACCCGTGTCAACAACGCGCCTGTTACTTTTGCGAAGAAGCGAAACTGCCCTGAAAGGAGAGGTGTATATGAGTTATTGTCCGGTAGCTGGAATTGATGTCAGCAAACGATTCAGTGATATGTGTATTTTGTCGCCAGACAACAAAATCTTTGCGCAAGAAAAGATTTATCACGACGAAACGTCGATAAATCGAGCGAACGCCCTACTCCAAAAGGCTGAGCGGCTTTTTTTCAGTAAGCCTGTTATTGTGATGGAGTCCACCTCACACTACCATTTGATCCTCTTTCAATTTTTCTCAGAGCATGGATATGACGTGATCGTGGTGAATCCACTTCAAAGCAATTCGATGAAGGACTTCTCTATCAGAAAGAGGAAAACCGATCGTGTGGATGCCTTCAAACTGGCAATGATGTATCGAACAAAGACATTGCGTCCTTCCCAAATTCCTCAAACGGCAACGCGTGCGCTACGCCAGCTCTGCAGACATCGTGCGGAATTGTTGAACGACGTTTCGAGTTATAAAAACCGATTAACAGCCCTTTTGGATCAGACCTTTCCGGGCTATGATAAGGTCTTTTCCGATGTGGGAGGCGTCACTTCTTGCGCTGTGCTTGTACGTTTTCCAACGCCGACCATTTTGCTTGTAGAGGAAGAATCAGAACTGGTTGAAGTGATTGCTGCTGCAAGCAAGTCTGGTTATAGTTTTGCTAAAAAGAAAGCTGGATTGCTAATCTCCGCAGCGCAAAAAGCGCAGACATTGGGGATTCATTCATGTGCCGATGAAACACTCATTGTGTGTACCATTCAAATGCTTCGTACATTGTCCGAAAGTGTGCTTCAAATAGAAACCGCAATAGATAATTTGCTGGCTCAGATAAAAGAAATGCGAAACAACGTTTCTTTGCTGCAAAGCATCCCTGGTGTTGGTAGTCATTCGGCAGCCCTTTTACTAGGAGAAATCGGAGATATCTCGTTGTTCAAGAAGCCGAAACAGCTTGCAGCATATTTTGGTTTAGACCCAACAGAGCGGCAATCCGGATCATTCAGAGGAACAAAGAACAAGCTCTCAAAACGTGGCTCTCCCTATGCAAGAGCTGCACTTCACATGGGAGTGGTTAATTCAATTTGTAAGCGCGGAAAGGACTCTGCAGCGAACCCCGTACTGCTCAGTTATTATGAAAAGAAATGTAAAAACAAACCGGCAAAGGTTGCTCAAGCAGCGTCAATGCACAAACTGGTCTTTATAGTCTTTGCAGTCTTGCGTGACCAGAAGCCCTTCGAACTGAAAACGCCAGAGCAGCATGCTGTTGAACAGGGATTTGTAAAAGCAGCCTGAAGTTTTTGAGAGATTCAAGCCCTGAAACAAACACAGGGTCTTATTTGGTATGCGAAAAATTTGAATTTGGCATCTTTCACTGCCCTTGTTCTTCACTTGGTGTAAGCGATGGCAGGGCTATAAGTGATGAATACCGAACTCAAACCGTTCGATTTCGTTCTTATTTGCTACCTGTGCTATTGACTTTGCTTAATTGGTCTACAATTGTGTTGGTTCTGAGAGTTCACAGTCAGAAAATGAAGTCTACTGTTATCACTGCTGTCGGAAGCGATGTGTCTAAAAGCAAAGGACCAGTATGTACTGGAGACCGATTGCCCTGGCTTTGAAAAAAGCAGGCTTCTTTGTGTCTGTTGTCAATGCAATGCTGATTCATGATTTCAGCGATAGCACTATCCGTAAGCTCAAGACAGGCCGTGCGGATGCCTTAAAAATTGCAAACTATGCACTTACATTCGCCTGGATGTAAAAGCAAGCGTTCTGGCTGACCCATTAGAGGTTGCGTCTGCCAATGCGCAGAAAATTTTGGGACGTGGGCAATGACCCCGCTTTTTCTTTACGAAAGGTGGCAAGGGCGACATTGCCCGGAAAACATATCTTGAAAATGTCGGTGGACGCTTGCCAACAAACTTCTGGCCATTCTCCGAAACAAGTCACATAGATGAAGTCAAAAAAGGAAATGCTGGCTATTTTTGATGGCGGGGCAACTGGTCGGCAGACTTGGAAGCGGGCAGCAACTTCAAAGAGGACGATGCACGGTGCAGCGTCCGTGTGTTTGAACGGTACAGCATGATGGGCGGCGATTTCCTGATACTGACAATGTTCCAAAATGATTTGGCCACCTGTAATTTACAGTGGTCGACATTCGAGTTGTAATATGATATACTTATTTTGACCAATCAGAATTCAAGGAGGTTCTGTTATGCGCACGGAGAAGAAATCCCACCGATCTAGGATGGATCCTATTGTTGCTTTAGTTTTGATTTTCGCTGTACTAAAAGTAACAGGATTGATTTCGTGGTCATGGCTATGGGTACTCAGCCCGATTTGGATTACCCTTTTGATTTTCGCTGCTATTTTTTCTTCCATTTTGGTCGGTGGACGAATCGTTAAAGGAAAATGGTAACCTCCAATTTGTCAAGTAAGCGAATCATCACATATCCTCAGCGGGGTTGTTGGAGCTTGTGCAACAGCCCCTTTTTATATTTCTAAAACCGCTCGCTAGGCGAGTGATTCGATAAAGATTATATTGGTGAGTAATCAAGTTCAAACGAAGAATTTTGGAATAGCAGAAGCTATATTACCATGAGTGCTAATTAAAGCCTGCGAACTATGAAGCTCGTACGATATCTGAAACAGCCGGATGAACCGCTACAACACGATAAACGAAATCCGCCGAAGATTCTGCCCGTTTTTTCGGGAGGAGTCCTCGGCGGATTTTACTTTTAATATTATTTTCAAACAGTTGTTTCTACCCATAACTTGCTGCAGAGCAGAAATTATTGAACGCTCACTAGCGATAGTCTGATTTTAACTATAGATTTATTATTAAAGATGCTACGGCTTCAAATATGTCATTATGGTCAATTACAATAACCATTTTTTCATGAGAAATTTTTTCCAATACGCACTTGATCTCATATAATGATTTTTTGTCCAGATTATTGCTTGGCTCGTCCAAAATAATAACATTTGCATTTTTCAGCAATGCCCGCGCAATAGAAATTTTCTGCTTTTCTCCACCGGATAACGTGGCTCCATTTTCCCCTATAATTGTCCTTTCCTTATCGGGCAATAAACGCAGAACCTTGTCTAAACCTGAAAGGCGTATGGCTTGTTCATAATGTGCAGGGGTAACATCAGATATCCCATACACTATGTTGTTGTAAATCGTGTCATTAAAAAGGAATGTCCTTTGTGATACCGCTGCACATTGATTGCGGTAGAATTGTTCGGATATCTGTCTTAGTTCAATACCGTTTATAAGTATTTCTCCAGAATACCCATCTATTAGCTTCAAAAGTATTTTTGCCAGAGTTGTCTTACCACTGCCATTGGATCCTTTTATATAGCACAAAGACGGCTCTTTTATATCAAAAGACAAGTTTTGAATTATTTCTCGTTGCCTAGACGGATAGCTGTAGCATAGGTTTTTTACATTCAATTCAGTTATGGTGTCAATCGTTTTATTTCCATTGCAATTTTCTAGAACATTTTTATAAAAAGCTTCATCTATTCTTTTTATACTTAACAATGCTGGCTGTACAATTAATATAACCGATGAGAATGAGATAATTGGTGTATATAGCTTTCCTGCATATTGGGTGACGGCAATTGCTTCTCCTATGGTCAATTGATTTCTTATAACAAAATAACCACATACAATATAGATAAAAACAGACACAAATGTCGTTACAAGTGTAAGAATTTCTGTTGTTCCACCTAGCAGAAGCGTGTGTTGAATTGCCTTATTTTTGAGATTTTCACTATATCGGTGAAATTTTTCTTGTTCTTGTTTTTTTCCGTTGTTTAGTCTGATTTCCTCTTGTCCAGTAATGACTTCATTTAACTTTCCGGTGTATTGCGCATCTGATTCCAACGCATCATTAATGATTTTCTGATAATTTTTTGTTGTTTGCATACTAATCCAAATATAAATCACCATCGGAATACAGCAGAGAATCAATAAATTGGTGTTCGTTCTGCCAATCATCATTAATGCAAATATCGCCTCTATAAATCCTGTCAGAAATTTAACATTATTCGGGGAAAACAAGGATGATATCTGAGATACTTCGTTAAGCCTCGATAGTAAGTAACCGCTACCCTTTTCTGTGAAATAATCGATTGGAAATCGCAAAAGCTTGTCAAATATATCACTTCTTAAGTCGGCAACAATGGTATGTCCCACGTTGGAAAACTGTTTAAGAGATATATAAGACAATCCGCTTTTCACAATTGTTATTATTCCTATATATAATGAACAAGCCACAATGTACCTGAAGTCTTTATTTATAAATCCAACATCGATTAATTTTTGCGTTAATAGCATCGGAACCATGGAAGCGATTGAACAAATAATCACTATCCCCGTTGCAAAAATGAGTTTTCTGATATGTTGTAGCAAGTAATTTTTCATTATGTTCATATTTAACTGCCTCAAACAATATTATGTGGGGTGTAAATATCTGCCATACCTGCAATTCCATTTGAAAAATTAAGCTTTTGACCTTTTTTTTCTACGCTCGTATAAGCCGCCAAGCATTCGGTTATCCAATGTATAGTTCTTTCACAATAATCACTTCCATCCAGTTCTAGTGCCGGGAATGTTTTTATTGATGCATAACATAGAGAACATAGTCTAGAGCAATTACATTCTTTACACTTTGCAAGGATGCAATCATTGTATGCACAAATTGCATTTTTGGCAGCAGCAAAGCAAAAACCTTTGTCCACCGACCCAATCTCAAGTCCTTGCATATTTGTTTTTTCACAAATCTTATAGACACCATCACTCTCTACAAACAATTTGTCGCCCGGCACACATGCACCGCAGCAACAGTCGTAAAAAGCACTATCGCTAAAAAATTTAACTCTCTCGGAAATAGAAACAAAAATTTGTGAAAATAACAGTGACAAGAAAATTGGAGGGATCTTATTAGCGACAACGTATTCCAAATATTTTTCCTGTAGCATATCCAGTTGCTTACGATGCGCTATAAATTGCTCTTGGGATATATTGTCATAGAAGTCTGTAAACGCACCGTTAATTCGAGAGGCTCGCAATACTGCCGGAAACTTTCCTCCCTTTCTTCTGTCATTTTTTTCATAAAATTCAGTAAGTGCAACCAGATCACTCGTAACATCATAGCAACAAACTGAATATATACTTTTGTAAAAAGAAAAGTTTTCCTCAATTATTTCCATGAGACAATCGTAGGTGGGCGCACCACCTCTAGTGACCCTGTATCTATCATGATTATCTTTCGTTCCATCAAGGCTTACAACTATCCAGAATCCATTCTCTTTTAAAAAATTTGCAATATCTTTATTCTTTAATAGAAGACCATTAGTAGTAATTGAGTAGTTAAAACAATATTGTGAATATTCCGATTTTACGTATTCGACAGTCTTTTTTATAACGTCAAACCCAAGCAATGGCTCTCCACCATAAAATGCAATGACTGGCTTTCGTGTTTTATTCCTTTCCCATGTGCGATGGAAATGACTCAAAAAGTCATCGACAGCTTTTTTCGCTGTCTCCCATTTCATATAGACTTCAGAATAGAATTTGGTGTCCGGATAATGTTCTGAGTAAATGCAATATTTACAGCGCATATTACATTGTTCAGTGACTTTCAACGTTAATTGCGAAAATCCATTAGTGTGTAAGTGTGTTTCTATAGAATCGACATTTCGTGGAACCTGAATAGTATGATTTTGCAAATTACCAATGAGATTAGCGTAGTATCTATCCATATAATTAGCAGATTGGCTCTTTCCATGTTCCATAACTGATAATAGTTTCGGATCATACGGAAAAATCATACCAGTATCATCATTATAGATGAATTCTTCACCGTCAAAATCTTTATATACTAATGCTTTCATAATAAACACCATTTTTAACTATAGTACAAGTTGATATTGTTATTCACATTATTCTTTGGAGTAAAACAGTAAATAGCACGAATAAGCAGAACAAATTAAACCCTTCTTGTTGCATACCGGGAAAACTTATTCGTTATGTTTTATTATGCAGGATGTGATAATTTAGAGATGAGCATTTGCGGTTAATGCTGTTCCTCCGGTCACTGCATCAACAATAACGATTGCCGAATCGCCAATGCATGCTAAACATCCCGCCGCACAAATTGCAATACATTTAATTCCTCTGGATTCATTAGCTTCACTCATATAATCTTCCTCCAAATAGTTCAGTCCTGGGGACGCTGTGTCAACCCTGTAGTAAGTGAGACACCACCAGTCGTTGCATCAACAATGACAACTGGACCATCTGTGATGCAGGCAAAGCATCCTGCGCCACACACGGCTGCGCACGTCACGCCACAGACAACGATTCTGCTTTCATTCATAAATATTCCTTTCCCCCCAGTATGCAACAAGAAAAATTTAATTAGTCTAATCAATCTGTAAAAGGACAGTTGATTTTTCCGTTCATCGTATGTTTTAAAGAAGGACAACTATGACAATGCTTTCTGTTTTTACATTTCAAACAATTTTTTGCTTCAATTTCAGGTTTCTGCCATAACGATTTCAAATCAGAAACAATTGAAGAAATTTCGTCTTTGTCAATATTTCCGATACGGTAACCGTTTTTAAGTAATTCGCGGCACGCAGAAATGTTTCCATCTGCAGAAACATAAATTTTGCCAACAATGCATGGATGATAATAATTAAAAATAGTATTTCTATCTAAAGTATCCGACTCTAAAAATACCTTTTCTAAAACCAGATATTCATTTGAATCCAGCTTTTGTATACAAGGGCTTTCTACACTATTACCAGAGCTTAATGTTGTTGTAGAATATCTAAGCCCCTTAATTCGCAAGATATCTAAAAGGCCCTTTTGAGATTCATTATATTCTCGATTTAAAATAATGTTAAGCGTGACTTTTCTACTCTTCAATTTTTTCAGTAACAATGCGTCAGATTGTAGGAGAACACCATTTGTTTTAACTACAATGTTGATTTTCCCATTACTCTTTTTTTGAATAAAGTCAATCACCTTTATAAGTTTATTCGGGATGGTTAATGGATCTCCACCTTCGATAACAACCTCTTTCAACCCGTAAATATAAAGAGAATCAATAAATTTAAAAAGGGCATCCAACTGCAGTTCGTGATTTCTACTCGAACTTTCGCAAACGAGACAGGGAAACTCGTATAAAGAATTGCAACTATTGCACTGAAAACTACATTTATCTGTCAACTGCAATGTGAGAAACTGGATTTTAGGCATTACGTTTTTGTCTTTAGCTGAGATGCCTTTTGCGCCATAATCCCATGTATCAAAAAAACAAACAGGTTTTTCGCTAATAACTACTGCATAGTTCTGTTTTAGTATATCAAAAAATGTGTTCCACTGGTTTCCGTATTTTTTTAATAAAAGTTCTTCAGTTGTTCCTTTAATCAATTCTCGAACCATGGCTACATTCTTAGCATCAATGGTATAAGTTTTTGCAGTAATCTCGTTGTATAGTACAATACTTTTTCCGAGATCTAATGGTTCATATTCATACGCAAGTCTTACATACATTTTTAATGGTTTTCCTTTCGCTGTTGTCTTTGAAAGTTTGTAAACAAAAATTCCTTCATTCATGTTATATTGGTTTACATGAAGGGTGTTCAGTTTTTCAATTACCGTGCAATTTAGCAAATAACCGTTTGTTACAATTGTTGCATCGTAGGCAATGGCATTCTTTTTTGCAGATGTCAACGAATTTTATCGACAGGTTTTCGATGATATCGAGGGCAAGGAGGGGTTTCCCACCATACCATGTTACGGTGAAGGTTTCAAGATGAGGTGCTTCGGATTCGACAAATTTAACAATCGCCTCTTGTATGGCTTCTGACATAGTGGAAGCGCGGAGAACGGATCCTTCATAGCAGTACACACACCGGAAGTTACAATTTGATGTAGCGGCAATTACCAATGAGAGATGAGAACGGTTGTATCGGAACAAAGTTGCTCATACTTCAAAATAGCTTTTTCGTCAATGGAATCGCCAATAATGAATCCACCGGTCTTCAGGTCCTTCAAAAAGCCTCATATGAGATTTTTTGATGAGTCTGTCGGAAATTTTCATATTGTTCGACTTTAGAATGGCCAACGAGCGCAAGGGCGAGCGATTTTGCATTGAACATCAATTTCTGTGAAGGATTGGTTAGAAAATCATAGATACTGTTATATTGCTATACTTTCATGACTATACTCCTTGGTATTTTTATAATGCGCGAAGATGATTTTGTTTTACTCAAATACAATGAGAAAGTCCATATTATGGTAATGAAAAACGGTTTTTCTGTCATGAAAAGGCAACAAAAAAGACATTGAGCTAGTAACTGAAACTGACTCAATGTCTTTCAACTAAGAAAAAGCTTTTATGATATCGTGGAGTATTTTCATTTGCTGTGGTGAAAAATCTTTTCCTCGCTGACTTGGCGCTAAGAATTCCCTGCGCAAATCTTCAAGGATAGCTTGCTGTGCAGGAGCAAGGCCTGATAATGAAAGTGACTCACTTGTTTCAAGATCAAGGAGCTCATCGGTGGAAATGCCGAACAATAAAGAGATACTAGCAAGGACATCTAGAGGAATTGCATGGGCATCACTTTCATACCCGCTGATTGTTGAAACAGCCTTGTTCAGACGCTTTGCTAAATCGGCTTGCGTCCAGTTTCGACTTTCTCGTAATGATTTGAGTTTTTCGCCAAGATAATGCTCCATTTTAGTCCACTCCTATCATATAGAGTGTACTATTTGCGATTTCAACATAATCGTATTATAGTCACTATAAGATTCGATTATGTTGAATTTTTGTTGACTTGAAGGAGTGTCTGGGATATTTTGAATAACAAAAAGCTGGTTCGTTTATCTTGGGGGGAATTTCAGATGAATGTATTGATCTGTGATGATGAATGGAGTGTTACGGAGCAGGTTTCAGAGCTGCTTCAAAAGCATTGCGCAGAAACTGGAACGCAGGTGCGGTTTCACCTGTTTGATGCTCCCTGTGCAATCAAAGACTTTGCGGAGTACGATATTGCGATTCTGGATATTGATATGGGAAACTTCAGCGGCATTGATCTGGCGCGGAGACTTCGGAAAGAAAAACCGGGGATCGTTATCATTTTTCTGACGAACTTCATCCAGTATGCGCCGGAAGGGTTTGAGGTACAGGCGTTTCGGTATCTTTTGAAAAGTGATATGCAGGAAAGACTGGTATCCTATTTTGAGGACGCAGTCAGGGAAGTGGTTCGGGAAAAACAAATCATTACGATATCTGTCAATTCAGAATTGATCGATATCCCGGTAAATCATATTCTCTATCTGGAGTCAAATCTGCGAATCATTATCATGCACCTGATCCATGACGAACGGAAGGAATATCGGTTTTATGGAAACATGACGGATTTGTCAGAAAAGTTGGAAGACCTTGGATTTCTGCGGATCCAAAAGCCTTTTTTGGTAAATATGGAGTACATTGAACAGATGCAGTATGAGAAGGTGAGCTTGCGCGGCGGGATCGTTTTGCCCTCAAGTGCTAAAAATCGCAAAGAACTAAAACAGCATTACTTGAAATGGAGAGGGAAAAATCGATGGATGATCTCTTGAGCTTTCTTTATACCGTGATTGATACGCTGTCGCTGGTATTCTTTCTAGATGCGTTTGCCACCAGACGCTGGGATAATTGGAAATTCAAACTGGGTGTCGGGTGTTTTGTTGCGCTACTTTTTTGGGTGCTGCAGGTTCCGTTTGTATTCTTCGGGCGAGATCAGGCTATGAAGATTGGCATGATTCTTTTGTCGTACACGATAAGCGCAAGAGTCCTATACAAAGAGATTTCCGATAAAATGCTGCTGCTGTTGGTTTGCATAGAATACCTTGTTACCTATTACCTATCATTCGGCCTCGGTATGATGGGGGCTTTTATCTGCGGGATGGATGGAGAATCTTTTCGGACAAGTTTTCCGTGTGCAATGGTCTACGGTGGGATCAATTATTCAACAGAACTCTTTCTGGCATATACATTTCGACGAGTTATGAGGAAAAGACGGTTGAAAATCAGGAAAGAGTTTTGGCACTGGAACAACAGCTTCAGTTTCAGGCTAAAAATATGGAAGCGGCAAGTCAGCTCTACACTGCTCAGCGACATAAGGTGCACGACTTTCGGGCACATCTCAACACACTTCAAGGTCTTTTGCAAAATCAGGAATATGATGCGGCAGAACAATATTTGAATTCTGTGACCCAAGAGCAAACAGATCGATTGTTCTTAGTAAACTCCCACCATGCGATTTTGGATGCGCTGTTCAATACGAAAGCAACTGAAGCGATCCAGAAGGGAATCGACATTGATTTCGAACTGAATGATTTATCGGCGCTACCTTTTGATGTATCGGATATGGTCGTCTTATTTTCCAACCTACTAGATAATGCAATTGAAGCATGCGAAAAAATCAATAGCAATAGAGTGATTCGCGTTTCTGCTGTGCTGAAACAAAGCTTTTTGTTTTCTATTCGAAATACGACCCTTCCGGTCGAAATAAAAAATGATACGATCAAAACGACAAAACCGAATGCACATCTTCACGGATTCGGGCTTTCCAATATAAAACTTATTCTGAACAAATATCATGCAGACTTTGTTATGGACTATGAAGATGGATGGTTTCAGTTTACCGGAGAGATTGAAGCATAGCCGATTTTATGACATTGAAACCAGATTTCGTTACAAAATCATGGACGTGGAGCCGCATAAGGTGTATTTCACAGGTAAAAGTTTTTGATGGTAGGAATCTTCAATGAATGAAATTGCAAAAAAACTCGCCGGCATCTGTGTGAAAAATAAGCTTGTTGCTCCGGAGATGTTTGAGTGGTGTGTTTACAGTATTGAAAAAAAAATGGTGACATTTTGCACGTGGGTAGTATTGATTTCAATTGGTGCACACCTGTTTGGATTTCCATGTACCTTGTGCTTTACTCTTGGATTTCTTGTATTGCGGCGTAGAACAAATGGATATCATGCGAAAACATATATTAGATGCTTGATTGGATCGATTCTGATTGAATGCAGCTCTATATTTGCAGTACGAAATGCTCCGATGGAATGGCTGATACTCATTATTGTTTTATCAAATCTGATGGTTCTCAAGGTTGCCCCTGTCAACAACAAACAAATTCATTTGACAGCAGGTGAAATGAACGCCATGAAAAAGGAAATACGAAAGATACTTATTGGAATGGATATTCTATGCCTTCTGTGCGTTTTTTGTTATCCGGCAAGTGATATGGGAAAAGGATTAGTCGCTGCACTGGCGGCAGATGCGATAACGCTAGTGGCGGCTGATCTATATAAAGCAAAGGAACGGTGATTTTATGAAGTACAATACCTCAAAAGTAATCCAGAAGACACTCAACGATATGATTAGGCGAGATATGGAAGGTTGGCCACCGGTCTGCACAGGCTGGATGTATCAACCGAAACGTCCGGAACAGATGCAGAAGGAAGAAAATGCGCTCAGAATGAAGACCGAAAAAACGAACCCGAACCTCTAAAGAACCAGACGGGTAATTTTTCTTCGACGCTATATGACGCTACATATAGTTCAGTTCCGTCAATAGGGGTGTTTCCGCATTCATTATTGATAGCAATAGGGAGTTTCCCTTTTACTATTATGGAGATTGTAATGTGCAATTCCCATACTCCGCCCGCCTTGCCATCATCGACAAAGAAAGGACGAAGAAACATGAAAAGGAGATTGATTGAGTATCAACTGAGCCCCGGCAACCAGAACTTGGTTCGCCGCCGACTGCATCCCTGCACTCCGACCTTGTGGCGCAGCTTGCGACTGCGTTGTTCTGTGGTCGGAGGGCTGGCTTATGTACTTTAATTCTTATGCCGCCGGTTATCGAATCCAGAAATTGCGCAAGGCACATGGACTGACGCAAGAGGAAGCCGCTATCAAATTGAATATCAGCGATCGGCATATGAGAAGTCTGGAAAAAGGCACTTATACGCCGCTGGATCTGTTTGTTGAAATAGCAGTACATTTTGATGTCACTTTGGATTACCTCATTCTTGGGAAAGTAGAAACAAAAAAGGAACTGGAACTCGGCAAAAAAATCCATGACCAGAAGCAGATTATAAAATCATTTGGCGAACAGCTTCTGGCATTTGCAATGGAGATTGAGACCGAATAATAAATCTATGAGAAGTCGGAGAGCGTTCTCCGGCTTCTTTTTTTGTTGCAAAAAAATCAAACGTGTCTATGTGAAACCGGAAGGAAAGCTTCCGGTTTTGCTGCTTTTTTGGGCTGAAAAAGTCCAAAAACCGGAAGGAATGCATCCTAAAAAAGCATTCAGTTTTCAGGTACACTATGGTCACAGCAAGGGCAACACCCCAGACGGGGAGAAGCCCGGAGCTGTAAAGCGTACCTTGAAAACTGAATATCATTCCCTCGGACAAAATAATGAAACTTCCGTAA
>ERZ773228.3600-NODE-3600-length-12601-cov-16.301371_pt1 | contig 12601 bp, 10 predicted proteins | sample MGYA00580524_ERZ773228 | MGnify/ENA primary metagenome ERZ773228 (study PRJEB29015, sample SAMEA2737768) | human gut metagenome | biome: human gut; feature: human-associated habitat; material: faeces | place: China | collected 2012 ...
TTGAGAAGCGCCGAGACTTTCTTCTTAGGAGCCATTGTATGGTTCTTCTTTCTGTGAAGCGGTGGTTAACGGCACCGGAGTAGGTCTCCCGCGTCCGGTTCCTTCCGCAACGTATATTGCTGTGCTGTGCTAGCAGGTGCCGCCGCCTTGTTCAGGCACACGAGACCCTCCAGACACAACTTTTCTATTATGCGATTCCGCCACGACATTGCGCGTATGGCAATACATACAAAGAAACCCCGCCGAAGCGGGGTTCAAAAGAATCACGATTTCAGGTTCCTGAATGGGTGTGACGCGTGCGGTAGCAAGGCGCCCAAGCGCAGGCGTACCAAGGTGCGTCAAGCTTGGAGCAACGCAGCTAACGCTCCGTCATGCACGTTCAGGCTAATTTTTCAACCTGGTTGAAGCCTAGCTCCACCGGCGTGTCACGGCCGAAGATGGACACGAGCACGGTGAGCTTCTGCGTGGACGGATCCACTTCGGAGACAACCGCGGCCATGGTGGTGAACGGTCCATCGGTGACGGTGACCTGATCGCCAGGAGCGTAGGAGACCTCAAGCTTGCGCTTCTTGGCTGCGGCCGGCTTGTCTCCGGCGGCCTTGAGAGCTTCGGAAGCGATCATCGGAGCCATCATGGAGACGACTTCCTTGCGGGTCAGCGGTGCCGGATCCTTGGTCGGGCCGACAAAGCCGGTGACGCCTTCGGTCTCGCGGACGATACGACGGGCGTTCTCATCCGGCAGCATGCGGATCAGCACATAGCCGGGGACACGCACGCGGGTGATGACCTTCTTGCCCTTTTCGGTGTGCTTTTCGACTTCCTCCATCGGCACTTCGACCTGGAAGATCTTGTCTTCCATACCGAAGCTGGCCACGCGGGATTCGACGTTGGTCTTCACGCGCTTCTCATAGCCGGAATAGGTGTGCAGCACATACCACTTGCCTTCAAGCGTGCGCAGGCTCTTGGAGAATTCCTCGACGGCCTTGGCACCGGCATCCTGCTCAGTGTCTTCATCCTCAGTGGTTTCCGCGGTCTGCTCTTCCGGAGCGTCCTGCTCGGACTGGGCCTGCCCATCGGTCGCCTGATCGACGGCGACGGCCTGGACGGCCTCGCCTTCGGCCGGCAGCGCCTCAACAGCGGCAGCAGCCTCGGTATCAGCCTTGGAAGCCTCGTCGAGGTTGTCGGAAAACACTTCGTCAGTCATGCACTTTCACCTTCAAGTTGTTTATCAGCCGAATATCCACAGGGTCAGCTTGCCCAGACCGTAGTCCATGCCGGTGACCAGTGCCATCAGCAGCAGCACGAAGATAAACACGGCGAGGGACCAGAAGAACAGTTCCTTGCTGGTCGGAGTGACGACCTTGCGGAGTTCGTCGATAATCTGTTTGATGAACAAGCCAATGCGCATGAAGATGTTCGGCTTAATGGCCTTCTCGCTGTTCTTCGCCTTCGCCATAATAATCCTCCGCTGAGCTTGTTGTAAGAAGCTTGGCAGGGAAGGCGGGACTCGAACCCACAACCTACGGTTTTGGAGACCGTTGCGCTACCAATTGCGCCACTTCCCTAGGTGAACTCTGCCGTCTCCACTTGCCGGCGAGGATTCTATGCAAAACCACGCAAGAAGCAGACGGCAAAACCGCCAAGTCGAAATAATAGCGGGTTTTCGCGACTTCGTCCAACCCGATTCACGACGAATCGCAAGAAACCGCTATTTTCCAACGAAAAAAAGATTCGCGCCCGGCATGTCACCGAAGCGCGAATCGCTAAAAATATCGTCTATCAACTGAACTTTCCGTCAGTTGAGCGCGGGGCCGGTCGTTCAGTCCTCGACCCAACGCTTCATGCGACGCATGCCTTCGACCAGATCGTCGTCGGCAAGCGCGTAGGAGAAGCGCAGGTAGCCGGGAGCGCCGAACGCCTCGCCCGGGACGGCGGCGACATGGCCTTCGTCAAGCAACGCGGCGGCCAGTTCGGACGTGTTGGCGAACGTGGTCTTGTTGGTGCCGAGCGGCTTGTTCAGCAGCGCGGTCACGTCGGCGAACGCGTAGAACGCGCCGGTCGGGGTCGGGCAGTTCACGCCTTCGATGTCGTTCAACGCGGCGACGATGGTCTGGCGGCGCTTGTCGAATGCGGCGCGCATCTCGTAGACGGCGTCCAGGGAGCCGGAGACGGCTTCGATGGCGGCACGCTGGGAGATGTTGTTCACGTTGGAGGTCATGTGGCCCTGCAGTTTGGATGCGGCCTTGGCCACGTCCACGGGGGCGATCATCCAGCCGACGCGCCAGCCCGGCATGGCGTAGGTTTTGGCCACGCCGTTGAGCACGAGCAGCTGGGAGCGCACTTCGGGCACCGCGGCGCCGATGTACGTGGTTTTGGCGCCGTCATAGTTCAAGTGTTCGTAGATTTCGTCGGAGATGACCCACACGTGGTGTTCGATGGCCCACTGCGCGATGGCCTTGACGGTTTCCGGCTTCCACACCGCGCCCGTCGGGTTGTTCGGCGTGTTCACGATGATGGCCTTCGTGTGTTCGGTGCGCGCGGCCTCGATGTCCTCGATGCTCGGCTCGAAGTTGCGGTCGGCGCCGGCGAACACGGTCACGGGCACGCCGCCGGCGAGCTTCACGGCTTCCGGGTAGCTGGTCCAGTACGGGGTGGGGATGATGACCTCGTCGCCCTCGTTGAGCAGAATCTGGAACGATTCGTAGACGGCCTGCTTGCCGCCGTTGGTCACGATGACCTGGCTTGGATCGACTTCGTAGCCGGAGTCGCGCAACGTCTTGTCCGCGATGGCCTGGCGCAGTTCCGGTAGGCCGGCGGTCGGCGTGTAACGGTAGTTTTTCGGGTCCTGCACGGCCGCGGCCGCGGCCGCGACGATCGGGGCGGGGGTTGGGAAGTTCGGTTCTCCCGCGCCGAACCCGATGACGTCGATTCCGGCGGCCTTCATTGCCTTCGCCTTGGAATCGACGGCCAGGGTAGCGCTCGGAGCCACGTGATTGATACGGTCGGATAGAGTCTGCCAGTCAGCCATAGTCATGCCTGTAATGCTAGACCTGCCACGCGAAAAACGACAGCCCCACGACACACGTCTATTTCGCCGCGAACGCTTCGCTTGAAGCGAAATCGATGGCCTAACCACACCTTTTGCACTGGCTCAGACCAGTACGAGATTGTCGCGGTGCACCAGCGGATGCGCGTATTCCTCGCCAAGGAAACGCTTGAGCTGGACCGTATTGCGTCCTAGCATCTGCGGGATCTCCTCGGAGTCGAAGCCGACCAGGCCCTTGGCCAAATGGTTGCCCTGCTCGTCGTCAACCCAGACGGCGTCGCCGGCGGCGAAACCGCCCTTCACTTCCACCACGCCGGCCGCAAGCAGGCTGGCCGCTCCCCCGCGCACCGCCTTGGCCGCGCCGGAATCGGCCACCAGCGTGCCCTGCGGGTGGGAGGCGAAGCCGATCCACAGCCTACGTGACGAACCGCGGTCGTTGATCGGCGCGAACGCGGTGCCGACCGGATCGCCCATCATCGCGGGACCTGCGTTCGACGCGCATGTCAGCACCGCGGGAATGCCGGACACCGCGGCGACGCGCGCGGCCTCCATTTTGGTGACCATGCCGCCGGTGCCGACGTTCGAGCCGGTTCCGCCGACCTGAACCTTCGCCAGCGCGTCCTCGACGTTCGGCACATAGGAGATGCGCTTCGAGCCGGGCTCGCTTGGCGGCGCGGTGTACAGCGCGTCCACGTCGGTGAGCAGGACGAGCGCGTCGGCGACGACGATGTTGGCGATGAGCGCGGACAGACGGTCGTTGTCGCCGAACCGGATCTCGTTGGACGCGAGGGAATCGTTTTCGTTGATGATCGGCACCGCGCCCAAGTCGAGCAGGCGGTCGAGCGTACGGCGCACGTTGCGGTACTGCTGTGGGGCGATCGTGTCGGAAACGGTGATGAGGATCTGTCCGACGCGTAGTCCGTACCGTGCGAAAGCGGCCTCGTACTGGGCCATCAGCAGGCCTTGGCCGACGGCGGCGCACGCCTGCTGGTCGGCCACGTCGGTCGGACGCTTGTCGAAACCGAGCGTGCCGAAACCGGCCGCGATCGCGCCGGAGGAGACCAGCACCACGCGGCCGCCCATCAATCGCACGCGGGCGATGGCCGCCACAAGCGCGTTCAACCGTTGCGGATCCAAGTGGCCGCTCGGCTCGGTCAGCGAGCTGGAGCCCACCTTCACCACGATGGTCTGCGCTTCGGCGATGGCCCTGCGCACTTGCGCTTGCGATGGCGTGTTCATAGTTCCTCCCGGTACCGTTACCGGCTATTGAAAAAGCCCGCCGACACGCCATCGGCACATCAGCGGGCTTCGTTGGATGGTTCTATTGTTCCACATCCTCGTCGTCGGCGGTCTCGCCACGTCCAAAAAGACTGGTTTCGTCGTGACGGTCGTCGTCCACGGAAGGATCGGCCCAGTGTCCTGCCTTGCGTTCGGCCATCATGGCTTCGCGCACGGCCTGACGGGCGTCCATCATCTCGTGGTACTGGCGACGGCGTTCCGTGTTGGAACGACGCTGCGCACGACCATCCGATTCCTGCAGTCGCAGGTCGACGCCGCGTGCGCCCAACTGGGTGCCGTCGAGCATTTCCGCGCCGGCCGCGATGGTCGGATCCCAATCGAATTCCACGGCACGGTCGCCACGGCCGATGCGCACTTCGTCGCCCGGCTTGGCGCCCTTGTGTCGCAGCTCGTCTTCGACGCCCAGCTTGGCCAGACGGTCGGCAAGGTAGCCGACGGCCTCGTCATTATCGAAGTTGGTCTGCATGACCCAGCGTTCCGGCTTGGTGCCGAGCACCTCGTACCAGACTTCGCCGTTGCCGTTCTCCTTGCGTTCCACGGTGAAGTCGAGCGCGTTGCCGCCTTCGTCGTTACGGCGACGGCGATTGCGCGGCTCCTCGAGCGGCTTGATGACCACGCGGGCCTCTTCCTCGGCCTGCTCGCGTTTGGCGACTTCCGCGCGCATGTTGGTCACGAGGTCGGCCAGCGCCCAGTTGAGTTCCTTCAGACCCTCGTGGGAGGCGGTGGAGATGATGTAGACCTTGAGGCCGAGCTTTTCGAATTCCGGCTTGACGAATTCGGCGAGTTCCTTGGCTTCCGGCACATCCACCTTGTTGAGGATGATGATGCGCGGACGTTCGGGGATCGGAATCGCGCCGAGCGGCAGTTCGAGCTTGCCGGCGCATTCGGCGAGCTCGTGTTCGAGCGCCTGGTAGTCGCTCATCGGGTCGCGGCCGGGTTCGAGGGTGGCGCAATCGATGACGTGGGCGATGATTTCGGTGCGTTCGATGTGGCGCAGGAATTCGAGGCCGAGGCCCTTGCCCTGGGATGCGCCCGGAATCAGGCCCGGCACGTCGGCGATGGTGTAGCGCATGTCGCCGGCCACCACTACGCCGAGGTTCGGCACGAGCGTGGTGAACGGATAATCGGCGATCTTCGGTTTGGCGGAGCTCATCGCCGCGATCAGGCTCGACTTGCCTGCGGACGGAAAGCCCACCAGCGCCACGTCGGCGATGGACTTGAGTTCGAGGATGACGTCGCGTTCCTCGCCCGGCTCGCCCAGCAGTGCGAAGCCCGGCGCACGACGGGTGCGATTGGCCAGCGCCGCATTGCCGAGACCACCGTTGCCGCCCGCGGCCACGACGAACTTGTCTCCCGCGTGACGCAGGTCGGCAAGCTGCTCGCCCGGATGCTTCGGCTTGCCCTGCGGTCCCTTGGCTTCGAACACGACCGTGCCCACCGGGACGGGCAGAATCAGGTCGGCGCCCTTCGAACCGTCCTTCGTGTCGCCCAGGCCCATGGTGCCGCTTTCCGCCTCGCGATGGGGCATGAAACGGTAGTCGAGCAGACTGTTGGCGTTCGAATCGGCCATGAAGATCACGGAACCGCCGTCGCCGCCATTGCCGCCGTTCGGACCGGCCAACGGCTTGTATTTCTCCCTACGGATGCCGGCGGAACCATTGCCGCCGTCGCCGCCCTTCACATGGACGGTCACTCGATCCACAAAATCACTCATGTATCTACCTTACATAGCAGAAAGACCGCGTCCATAACGGGCGCGGTCTTTCATCAAAAAGCGTTATTTGCGCGTGTCTCAGGCGGCAATCACGTCGACGACCTTGCGGTCACGACGCACGCCGAACTTCACACTGCCGTCCTTGAGGGCGAACAGGGTGTGGTCCTTGCCCATGCCGACGTTCTCGCCCGGGTGGAACTTGGTGCCACGCTGACGAACGATGATGTTGCCGGCCACGACGGCTTCGCCGCCGAACTTCTTCACACCGAGGTATTGCGCGTTTGAATCGCGACCGTTGCGCGAGCTGGACGCGCCCTTCTTATGTGCCATGTCTGTTCCTTTCGGTCCTTGACTCTAACCCTGCGCCAATCAGGCGATAGCCGTGATCTTGACAGCGGTCAGCTGCTGGCGATGGCCCTTGCGACGAGCAACGCCGGTCTTGTTCTTATACTTCATGATGCTGATCTTCGGACCCTTGGCCTCATCGTTGACAACCTCAGCCTTGACGCTGACGTTGGCGAGATCCTTGGCACCGAGGACAACCTTGGAGCCGTCCACAACGAGAGCAACCGGGAATTCCACGGTTTCGCCCTTCTTAGCCTCGAGACGGTTGACGTAGATGACGTCACCGACCTCAACCTTTTCCTGATGGCCGCCGGCCTTCACAATCGCGTACATATCCGTTCCTTTATTAACTTGGAAAGCTTACTGCCCGGCACGTTCGAGCCTCGCGGCCAGACACCAGCAATCTAATTTACACATACCCGCGTACAACCGCAAGTCTGTTTCCGGCGTGTCAGGTTGACAGACCGGAATAATCATTTATTCTTCTATGCTTCCTCGCCCAGTTCCGCATTGTTGGCGGCCACGGCAGCCGCCGCGATCTGCGCGAGTTTGGCCTTCACGTCCGGCGAGGAGCCTTTCGGCACCTGCACGTCCGTGCCGTGACCATGCTTGTTGGTCTTGACGAACGGGTCGCCGCCCTTGAGGGCGTACGGATCGTCATAGTCAGCAGACACGGTCGGCTCGTCGTGAAGAATGAATCCGCGGCCTTTGCAGGTCGGGCATTCCTCGGAAAAGGCTTCCACCAGCCCCTGTCCGATGCGCTTGCGCGTCATCTGCACCAGGCCAAGCGAAGTGACTTCGGCCACCTGATGCTTGGTGCGGTCGCGGGCCAGGCATTCCACCAGTCTGCGCAGCACCAGATCACGGTTGGCTGGCATGACCATGTCGACGAAGTCGATCATCACCATGCCGCCGATGTCACGCAGGCGCAGCTGACGTGCGATCTCTTCGGAAGCTTCGAGGTTGCAGCGGGTCACCGTCTCCTCAAGACTCTTGCCGCGGCCGATGAAACGGCCGGTATTCACGTCGATGGTGGTCATGGCTTCGGTGCGGTCGATCACGATCGAGCCGCCCGACGGCAGGTAGACCTGACGTTCCATGCCCTTGCGCAGCTGGGAGTCGATCTGCCACTTGTCGAACACGTCTTTGCCTTCATGTTCGGCCGGATCCCACTTTTCGAGCTTGTCTTTCAAGTCGGGAGCCATGGTGTCGAGGTATTCCTCGATACGGCCGTACACGCGGTCACCTTCAACGATCATCTTGGAGAAGTCGTCGTTGAAGATGTCTCGCACCACGCGGATCGCCACGTCCGGCTCGCCTTGCAGCAGCTTCGGACGCTTGCCGTGCAGGAATTCGTCTCGCTTGGAGGTGATGCGTTCCCACTGGCGCACCAGGCTTTCAAGATCCTTGGTGATCGCCTCTTCGGAGGCGCCTTCCGCTGCGGTACGAATGATCACGCCCATGTCTTTCGGCGCGACCTTCGACACGATGTTCTTCAGGCGGGAACGTTCACGCTCGCTGAGCTTGCGGCTCACGCCCGTCATGCCACCGGATGGCACGAGCACCAGGAAACGGCCCGCAAGGGTGACCTGCGAGGTCAGTCGCGCACCCTTATGTCCGATCGGATCCTTGGTGACCTGCACGAGCACCGGGTCCCCCGACTTGAACGCGAGTTCGATGCGGCGAGGCTGGCCTTCCAACCGTGCGGAATCCCAGTTCACCTCACCCGCATAGAGCACGCCGTTACGCGCCTGACCAATGTCGACGAACGCGGCTTCCATGCTCGGCAGCACGTTCTGCACGCGGCCCAGATAGATGTTGCCCACAGTGGCGACTTCCTGAATGTCAGACACGTAATGTTCGACGAGCACATTGTCTTCGATCACGGAAATCTGCGTGTGGCGTTCGCGTTCGCGCACCACCATCAGGCGGTCGACATGCTCGCGGCGAGCCAGGAAGTCCTGCTCCATGAGCTGGCTTTGACGGCTACGCTCACGGCGATTGTCACGGCGACGCTGCTTCTTGGCCTCAAGTCGGGTGGAACCTTCGACGTCGGTGATCTCGTCGATGTACTGCTGCTTGCGGGAACGACGCACGAGCGGCTCTTCCGTCTCATCCGTCTTCGCACCGCCACGACGGCGACGACGGCGACGGGTCACCGTGCCTTCATCCTCGTCATCGTCCTCACGGCGACGACGGGACTCGCCTTCATCGCTGTCCCGCTGCTGTTCGTCGGCTTCCTCACGATTGCCGCGGCTGCGACGGCGACGACGGGTGCGCGTCGGCTGCTCGTCGTCATCATCGTCATTACGATTGCGGGTTTCGTCATCAATCGGCGCATACGTAATATCGTCGAGGATCAAATCCTCTTCGATCTGTTCGACTTCAGCTGCGGCACGACGCTCCTGCGCGTTCAAACGACGGGAACGACGCGACTTGCGAGATCCGCCTTCCTCGTCATTGTCCGCATCATCATTGCGATTATCCCGATTATCGCGTTCATTGCGATTGTCTTCGGAACGCTCTTCGTCGGCAACGTCGCGATTGCGGCGGCGACGGCGACGTGACGGACGATCCTCATCCTGCTCATCGTCATGGTCCTGCGCATTGCGATCATTACGCTCGCCGCGGTCATTACGGGAATCGTCGCGATCGTCGTCTGCCCTGTCTCGGGAATCCGCAACGGACGGCAAAACCGGCTCCTGGAAAAGCAGAGACATCATCGGACGCGGATTGTGGCGGACCTCATGGCCTTCCGGCAACATATCGACGGCATCCAAGGCACGCTCCACAGACGACTCCTCATCATGGGAATCATCGACGGAAGCGCGACGACGCGGCATCTCATCGTACTCATCCGCATCATCGGCGAAACGGCTGCGACGACGCGACGGACGATCCTCATCCTGCTCATCCTCAACCTGCACCGAACGACGGCGACGAGAACGCGTCGGCCGTTCGTCGGCAATCTCACGAACATCATCATCGGACTGGACCGGACGACGACGGCGACGGGTCGGACGGGTCATACCCTCGGAATCGGCGGAATCACCGGTATCATGCGCAGGTTGCGCAACCGGCAACTTCGGCTCCTCGAACAGCGGAGCCGAAGCATGCTCCTCGACCTTCAACTCCAAGGACGCACCGGCAGCTCCCACGCCACGCACCACGCGACGACCGCCACGACGGCGACGCGGGGCAGGATCGGACTGGACCGACTCGAATTTCACAACATTCACGGCATGCTCAGGCGATGCCGAAGCTTCGACCTGATCGAAGCCCTCACTGGTATTAGGCACAATGGCTCCTCGACGACACGCTGCAATCGCGCCGCCCACGCTTAGGCCTCATACGGTTCTCACACCACGCTCTCACCGTGGCCGCGCATCATGGCGCCCGTAGGAAGCAACTTCCGTCAAAAGTCCTCATCATGCGACGGCGGACACCAGCGCTCGCGGACACACATGAACTTCACGCGAGGGGATCAACGCCATCGGATGCATTGGTGATTTGCAGAACCACCGTCTATAAGTATGACACAAAAAACAACGGAACGTGACATGACGGGAAATTTTCCGGATCCTGCAACTCACCGCCTGCTTTCCCCGCCCGCAAATCCCAGGCCCCGTCTACACAAGTCGTTGCTCCGTCTGCACAAGTCGAAAGAAATCACGATTCGCGAGAAATGCAGACACAGATTACGACTCGTGCAGACAGCCGATCCGACTTGTGCAGACAGAAGACGGAAAACAACAAACAGCCGATAGCAGGCAGAAACAGGAGGCAGAAAAAGGCAGCAGACAGCTACTTCAGCCAGTCTTCAAGCAAGTTGGCCATCAGCAGCAGATCCGATTCCGGCAGCTGCTCGTCATGCTTGTGCGCCAGCAACGGACTGCCCGCACCCAGATTCACCGCGGGAATGCCCAGCATCGAGAATCGCGCCACATCCGTCCAGCCAAGCTTGGCCAGAGGCTCACGCCCCGTGCGCTCGCGCACCAATTCCACCAGCGACTGCGCGAGCGGCGACGTCAACCCCGGACGTGCGGAAGGTGACTCGTCCTTCATTTCAATGCCGAAGCCTTCGAATACGCCACCTGTGGCAACATGCTCGCCATTGCCCAATTCCGCACCGGCATCCGCGCCAATCATCAGCGCCTTCGCCTCAGCCAACGACTTGTCGGGGGCAAAACGGTAGTTGACATGCACGCGGCATTCGTCGGGGATCACATTCGTACCCTTGCCGCCTGAAATCAGCGTGGCATTCAGGCCTTCCTGATACGTCAGGCCATCCACTTCAATCGCACGATTTTCATAAGCGTTCAGCCGGTTCAGAATCTCAGCGGCCGCGTGGATGGCGTTCTTGCCCATCCACGCTCGCGCCGAATGCGCCGCAATGCCGTGCGTGATCACGTCGAAACGCATCGTGCCATTGCAGCCGCCTTCAATACCGCAATCGGTCGGCTCGCCAATAATCGCAAAATCGCCGGAAATCCAATCAGGATGCGCCTCGACCACCTTGCGCAGGCCGTTCTTTTCGGCGGCAACCTCTTCGTGGTCGTAGAACACGTATGTCAGATCGTATTTCGCATCCGTCAACGCGGCCGCCAAATACATCATCACCGCGTCGGAGCCCTTCATATCGGTGGCACCGCGCCCCCATATCACGCGCTCCCGCCCATGGCCGGCGGCAACATCCTCGCGAATCAGCGGATCGCCCGGTTCCAGCCAACGCGGCGGGAAATTGTCGATCACCGGCACCGTGTCGAGATGCCCGGCGAGGATCACGCGACGCTCACGCCCAAAATTCGTGGATGCGACCAGCGTATCGCCATGCCTGCGCACTGTCAGATGCTGCTGTTTATTCAAAAACGCTTCGACCGCGTCGGTCAACGGCCCTTCGTCGTCGCTCACGGAATAGGTTCCCATGATCTGGGTCATCAGCTCGTTCAGCTGCTCCTGCCTGGTGGCGGAAGCGGAAAATCCAATCTCAAGTTCGTTCATACCGCCCATTATCCAGCACCACCGGAACCGACATCGCCGTTCGACAACGCTTTTGAGACGGATCGGATGTCATCCATATGCATGGTGCAACACTGGATAGCGGCCAAACCAACGGCCGAGAGCGAAAGGAAGAGTGTCATGCCTGGTCTGTTAAGCGCATTGGAAGGCTTCTGCGTCATTGGCATCGTCATCGGCACCGGTTACGTGGCCGCGCGCATGCGCATAGGCGGACCTACCGCGCAGATGGTGCTCAACAGGTTCAGCTTTTTCGTATCGAGCCCGTGCCTGATGTTTGCCATCCTGTCCAAGGAGAGAATCTTCGAGATATTCCACTCCTCCATTGTTGTGGCGTTCTTCTCGGCCGTGCTGGTCGGATTGGTGTTTCTGATCCTCAATAGGCTGTTCTTCCATCTGAAGGCGGCGGATGCCACCATCGGCGCGTTGAATTCGCTGTATCTGAACTCCAACAACATCGGTCTGCCGATCGCCACGTACATTCTGGGCAATCCCGCTTTGGTCGCGCCGATTCTGGTCATGCAACAGGCGGTGTTCACACCGATCGGCCTGACCGTGCTCGATGTGACCACCAAAGGCAAGGTCTCCACGAGGGAGATTCTGAAGCAGCCGCTGCATCAGCCGCTGCTTATCGGTTCGCTGCTGGGCATCGCCGTATCCGCGATTTCCGCAAAAACCGGTCATTTCGTGGTGCCGGACTGTATTTACGATCCGATCGACATGATCGGCGATTCCGCAGTGCCAATGATTTTGATGGCATTCGGCATGTCGTTGCACGGCACGAAGCCGCTGCAGGACAAGTCGAATATTCCCGCGGTGTTCACGGTGGCGGTATTGAAGAACATCGTGATGCCAATTATCGCGTTCCTGCTGTCGTATTTCGTGATGGGCTTCCGCGGCGCCACATTGTACGCGTGCGTGGTGCTCGCCGCCCTGCCGACCGGGCAGAACGTCTACAACTACGCGGCGCGGTACAACGTGGGTCTCTCGTTCGCACGCGACGGCATTCTCTTCTCGACACTGACCTCACCGATCTTCATCGCAATCATCGCGGTGCTGCTCGGCTGACCTCGCCAGTCCTCGCCGCGGTATCCACGACCGCCGCGGCGAGACCATCAATCGTCCGTACGGTAGCCGGCATGACCGAGCCCGTGCGCCGCATGATTCGCGGCACACCCTCC
>ERZ773228.3604-NODE-3604-length-12589-cov-3.285862_pt1 | contig 12589 bp, 10 predicted proteins | sample MGYA00580524_ERZ773228 | MGnify/ENA primary metagenome ERZ773228 (study PRJEB29015, sample SAMEA2737768) | human gut metagenome | biome: human gut; feature: human-associated habitat; material: faeces | place: China | collected 2012 ...
CAGGTCAACCATGCGGTTGGAGAGCACTTTGATATTACGTTCCTCACCTTTTACCCAGATAAACGGAACGCCGGAATCCTGCAGTTTTACTGCAAGATCATGATCGATCTTGGTATCTGCTTCTGCGATGATCTCACCAGTAGAAGCATCTACTACATCTTCAGCCAGCACCTGACCGCATACACGGTTCTTCAGATGAAGCTTCTTATTGAATTTATAACGTCCAACCTTCGCCAGATCATATCTCTTCGGATCGAAGAACATACCTGTGATCAGAGACTCTGCGCTCTCTACTGCCAGAGGCTCACCCGGTCTGATCTTTTTGTACAGCTCAAGCAGACCCTCCTGATAGCTCTCAGAAGTGTCTTTTGTTAAAGATGCAAGGATCTTCGGCTCTTCACCAAACAGATCGATAATCTCTGCATTTGTACCGTATCCGAGTGCACGGATCAGCACAGTGATCGGCACTTTACGGGTTCTGTCTACACGAACATAAAATACATCGTTGGAGTCAGTCTCATACTCCAGCCATGCTCCACGGTTCGGGATCACAGTACAGGAAAACAGAAGTTTACCTACTTTGTCGTGATCGATTCCATAATAGATACCCGGTGAACGTACCAGCTGGCTGACGATAACACGTTCAGCTCCATTGATCACGAAAGTACCGGTCTCGGTCATCAGAGGCAAATCGCCCATGAAAATCTCGTGCTCGTTGATCTCGTCGGTCTCTTTATTATGAAGACGAACTCTGACCTTCAACGGTGCCGCATATGTTGCATCGCGCTCTTTACACTCCTCGATCGTGTACTTTGCACCTTCCACGTCAAGCGTAAAGTTGGTGAACTCCAGGCTGAGCTTGCCACTATAATCGGTGATCGGAGAAATATCTGCCTCATTTTTTTCTTTCTCTATACTCTGCTCCGCAATGTTATTGTTCTCACGTTTATAATAACTTTTTCCAACATTTCTTCCTTTTTTCGGAATCTCTTCCACGCTGCGCATTAAGATATCCAGTGTCTTAAAACGGTCACATGCTTTGACAAACGGTGACGGTGTCTTGCTCTCGCCCATGCCGACCACATATTTTCCCGACTCTCTTAAACGCATTGCGAGTTTAGTAAAATCACTGTCTGATGAGACAATGACAAATCCATCTATTTCTCTTGTATACAGTATGTCCATTGCATCAATGATCATTGCCGAATCGGATGCATTTTTCCCGGTTGTATAGCTGTACTGCTGAATCGGTGTCAGTGAATTTTCCAACAGACATTCTTTCCATGAATGTTTTCCAATCTCTGTCCAGTCCCCATAAATCCTACGGATGCTGACATCTCCTAAGGTCTTGGTTTCACGAAGAACCAAATCCATGTATTTTGGCGATACATTATCCGCATCTATCAGCAGTGCATATTTTTTTTCTGTTTCCATTCTGTTCCTCCGAGATTTCATGATGTTCTTATTCTAGCACTTTGCGAAAACAGATTCAACGCATTTATTCTACGGATTGCAGTTCTTGCACGGCGAATATCCACTCTGTTCTAACTCTTCACGGCTCATCTGTACTTTTTGAAAATTTTCCTCTTTGATCTGTGATACGTTGCCGCAGGTCTCCCGGTGGAATTTTTTCGTATTGGTGTTCAGGACATAGGTTGTCTGCTCTGTGACATTGTCTGCATTTTCCCTGTCAGACTCTGTCTGTTCCCCGCTCTGCCAGGAATCCGTTGCCGAACAGTTCCAGGTGATGTTTTCTCCATCCGAACTTGCGATAATGCTGCCCTGCTCATCGGTACGGAACACCTCTACTCCCATACTCCGCAGCCGGTTTAACACTTCTGCATGAGGATGTCCATAGCTGTTCCCCTCGCCACAGCTTATGACGGCATATTTTGGATGAACAGCATTTAAAAATTCCTGCGTGCTTGCCGAACGGCTTCCGTGATGTGCCACTTTGTACACATCTGCCGAGATATCGATTCCATTCGTGAGCATTTCCGCTTCTGATGCTTCCTCGGCATCTCCGGTAAACAGAAATCTGTTTTTTCCATATTCTAAGAGGATTGCTACGGAATAGTCATTGGCATTGCCACCATAGGAATTGGAATTTGGTGCTATGATCGTAAATTTTGCTTCTCCAAGAGCATACTGTTCCCCTACCACCGGATAGGTGATCTTCATATTTTTATCGTGAATAACATCGACTAACTCCTGATAGGTTTTGGTGTCTTTTTCATAGTCGGGCATAATGACCGTGTCACAGTTGTACTTGTATACGATCACATCCAGACCACCGATATGATCTGCATCCGGGTGTGTGCCTATGACATAATCTAAGGATTCCACGCCCTGTTTTTTCAAATATAATTGTACGGTGGTTCCTTTATTGTTGTTACCGCCATCGATCAGCATGGCATGGGAGCCACATTTTATCAAGGTTGCATCTCCCTGTCCAACATCTATGTAGTGGACTTCCAGCATCCCTTCCGGTTTTGACGTATCCGGTGCTTTTGCTGCTTTTTCCTCCTGCCCGGATTGTAATGTCTTTTCGGATGTGGTGTCCAACCGGTCTTTTCCCGAAGTGGATGTGTCCGGTTGTATAGTTGCGCATGCGGTCAGGCACATGCATAAGATGAGTAGTATGGATAAATATTTTTTCATACTATGATATTAGCATAAATTTTTAAAAATGAAATACACTTTACAAAAAAAGACAGCCTACGGCTGCCTTTTTTAAAAACATCAGATATCCTTATGTCAGTAAATTCTGCATACTTTTCAAGCTGATCACCAGTGTAGAGGTATTGTGAAGCAGTGCCGAAGTTGCCGGCTGGATCACTCCTGCAACACCGAGTGCGATTAAGCCTGTGTTGAATCCTACGATCTGTTTGTAGTTTTTACTGATTTTTTTCATCAGAGCATCGCTGATGAGTTTCAGAGTTACTATCTGGTACAAGTCATCTGCACTGATGGTAATGTCTGCGATCTCTCTTGCTATCTCTGCACCATCACTGATGGCAATTCCAACGTCTGCCGCTGACAGCGCCGGAGAATCGTTGATTCCGTCACTGATCATGATGACTTTTCTTCCGGCAGCCTTTTCTTTTTCCACAAATGCTGCTTTATCTTCCGGCAGTACTTCCGAATAATATTCATCCACACCGACGCGCTCTGCGATCGCATGTGCAGTACGTTCACTGTCACCTGTCATCATGACGATTTTTGACAGTCCCGCTTTTCTAAGCGAGGTGATGACTGCTTCCGCTTCTTCGCGTAACGGATCTTCAATGCAGATGACGGCTGCTAATTGATTCTCAATGGCTAAATAGAGATGTGTATACTCTACCGGAAGATTTTCAAATAATTCCTCTTTTCCCTCCGGAATCGTACATTTTTCATCTTCAAAGACAAAATGGCTGCTTCCGATGACCGCCCGTTTTCCGTTGATAGTCGTGGAAATTCCATGTGCTACAATGTACTCCACCTTAGAATGCATCTCTTCATGGGCAAGGCCTTTTTCTTCTGCCGCCTGAACGACTGCTTTTGCCATCGAATGTGGGAAATGCTCTTCCATGCAAGCTGCAATCCTTAAAAGCTCGTCCGGTTCTCTTCCGTCAAAAGATACAACTTCAACGACCGATGGTTTTGCCTTTGTCAAGGTTCCTGTCTTATCAAATACGATCGTATCTGCCTCTGCTACGGCTTCTAAATATTTGCCGCCTTTTACCGTCATATGGTAGAGGCTTGCTTCACGGATCGCAGAAAGAACAGAGATCGGCATTGCTAACTTTAAGGCACAGGAAAAATCTACCATTAAAACAGAAAGTGCCTTTGTGGTGTTGCGGGTCAACAGATAGGTCAACGCGGTTCCACCAAGTGTATATGGTACTAATCTGTCTGCTAAATGCTCTGCTTTTCCTTCTAATGAGGATTTCAGTTTTTCTGATTCCTCGATCATGGTCACAATCTTCTCAAAGCGGCTTGAACCACCTACTTCTTTTACCAGAATGGTAAGCTCGCCTTCCTCTAAAACGGTACCGGCATAGACATAGTTGCCTTCTGCCTTTCTGATCGGCAGGGACTCTCCGGTTAAGGATGCCTGATTGACCATTGCTTCTCCTTCGGAAACCTCGCCGTCAAATGGGATCACATTACCCATATGTACAACAACTTCATCTCCTGCGGAAATATCATTTACCGATACTAAGACTTCCTGACCGTCTGACTTCAACCATACTTTTCCTACATTTAAAGCCATGGTTCTTGCAAGGTCATCCACGGATTTCTTATGTGTCCACTCCTCTAAAAGTTCTCCGATTCCCAACAGGAACATGACTGAGCCTGCCGTGCCGAAATCTTTACGAAGAACAGATACTCCAATTGCCGTTGCATCTAACACCGCCACTTCTATCTTACGATGCCAGAGTGACTGGATTCCTTTTGCAATATACTTTAAGGAACTCAGTGTAATGTAGGCTGTGTAGACCGGATATGGAAGTACGATCTTTTTGACATACCGCATCAGAACTTTTCCTATCAGTTTTTCCTGATAAACGGCATTGAGTTCTCTGCCAGAATGCTCTAATAAACCTGTCGGAACTTCTGCTTTTTCATAGCAGAAGCCCTGCAATAACTGAATGATATAACTTCTCTCTCCGGTATACGAAATCACCGCATCTCCAGTCCGCTCATATACTTTTGCACATGTAACGTACTTATCGTTTTGTAAAAAATAGAGTAAAATATCTGCCTGTGCATAAGTCATTCTGTTCTGCGAAAGATGAACTCTCATCCTTCCCGTCATTTCATGCTTAATTGAAAATTTCACTTATTCCTCACCTGCTGTATCTTCAAATTCTTCTTCTTTTCCAGCTCTTGCCTCGTTGATATCCTTAGCTTCTGCATAAATGTCGCCTGCATTCTCCTGAATGGTTGTTGCAGTCTTCATCACGCAGTCTTTTGCCCGAAGCACCGCTGCCGTACAGCCTGTGTATACTTTCTTTGCGTCTTTACTGGACAGGATTTTGACTCCGGCTGTTCCAAACAGCGTTCCTCCTGCAAAAACAAAAATTTTTTTCCAATTAATACTCATCGTTGTTTCCTCCTTACGCATATGCTATTTTTATTTTACTCTATCATAGTACCTCCCATCGGCATTTTCCACGTTTTTTATCTTATTGAAAAATTTTATCAACAGGCTCTTTTTTAGTCACGATTGATGATCCGTGCCAGTCCGATTGCCGGCAGGCTCTCGTCTTTTTCTTCGCTGTAACGCTCGATCCGGTTACGGATCTCTCCCATCTTCTTGTCCCAATCGGCAATGACATTTGCACACTCGGTCAGTTCTTCTGCCATCTGTACTGCCTCTGCTTCCGGGATCTCTTTTTTGTAACGCAGCTTATGCTCCAAACTTGCCCAGAAGTCCATTGCAATAGTGCGAAGCTGTACTTCCACCTTCATCGGTCTCTTCTCGTTTTCTAAAAAGATCGGTACTTCCACGATCAGGTGCAGACTCCGGTAGCCGCTTGGTTTTGGATTCTTGATGTAATCTTTTTTCTCGATGAGCCGGATGTCATCCTGCTGTAACAGACATTCCGCTAACAGATAAATGTCCTCCGGAAACGAGCATACCACACGGACTCCTGCAATGTCGTTAATATTTTCTTCAATGGATTCTAAGGAAAACGGAATCTGTTTTCTCTTGACTTTTTTCAGGATTCCATCAAAAGATTTGACTCTCGTCTTGATCGTCTCGATCGGATTTCTGTCATATTGCAGTGAAAACTGTTCATTTAATACCCGAAACTTGGTCTCCACCTCCATGATCGCACAGCGATAGTATGACATCAGCCGCTCAATCGGCAGAAAATTCTCCTGCATCCGGTTCATAAATTCATCCGATAGCACGATATCCGTGATCAGTTCTTCTCTTGCCTGTTCTATCAATCTCTCTATTTTCATCTGCTGTCCCCTTTACCTTCTGTTATCTTTCTGTCTACTCCATAATCTTAGAGGTATATGCTTCTAATAAGACCTCATACTCTTTGCCCTGATAAGAAAAATGTAATGTCTCTGCATGATCTGTCAGGTTAAGTGCGATAACTTTGTACTGCTCACCACTTCGTCTTGCAAAAACGAACTGTTTATTGCGGACTAATACCTCATCATATGCCCCATATTTTACCGCATCGGACTCTTTGCGGATCTTTGCCAGTTCCCGGATATGCGCCGGCAGATCCGTTTCTTGGGCGCACATTTCCTCTAAGTCCAGCTTTGGTCGAAGCGGCAGGTCAGCATCCATTCCCTGACCTTTCACTCCTTCAATCCCCCACTCACTTCCGTAATAAATGGACGGGATTCCCGGCATCATGTAAAGCAGCGTATAGGCATTCTTTAAGTTCTCACGCTGTTTGAGCAGACTTCCGATCCGGTTGACATCATGGTTATCCAAGAAGTTGTACAGGCAGAGATTTTCATAAAGACCTCCCTGCCCAAACTGACGCTTCAACGAATAGGCAATCTCAAAATAATTCTTGTCATTGTGGCTTGAATAAATGCCCTTCCAGCACTCATAATTCGTAACCGAATCTAACATCTCATCGTTTGCCCAGACACGGTAATCGCCATGAATGATCTCGCCCATCAGCCAGAAATCTTCTCTCTTTCCTTTTGTAAAGCTATGGAGTCGTTTAAAAAATTCCCGGTCTACGCAATCGGCTGCATCCAGACGCAGGCCGTCAATGCCCAGCTCGTCCATCCACATACCGACTGCTCCAAGCAGATGTTCACAAACTGCCGGATTTCTCAGGTTCAATTTAACAAGTTCCGCTGCCCCATGCCAGTTCTCATAGGAAAATGAATCTCCTAACGGACTCTGCCAGGAAAAATTCAAATTACAGAACCAGTCTTTATAGTCTGACTGTTCCAGATTCTTCTGCACATCCAAAAAAGCAAAGAATTTTCTGCCTACATGATTAAAGACTCCATCCACGATAACACGGATGCCGTTTTCATGTAGTGCCGTAAAGACTTTCTTAAAATCCTCTTTACTTCCCAGTCTGCTGTCTGTCTGATAATAATCTGTCGTATCATAACCATGGGAAACAGATTCAAAGATCGGTCCAAAATAGATCGCATTGATCCCAAGCTCTTTGAAATCTAACACCTCTAAAATCCGTCCGCCTGCCGTTGCTTCCCCTTCGTTACGAAGAGGTGCTCCGGTAAATCCGAGCGGATAGATATGATAAAACATTGCTTCCCTGATCCAGTTTTTTTCATCAGCCATTGCAAACACTCCTTTGTATGCTTTTCACTTACTCTCTTTATTTGTTATCTGCCTTGTTCTGGAATTTTTCATTGTCGATGATAAAACGCTCATGCTCGCCTTCGCCGATTTTTCCACGTTCATCATACGCTTCCACATGGAAAACCAGTTTTCTTCCATCGACTTTTACTAACTCGCTCTTTGCTGTTACTTCCATGCCTACCGGAGTCGCAGAAATATGGCTGACATTCATCAGTGTTCCGACAGTTCCCTGTCCTTCCTCTAACTCTCCTGCAACACTTGTATAAGCTGCCTGCTCCATCAATGCGATCATTGCCGGTGTCGCATATACTTTTAATGCACCGCTTTTCATCGTAAGAGCTGTGTTTTCCTGTGTTACCTGTTCTTTCTTTTCACCTTGAATTCCTGTTGCTAACATGCTGTCCTCCTGCTGTTTGTTTGACTTTTATTTTTAGCTATTTAAGATAAATGTTTCTTTTTTTCAAAGAAATCCTTTGTCTCCTTGATCACTACTCCACTTAATGCGAAGATTGCTATCATATTCGGTATCGCCATCAGACCGTTGAAGATATCGGCGATCGTCCATACTGCCTTTACTGTCATGTATGGTCCGATGAATACTGCTAAAATGTATAACCAACGGTATACTTTTACTGCTTTCATGTTACCGCCTGTTAAATACTCTAAACATCTCTCAGAATAGTAATCCCATCCCAGTATCGTGGTAAATGCAAAGAATACCAGACACAGCATTAATAAGAAGGAAGATACACTTGCCGGTATCGGAAGTCCCTGGTTGAATGCGTAAGTTGTAACCCGAACACCTTCTAATCCTTCTACCTGCCATGCTCCGGTTAATACGATGGACAATCCTGTCATCGTACAGATGATGATTGTATCAATAAAGGTTCCTGTCATGGAAACAAGTCCCTGTCTTACCGGTTCTTTAGTCTTTGCTGCTGCTGCCGCGATCGGAGCAGAACCAAGTCCTGATTCATTAGAGAAAATTCCTCTTGCCACACCGCTCTGCATTGCGATAAACAGTGTTCCCACTGCGCCACCCGTAACTGCTGACGGATTGAATGCTCCTTTTACTACTGTTACGATTGCTGCCGGGATCTCTGTAATATTGCAGATGATCAGTGTCAGACTGATCACTACATAAATGATCGCCATAAACGGTACAACAATCTGTGACACATTTGCAATACGTTTGATCCCGCCGATCAAAACCAGTGCCACACAGATACTGAGTACTAATGATGCAATGACAACTGTCCAGGAATAAGTTCCGATTCCCGGGATTGCAACGGTGTGCTGCTGGTTCGGGTCAAAGAAATTATTGACTGCGGATGCAATACCGTTTACCTGTGAAAATGTTCCGATTCCAAAGAGTCCTACACAAATTCCAAAAAAGGCAAAGATCATAGCAAGCCACTTCCATTTTGAACCCATTCCACGCTCTATGTAATAGAAAGGTCCACCTAAAGCGTGTCCCTCTTCGTCTACCACACGATATTTCACTGCCAAAAGACCCTCTGCATATTTAGTCGCCATTCCAAAGAATGCTGCAATCTCCATCCAGAATAATGCTCCCGGTCCTCCTGCACAAATCGCCGTTGCGACTCCTACAATGTTTCCGGTTCCGATCGTTGCCGACAATGCAGTACACAACGCTCCGAAAGATGTCACCTCTCCGTGACCGTCTTCCTCATTTTTTACCATCCACTTTAATGCCAGTGGCAGTTTTCTTGTCTGAAGGAATCCCATTCGTATGGTCAGATAAAGACCACCGGAAAGGATGAGTACCATCAACGGTACGCCCCACACAATGCCATCAATTTTTGACAGCACTTCATTAATTGTCTCTAACATTTTCTTTCCCACTCCTCATTACTTCTATTTGCACCGATACTCCTCTATCCGTGCCCTTGTCTAATATATTTGTATAAAAATGCAACATACTAACAATACCACATTTTTGTACAGTCTGTAAATGTTTCCGGGCTGTAGTTTTGGCAGTATATTGCATATTTTTTTCATTTATCAGAAACAGGGTATCCGGAAAATATTTCGATGCCAGATAAGAGCCCGGTATACGCACACAGATACTTGCCAAAATGTTGTGCAAAAATCCGATATACGATTTTCCATAGACACAAAAATATCCGCCTCACCTTGCAAGTCTTTTTCTTCAATTAATTCCTGTTTTCTGGTTTGAACCGCAAAGTAACTTTGCGCAAAAGCAATCTGTCCTTTACGGGGATCTCCATTTTCAGCGATAAGATAACAGGCATAACGGGTAAGTATGTAATCGTCTACTTCACGATTAGCACCACTTCCCAATGTAACCATTTTACTGGCGTCAGTAAAATGGTCTATTCCTCTGCTTTCTTCATTTTCTCATAATATGCCTTATACCTGTAAATCGTCCGCTCACTGACATTATTCCGCTTTGCAATCTCCACCATTGTCATACCGCTCTCATAACCGGCAACAAAATCATGATAGATTGCCATCCACTTTTCATTATGTTTCTGCCTTCCGCTCAGCTTTCGATTTTTATAATATTCCAATTCTTCCCGAAGTGTGGCATTCTCTTTTTCCAGTTCTGCAATTCTTTTTAATGCCTCTTCCAGTGTTACAATCTTCTCCATATCTAAAATCCCTCCGAATATGACATTCTCATTTTGTCTTTATTATAAACAGTATTCTTGTATTCGTCAATTCGATTTTGTCATGTTTTTTTCTGTAACAACATCATACAACTATAAATGTAATATTCATAATATCTGTAACAAACAAAAGTGTGCCTCTCCGCGAGCTGTGCATCTTTGCCCGAAGGGCTTTTGTTCTATGGGAAAGACGATATTTCCTATAGCGCAAAAAAGACATACGCAGAATGCTAAAAATAACATCTCCGGCATGCCTTTTCTTCCTATAGCACACTATCAAAATATTGAGTCTATGAATAATCTCTGAAATTTTTTATTTCTACAGGGTTAATGTCATTTCATGCCATTCTTCGCCGCCCCAGGAAGAACCTGAAATGCCTTTGTCTTTCAGTCCCATTTTTTCATACATTGCCACTTTTTCCGGCAGACAGGTCAGAATCAGCATTTTCCGCTGATTGGCTTTTTCACGCTTACTGTACTGCGATACAATTTCTCGTGCTAAGCCCTGTCCACGATACTGCGGCAGTACATCTAATCCTAAGAGCATTACATTTTTTCCATTCGGTTTGTGCTGACTGATATCCGTAAAAAATTCATCTCTGAATATTTCTTCATCTGTCGCTACTCCATTTAAAAATCCGGCGATTTCTCCGGTATCTTTATCAATTGCTACCAAAAACAGCTCCGGTGCATTTGCAATCCTTGTCTTCATGCTCTTTTCTGAACATGCTTCGTGCGGTGGAAAACAGATCTGCTCAATCGCAACCGCCCGATCTGCCTCCTCTGCATGGATATCCCGGAATTCAAATCTGTCTGTTATTGTGATGTTTTTCGTTGTGTTATGTTGTTGTGTTTGTTGTGTCATTTTTCTAATCCTCTGGGTTTTTATTTTTTTTATATTGTATATCCTATCATAATCGGTTTACGCTCAATCCGCAAGTTCTCCCTGTGATGCAAAATATTCTTTTAATTCTGTTAGGATCATTGACTGGCTCTCCCTTGTATGGATCAATGCATAGTAACTCTTTCCATATTTCGCATGCCGCTCCTCTTCTAAGATACCGGCAAGGCGTCCTTTTTCTGTTACCCTCTTATGTTTCTCTTCTCCCTGCTCCGCCGTTTCCTTGAGATAACCTTTATCTAACAGTAATTCATTGACAAATTTTGCTGTTAATTTCTTTCGGTTTGTCTCTTCGCAGAGTTCATTGATCTGCTTCGTAAATTCCGAAACCGTACACCTGTCCGTCAGCTCTACTTCATCCAGTTTTTCCGGTGCAATGTAAAATGGCTGTTTCTTTTTTCTTAGAGGTTCTGCTACTGTCTCTTCAGTCGTTCGCATATTTCCATATTCTTTCAAAAATGCTGCAATGATTTTTATAAAATTTTCTCCATAGCTTTCGACTTTCTGTACTCCCATGCCGTACACTGCTTTCATCTCCGTACGGCTTTGCGGACATTTCGCACACATATCTTTTAAAGTTTTATCCGAACAGATGATAAATGGTGGTACATTTTGGCTTGCTGCAAGCTCTGACCGACATCCCCTGAGCTGCTCAAACAACTCCTGTCCTTCCGGTGTCAAATCTGCCAATTCTAACCTTTTCTTTGCCGATCCCGTCTTGATATAATTTTGCTCGGTTTCTTCCTCGATCACTACGCAATTACTGCATTTTTCACAGGTACACGGGGCATCTTCCCCAAAGTAGTTCAGGATAAACTGTCGAAGGCATTGATCCGTCTCACAGTAATGGATCATTTGGTTCAGTTTTTGGTTTTCTCTCCTTCGAAGTTCGGAACTCTCTGTGGCTCCATATGCTTTATGATTCAAAAGTTGCTTATTGATCATGATGTCCTGCTTAGAAAAAAACAGCACACATTCCGCTTCTTCTCCATCACGCCCGGCTCTTCCCGCCTCCTGATAATAGTATTCAATACTCTGCGGCATATTATAATGAAGGACATAGCGTACATTGGATTTGTCTATCCCCATGCCAAACGCATTCGTTGCAACCATCACCCGGATCCTGTCATATGTAAAATCCTCCTGATTCTTTTTTCGTTCTTCTAATGACAAACCTGCATGATATCGTCCCGCCTCTATCCCATGCTCTAATAGCATTTCACAGACTTTGTCCACATTTTTCTTCGTCGCACAATAGATAATGCCACTTTCCTCCTCATGCCTTTTGACATAATTCAAAATGCTGTTGTCTGTTTCTTTTCCACCTTTTCTTTTTATTACCCGAAACAACAGGTTTGGACGGTCAAACCCGGTTACGATCGTCATTGGTTTCTGCAAATGCAGGCTTTCTATAATATCCTGTTTCACGCGTTCTGTCGCCGTGGCAGTAAATGCACTAACTACCGGACGCTGCGGCAGTTTTTCAAGAAACTTTGCTATTTCTAAATAACTTGGACGGAAGTCCTGTCCCCATTGCGATATACAATGTGCTTCATCCACTGTTACCATGGCAATCTCTGCATGACATGCAAAATCTAAAAACTGCATCGTATTCAGCCGCTCCGGTGCTACATAGATCAATGTATACTTCCCCTGTGCAGCATATGCCAAAGCCATTCGGATCTGATTTTCCGTCAATGTGCTGTTAATATATGCCGCATGTACGCC
>ERZ773228.3617-NODE-3617-length-12556-cov-8.680586_pt1 | contig 12556 bp, 16 predicted proteins | sample MGYA00580524_ERZ773228 | MGnify/ENA primary metagenome ERZ773228 (study PRJEB29015, sample SAMEA2737768) | human gut metagenome | biome: human gut; feature: human-associated habitat; material: faeces | place: China | collected 2012 ...
GCTTATGAAGACATTACTAACATCACGGTGTATTAATCAACGGGGAGCAGGTCAGGGCCTCTGACCAAACCGTTAGTTGAGGTAACAGTTATGGCTGACAATCAGTCTACCCAAACTCGCCCGGAATTTACATGGAGATTTCTCTCCACCTCTGAGCGCTACCCTACCACCAAACCATTGGTGATCTACGTCAACGCATCCAGTGAGCAGGAAGCCCGAGACACCATGCCTGGCGTACACCTCATTTTCGCTGCCCGCCTGCCGTTCCATGCATTTCAGATTATGGAGGTGCGCTATGCGTGAGCCAATCAGCTTAGTCCTGGCTGAATATAAATCAGCGCTAGCCGCTTCACTTTTCGAAACCATTTTGGAAAAAGCCTGTGCTGAGTGTTCGGAAACCCTGCTGAACCATATCTCACTGGCATGTGACCTTAATCAGGAAATTCACCGGGCATTAATCGCCGAGCTGCACATGGGAGAGACAAAATGAGACAGGTTCCTTTTGAAGTCCTGATGCACGCTGAAAATGCCCTTTCAGAAAGTGAGTGCGCAATGTCTGTACTGAGCATGTGGATTGACAGCATTCCCGACGGTGAAGAACACCGTGAAGAAGCCTGCCGTGTCGGGGCAATTATGTCGCTGCTGCATAAATCTATCGGCGAGCTGGTGAAAGCGCGGGAGGCTTACAGTGAAAAACGCGCCTAACGTGAAAACCCTCCCACGCGACAAAATGGAGGAGGCCATCATCTTTGCTGGCACGGGAGCATGGAAAGCAGCTCAGGATTACCAGAAAGGTAAAGATGAGCATGGTGATGAGGTGCCGCCGGTTGTTCTTGATCATACCCAACTGGCGGAATTACCCCATCTGCGCATTGTTGATAAAGGGCGTCGATTTGCCCGCGTCTGTCAGGCCGGACTTATCGAGCAAAACCAAATCAGCATGATTGCAAATAAGCTGTGTGAGGCTGGCGTTACCAATGCTGAGTTTATCAACGAAAAAGGTGAGAAAGAGGACTGGACGCCATTAATGAAGCGTTTGGAAGACGAGCCCCTAATGGTGACTACGAGGGGTAGCGCTACGCCAGCGCTTAACCAGATGGGAGCCAGCCAGCGCGGGGAAGTTCTGCTTGCTCATTACGATGGTAATCTGGCGATCCATGCTGATTCCGACACGGTTCATCATTACAACGGCGTGGTGTGGGTTCCGCTTTCGGATAAAGAGCTACAGCGGGAAATGGCGCAAATTTTTATTGATGCCGAAGTCGCCTATTCGCAGAACGCGATTAAATCCGCTGTCGATACAATGAAGCTGGGTCTGCCAGTGATGGGTAATACAGCCCGAAATCTTATTGGTTTCAGCAACGGGGTTTTTGATACCCGGTTAGGCCAATTTCGACCGCATGATAAAAAGGACTGGCTTATCGTTGCGAGCGAATTGCCATTCAGCGAACCAGCAGAAGGAGAGACTCTGGCAACCCATGCGCCGAACTTCTGGAAATGGCTCCGCCGCTCTGTGGCGGATAATGACAGAAAAGCAGACCGCGTACTGTCTGCTCTGTTCATGGTGCTGGCGAACCGGTACGACTGGCAGCTGTTTCTTGAGGTAACGGGGCCGGGCGGAAGTGGTAAAAGTGTCATGGCTGAGATCTGCACGATGCTGGCGGGCAAGGCCAATACGGTATCGGCGAGCATGGCGGCGCTGGAGAATCCAAGGGAAAGGGCGCTGGTAGTTGGCTATTCGCTGATTATCATGCCGGATATGACCCGGTACGCTGGCGACGGCGCAGGGATTAAAGCTATCACTGGCGGGGATAAGGTGGCTATCGACCCAAAACACAAAGCGCCATATTCAACCCGTATCCAGGCGGTGGTGCTGGCCGTCAATAACAATGCTATGACGTTCAGTGACCGCAGCGGCGGTATTTCAAGGCGACGGGTGATTTTCAACTTCACCGAAGTAGTGCCGGAAAACGAACGCGATCCGATGCTGGCCGAGAAGATTGAAGGAGAGCTTGCGGTAATCATCCGGCATCTGCTTGTGCGCTTTTCCAGCCAGAACGAAGCCAAACAGCTTTTGCATGAGCAGCAGAAATCAGAAGAAGCGCTGGCCATCAAACGTGAAGGGGATTCACTGGTGGACTTTTGCGGATACCTGATGGCTTCGGTGGTTTGTGATGGAATGCTGATTGGTAATGCCGAGATCGTGCCATTCAGCCCGCGCCGTTATCTGTATCACGCTTATCTGGCTTACATGCGGGCCAATGGTCTTAGCAAGCCTGTATCGTTAATGCGGTTCGGTACGGATATGCCAGGCGCAATGGCTGAATATGGCAAGGAGTACCAGAAGCGCAAAACTAAAAATGGCATAAGATCGAACGTCACCCTGCATGATGATTCAGAAGACTGGATGCCAATGTGTACCGATACAACAAAAGAATAAAGGCGGGGAAAATTAAAAGTAATGGGATAAGTGTTCACCACTGTTCACCATGTATAAAAATCATTAAATAACAATATGTTAATGGGTGAACACTTTTTTATGAAGTGTTCACCAAGTATTCACCTGTTCACCCTGTTTTATCTTTTCCTCAGTTTGAGGTGAAGGGTTGGGTGAACACTAGTGAACACCTGAAAGAATAGTATTCACCCTGTAACTATATGAATTTAATTAATAAATTATCAAAGGTGAACAGGTGAACACTTAAACGTATATTTTTTAATTTTATAGCTCAGGAGAAATAAATGAGTGTGAATAAAATCGAACTGGAAAACCTGAAACGTGACCTGAAGGCAATTATTGATGCAGGGATAAGCCCTTCTCACGCACTTGAAGCATTGAGGCTTATTGAGCAACGCAGGATCACTTCCAGCCTGGAATACCTGGGATCAATCATGGAACACGCACCGTGGAATATTAAAAGCTAATATTTTTGTAAATTATTTGTACTCATGTTTACTCATTCTTACCCCCGTCTTTCGTGGGGGTTTTCTTTATATTTTTCATGTATATCTTGAAGAGTGGCACTCAGACGTGAGCCGCCACTGGCCGTTAAGTCAAGCTGTAGCGAGTACAGCCTGCGAGAGGCAGAAAAAGATTTAACGGCCTCCCCTCCAAGCGCTGGTTTCACGTCTCAACGTTAATTGTTACGGAAACCACTCCATGAAGAAACTACTCGAATTACGCCAGCAGAAAGCCGCACTCAAAACACAGATGCGTTCCATGCTGGACAAAGCCGACACCGAAAAGCGCAGCCTGAACGAAGAAGAGGGCAAAAAGTTCGATGAACTCCGCGCCCAGGCTGATGCGCTTGAAGTTGAAATCACCCGTCTAGAAGCCGTCGCCGACGATCAGCGCAATCTGCCTGGTACTTCCGTTGAAGGTGAGCCAGTAAGCAACGACGAGCTGCGCCACTACATCATGACAGGTGATACCCGTTCTCTCTCCACGCTGGTGCAGGCTGATGGCGGCTATACCGTTATCCCTGAGCTGGACAAAGAGATCATGAGCCAGTTGCAGGATGACAGCGTGATGCGCTCCATCGCCACGGTTAAGACCACCAAAACCAACGAATATCAAAAACTGGTATCTGTGGGCGGTGCAACGGTGAATCGTGGCACTGAAGGTGAAACACGCACCGAGACCAGCACGCCGAAGATAGAGCGCGTTGATATCAAACTCAACCCGATCTACGCCTACCCGAAAACTACCCAGGAGATTCTCGACTTCTCCGAGGTGGATATTCTGGGCTGGCTGTCTTCTGAAATTGCCGACACCTTCACCGCGACCGAAGAAAGCGACTTTGTGAACGGCGACGGTGATAAAAAATCCAAAGGCTTCCTGTCTTACCCTCGCGCGGCCACTGCCGACAAAACCCGTCCGTTCGGTACGCTGGAGAAGATGGAAGCGGCTGACGTTTCCTCTGATGGCCTGATCGACCTGCTGTATAAGCTGAAAGCCAAATACCGCAAAAACGCCGTATGGGTGATGAACTCCAACACCGCCGCCAAACTGCAAAAGCTGAAAAACGGCAACGGGGATTACATCTGGCGCGATCGTCTGGTTGCCGGTTCTCCCGATACGCTGCTGGGCCGTCCTGTTCAGTATCTGGAAACCATGCCGGATGCGGAGGCAGGTAAAGCATTCCTCGCGGTAGGCGACTTCAAGCGCGGCTATTTCATCGTGGATCACACCACTGGCGTGCGTACCCGCCCTGACAACATCACCGAACCGGGTTTCTACAAGGTGCATACCGATAAATACCTGGGCGGCGGCGTGGTGGACTCCAACGCCATCAAGGTGCTTGAGCTTTCCGGCTCCGGTTCCTGATTTGACGTTTAAGGGGCTGCGGCCCCTTTTTGCCCTCTGTGGAGTCCAGTAATGAAAACAATCGATTTTGAAATCCGTACCTCCGAAGTGAGCGCCAGCAACAAAAAGCTGGTGGGCTATGCCGTGCGCTGGAACAGTCTGTCAGAAGTTATCTGGGATGAGTTCCGCGAGCAATTCGCGCCGGGGGCGTTTAAAGACAGCCTGGCATCCGGTAGCGATGTGCGGGCGTTGTATGAGCATAACTATACCCAGCTGCTGGGCCGCACTAAATCCGGCACGCTGGTGCTGTCAGAAGATGATACCGGGCTGCGCTTCGAGCTGACCCCGCCGAATACCCAGCTTGGCAACGATGTGCTGGAGCTGGTGGAGCGCGGGGATATCTCCGGCATGAGCTTTGGTTTCCGGGCGCTGAAAGAGGCGTGGGATATTGCTCAGTCTCCATACCTGCGCACTGTTACCGCTGCCGAGCTGCGGGAGATCACCGTTACTTCTATGCCTGCTTACCCTGAGTCCGGCGTGGAAATTGCGCACCGTTCTCTGTTCTCCCAACATCCTGAACTGCGCCGTGCTGGTGATAATCGTCGGCGTTGGGCTGATTTAGCGGGGCTGTGATATGTGGAATATCTGGCCTTTTGGCCGCAAGTCTGACCCACCCGAACAGCGCAGCATGACGATTGATGAGTTTCTGGCGATGGCAGGGATTCCAAATACCGGATCAGGCGAATATGTGTCTGCCGGTACTGCGGAATCTCTGCCGGCGGTCATGAACGCCATATCAGTTATCAGCGAGGCAGTGGCAACAATGCCCTGCTACCTCTACCGCGTGCGCAACGATAACGGCCGAGAAGCGCGGGAGTGGCTAAGCAATCACCCGGTGGATTTTCTCCTTAACGAGCAACCGAACGACTGTCAGACGCCTTACCAGTTCAAGCGCACGATGATGCGTCATTGCCTGCTGAATGGTAACGCCTATGCGGTGATCCAGTGGGGCCGTGACGGCCAGCCGCAATCCCTGCATCCGTATGCGCCGGGTGCGGTTGTTCCTGAGCGTATCGGCGAGCATAAGTACAAATACACCATCACCGAGCCGTTTACCGGGGCTGTGCGTACCTATTTGCAGGAAGAGATTCTGCACCTGCGTTACTCCACCGATGACGGTTTTTTGGGACGCTCGCCGATCACCATCTGCCGGGAGGCGCTGGGGTTAGGTCTGGCCCAACAGCGCCACGGTGCCAGCATTATGAAAGATGGGATGATGGCTGCAGGCGTCATTACGGCTAAAGAATGGCTGGACAGCGTGAAGGGCAAACAGGCAATGGATGCGCTGGAGCGCTACAAAGGTGCAAGGAATGCCGGGAAAACGCCGATCCTTGAAGGGGGGATGGACTACAAACAGCTTGGCATGAGCAATCAGGATGCCGAGTGGCTGGCCTCCCGCCGTTTCACCATTGAAGATATTGCCCGCATGTTCAACGTGTCGCCCATCTTCCTGCAGGAATACAGCAACAGCACCTACAGCAACTTCAGCGAGGCAAGCCGCGCTTTTCTCACCATGACTATGCGCCCGTGGCTGGCGAACTTCGAGCAGCAGATTAAATCCGCGCTGCTGGTGGCTTCTCCTGTGCCGGGTATTCGCTATCAGGTGGAGTTTGATTCTGCTGACCTTCTCCGCGCTACTCCTACCGAACGCTACGCAACCTATGAGCGCGGCATCAAGAACGGGATTATGAACCCGAATGAGGCCCGCGAACGCGAGGGGATGCCTCCGCGTGAAGGTGGTGATGAGTTCAGCCAGGCATGGAAGCAGGAAGTTAAGGTGAGTAAGGGCAATAAGGACGGTGACGAATGAGAGCAGGAAAGATGAAACGCCGCGTCACTATTCAGCAGTTCGTCAGTCACCAGGACCCGAACACGGGTTCTGTCACTAAAGAATGGCGCGATGTTGTCACCGTTTGGGGAGAGATAGACAGCGTAAGCGGGCGGGAGCTTGTAGCCGCCCAGGCTGAACAATCAGAGATGACAGTCAGAATCTGGATTCGCTATCGCAAAGGCGTTACCACCAAAAACAGACTGACCTGCACAGAAAAAGGAATGCCTGTAACCATCTACGACATCAAAGCTGTTCTGCCTGATGCAGATCGTACCCGCCTTGAAATTATGTGCACCGGAGGGCTGACCAGTGGCTGAAACTATTGAACTTGCTGAAGCAAAACTTCACTGCCGTATTGATGGCGATGATGAAGATTTGCTCATTCAGGCTTACATCGATGCGGCTCTGGAGGTTTGCCAGAAACATATCGGCAAGCGGTTTGATAGTGGGCTGGAGCTTACCCCGGCTATCAAAATCGGTTGTCTGATGTACGTCTCTCAGTTGTACGAGTACCGCACGATGATTAGCGATGTGGAGGCGAAAGAGGTTCCTCTTGCTGTCTCCGCGCTGTGGTCTGTCTATCGTGATGTGGGGGTGTACTGATGCCGTGGCAACCCTTACGCCGTTGCACTGAGCCGGGATGCAACAAGCGTGTGAAGTCTGGTAAATGCGATGAGCATAAGCGGGAAGTGTGGCGGGCGCAGGATGCCAGACGCGGCCACCGTCGCGCCCGTGGTTACTCAGCAGCATGGGAGAAGTATCGCGCTCAGTACCTTAAGCGCTATCCGCTGTGCGTTGATTGCCAGAAGTTGGGCCTCTTCGTTCCTGCAAAGATTGTCGATCACATCATCCCTATCGACGGCGGTGATGATGTTCTGTTCTGGCCTGAGTGGAATCACCAGCCGTTATGCCAGACGCATCATAACCAGAAGACCACACAGCAAGACCCTACCACCAAAGCCAACCGCAAAGCGGGGATGTACCGCGAGCAGGAAGAACGGGCAGCACAGCGCAATAACTGGATGTATGAGGTTGATCATGAATGAGAAAGATGTGGTGAATCTGTATCAGTCGCTGGCCCGATGCCGTGATGGCTTCATGCAGACCCGCAGCCGCCGCGATAAGAGCCAGCCTGTGCAGCGCATGAGTGAGCGTGACCGGGAGTTGCGGGAATGCTTCCGCAACCGCTGACAGGCCGCACCGATGGGGTGGGGGAGGTTTTCAGGACGAACACGAGGGCGCCAGGCACCACCCGCCCCCTCAAATTTTTTCGCACGGTGATTTTTTTGAAAATAAAACGAAAAGGAAAACAGTAAGTTATGGCAAGACCACCCAAACCGCCCGCTTACCTTGATGAAATCGCGGCGCAGCAGTGGAAAGCAAAGGCGAAGCAACTGGCGGAACGCGGTGATCTGACGCCTGCCGACTGGAACAACCTTGAGCTTTATTGCGTCAACTACTCGATGTACCGCAAAGCCGTGGAGGACCTTGCCGCGCGGGGATTCAGCATTGTGAACAGCCAGGGTGGTGAGAGTCGCAACCCGGCCCTGAGCGCAAAGGCTGATGCCGAAAAAATTCTCATAAAAATGTCGTCTCTGCTGGGCTTTGATCCGGTAAGCCGTCGCCGCAACCCGCCTGAAACTGAAGAGGAAGACGAACTTGACCGCATGGAATGATTACGCCATCGCCATAAAATCGGGCGAAATTCCGGCCTGTAAGCGGGTAAAACAGGCCGTCGAAAGGTACTTTTCAGACCTGAATGACCCCCGTTACGTGTTCGATACAGCGACCGTAGAGCGGTTTATTGCGTTCTCCCGGCTTTGTCCTCACGTCAAAGGGCCGTTGCGCGGTCAGCCTATCATGCTGGAGCCGTGGCAGCAGTTCGCCTTTGCTAACCTGCTGGGCTTTAAGGTCAGTGCTACGGGGCGCAGGAAGTACAGCAGCGCCTTTATCGAGGTGCCGCGTAAGAATGCTAAATCCACCGTAGCCGCGATGCTGGCTAACTGGTTTCTGGTGATGGAGCAGGGCCAGCAGGATATCTATACGGCGGCGGTGAGCCGGGATCAGGCCCGTATTGTGTTCGACGATGCCCGCCAGATGTGCCTGCTATCAAAGCCGCTGAAAAAGCGTGTGAATATTCAGGCTCATAAAATGATTTTCCCGAAGAGCAACAGCCTGTTAAAGCCGCTGGCGGCGAAAGCAGCCACCATTGAGGGGACTAACCCCAGCCTGGCGATTGTTGATGAGTACCACCTTCACCCGGATAACGGCGTTTATTCCGCGCTGGAGTTGGGTATGGGCGCACGTCCTGAGGCGATTTTGTTCGCCATCACGACAGCCGGGAGTAACGTTGTATCCGCCTGTAAGCAGCATTATGACTACTGCTGCCAGATTCTGGCCGGGGAAGAGAGCAACGATTCGCTGTTTGTCCTGATCTACGAGCTGGACGACGAAAGCGAGGTTGAACAGCCTGAAATGTGGATCAAGGCTAACCCTAACCTGCATGTGTCCGTTGACGCGGTGAAACTGGAGTCCACCATCCAGAAAGCGCGGGGCATACCGTCGCAGTGGGTGGAGATGCTGACCAAGCGTTTCAATATCTGGTGTCAGGGCTCCACGCCGTGGATGGGCGCGGGGGCCTGGGACGCCTGCAAACTCGACTATGAAGAAAGCGAGCTGGCCGGAATGGAATGTTATGCAGGTCTGGACTTATCCTCAACCAGCGATATCACCAGCGTAAGCTATGCGTTCCCGTTCGACAGGGAGATCAGACTCCTTACCCGTCATTATCTGCCGGAAGCGCAGCTGCTTAACGTCGCCAACAAAAACCGCGCCATTTACCGCCAGTGGGTGAAAGCAGGCTGGATTCGTACCACTCCCGGCGACTGCATCGATTATGACCGCATCCGCGACGATATTCTGCGCGATGCCGAAACATTCAATATCCGTCTGGTGGGCTTCGATACGTGGAACGCCACGCATCTGCGTACCCAACTACAGGGGGCGGGCCTTGAGGTAGAGCCGTTCCAGCAAACCTATCTTAAATTCAGCCCGGTAGCGAAATCGTTTGAAGTGTTCGTTAACCGCAAGGTGGTGCGCCATCGCGGCGATCCGGTACTGGCCTGGGCGATTGGTAACGTGGTGATGGAGTCCGACGCCAACGCCAATATCAAGCCCAACAAGAAGAAATCCTCCAACAAGATTGATCCGGCAGTGGCTGCGTTAATGGCGTTCGGCACATTCCAGGCTGAGCATGAGGATTTTGCATTTGATATGAGCGAAAGCCACAAAGATCGCCTCAGTCATTTTGACGGGGTGTAAGGAGAAAGATTATGGCAGGTAAATCATTAGGCACTCTCACCATTGACCTGATCGCCAGAACCGGCGGTTTTGTCCAGGGTATGGATAAAGCCGAACGTTCATCACAAAAATGGCGGGATAACGTTAAAAAAGATGCCGCAGCCGTGGGTTCAGCCCTTGCTGCCGTTGGCACAGCCGCAGCAGCGGCGGCTATCGGTGTTAGTGCCGCTGGTATTGCACTGGTAAAAAATACCTCAGAGCAGATCACTGAAACTGATCGCTGGGCTAAATCGCTAAAAATGTCTACTCAGGATTTGCTTTCATGGCAGTTTGCTGCTGAGAAAGCAGGGTTGACCGGGGATAATATTGCTGACATCTTCAAGGATATTAACGATAAAGTCGGCGATGCTGTCCTGAACAAGTCAGGTGAGGCTGCTCAGGCTCTGGATACTCTCGGGCTTTCAGCTGAGAAACTGGCCCAGCAATCCCCTGATAAGCAGTTACTGGCTATCAGCTCGGCATTGCAAAAAATCCCCTCTCAGGCCGGGAAAACTAATATCCTCGAAAGCCTGGGGAATGACCTGTCAAAAATGCTGCCGTTGTTCGACAACAATAACGAGAAGCTGAAGCAGTTTATCCAGCTGTCAAAAGATTTTGGTGTCGCTCCGCCCCAGGAGGATATTGATAACCTGGTTAAGGTTAATCAGTTTTTCCAGGATATTGAGAGCAGTGCACAGGGGTTAAAGATCGAGATTGCCAGTGGCCTGGCTAAAGTAGACCTCTCACCGATTCAGGATGGACTTGATGATATCCGGGATGTGTTTACCGATCCTGCTGTTCTGTCAGGTCTGGCAAAGCTGGTCGGAGGGATGGCGGAACTTGTTGGCTGGATGGGTAAGCTAAGTTCTGAATCTGCTAATTTTCTCAGCCATATATTTGAAGTGCCTGACAGGTTTAAGGCGGGTGGCTGGTACGAGTTTGAAAAAAATCAGAGATTAGGAGCAATAGCAGATACGCTTCAATCAGATTTAGGGGTAATAACTAAACCATCTTCAAACTCTGAGTTGCCAATAAATAATAACCTGCTCCCCGGGCAGAGCAATCAGAAACAAACTCAAAAGCCTGATGCTGAGGCAAAAAAACTTGAAAGTGCCTATAAAGCCGTAGAACAGTCATATTTAAAGCAAATTGCGCTGGTGGATCAGCTAACCGGGAAAACCAAAGACGCCACTGAAGTAGAAAAACTACATTTCAATTTAGTATCTGGTCGTCTGGTTGGGATAAATAAAGAACAGCAAATCAGGCTTGAGGGCTTGGCCTCAGAAGTTGATAAATATAACGCGTTGTCAAAATTTCGAGATTTGCAGGATGAGTTATTAACTCCAGAAGAAAAATTACTTAAAACGACGAAAGAGCGTTTTGAAGTATTAAAAAATATTCAAGGTATTACGGGTATCAGCCCTGAAGAATATAAAAAAGCCGCCAAGGCCATATCGAAAGCGTCATTTTCCGACGCGCCTAAATTTAGTGGTCTTGATCCGATGTTTGGCGGTGAGTCTGGAGAGTTGAAAAAAGTTGATGACGCACAGAAAGAGCAGGAAAAATGGTATCAGAACCAGCTCGATTTGCTGGAACAGAACCGCCAGGCACGTTCTGATCTTAATGAGGAGTGGGACGCCAGAGAGCTGGAGCTGAAGAAAAAACACCAGGATGAAATGAATAAGCTCGATGAAGCCCGTAATCAGCTGATGTTGAGCAGTGTTGTCGATGGGCTTGGTTCTATGGTGGATTTGACCCGTACAGCTTTTGGTGAGCAATCAGGAGTATACAAAGCCGCGTTTGCAGTTCAGAAAGCCGCGGCTATTGCTCAGTCTGTTATCGCTATCCAGCAGGGGATCGCGATGGCGGCTGCAAACCCTTTCCCGTACAACCTTGCAGCGATGGCCAGCGTAGCCGCTTCTACAGCCGGTATTGTGTCGAACATTGCGGCCGTGGGTATGGCTCATGATGGTATTGATGCTGTTCCAGAAACCGGAACATGGCTTCTCCAGAAGGGCGAACGCGTAGTCACGGCGAATACCAGCGCGAAACTGGATGCGACCCTTAACCGTGTCGCCCAGCAATCCACTTCTGGTAATCAGATTTCCCAGGAATTTAATTTTAACGTTAATGGCGATCCTTCTGATGCTCAGATAGCCATGATGAAGAAAGCGGCCGCTGACGGTGCCAAGATGGGGTATCAAAAGGCGGTCAATTCAGTAATTACTGGTCAGGGTGATTTGCACAAGGCTCTGATGACGAAAACTAATTCAGGCAGAAAAATAGGGTGATGAAGATGACAGAACTTGAAAGTTTATTTTACGAGATGATGCCGGGTCATATTGCCCACGCGATGAAAATTGAAGGGGCAAAAATTCTGGCAGAAAGTACGCAGAAAGAGGCCGAACGGCAGTCAGCGCTAACCGGTCTGTCTCCTGAGCTTATCATTCAGACTGCGATTCAGGCGATCTCTATGCAGATGAAAAACTGGAAAGTAGTCCACTGACAATGTTATGGCCCTCAACCGGGGGCCACACTATTAGCTGAGGTGCTGCATGTTAAAAAGAGAAGCTTTGGAGTCTGCCATTATCAGTGCAGCAAAATTGCAGGGGTATGAGCTTAACGGGCGAGATCGTCTTATGGTGCGTAATCGCGTTGCCACTTGCTTGGCTGCGAAAGAACGCCACCGGCAAAGGATGGATGCCGAACCGTATCAATGGAGAAAGCCGGAAAGGCCAAGGTGATGAACCCAACCAATCAAAGCACTGGACTATGTTCTGGTGCTTTTTTATTTGTGCGAGCCAACGTGTATAAACATATGTATAAACACTAATAAAAAAGGCGCTTCCCCATGCCGAAGAGCGCCTTTTTAAACAAGCATTTAACTGATTGGTATCAGTTCATGCCGTATTTTTTCAGTTTTTTACGCAGCGTACCGCGGTTGATGCCCATCATCAGAGCAGCGCGGGTCTGGTTACCACGGGTGTATTGCATCACCATGTCCAACAGGGGCTGTTCAA
>ERZ773228.3634-NODE-3634-length-12519-cov-3.099487_pt1 | contig 12519 bp, 10 predicted proteins | sample MGYA00580524_ERZ773228 | MGnify/ENA primary metagenome ERZ773228 (study PRJEB29015, sample SAMEA2737768) | human gut metagenome | biome: human gut; feature: human-associated habitat; material: faeces | place: China | collected 2012 ...
ATCTCCGGAAAAGTTCAGGTCGATATCCGGCTCTTTATCCCCCTTAAATCCAAGGAATGTCTCGAATGGGATGTCAAATCCCGCCTTGATCAGCTTCGCTCCGCACTTCGGACACATACGGTCAGGCATATCATATCCACAGCCTCCTGCAAAAGCACGTACTTCCTCGGAATCGAAATCACTGTAATGACATTTTTCACAATAATAATGTGGACTGAGTGGATTTACCTCCGTAATTCCTGACATCGTTGCTACAAACGAAGATCCTACTGATCCACGTGAACCAACCAGGTATCCGTCCGCATTGGACTTCCATACCAGTTTCTGTGCAATGATATACATAACGGCATATCCGTTGGAAATAATGGAATTTAATTCCTTTTCCAGTCTGGAAGAAACCTGTACCGGCAGGTCTTCCCCGTACATCTCATGAGCTTTCCTGTAACAGATATCTCTCAGTTCCTGATCCGAATCCTGAATGACCGGCGGGCATTTGTTCGGATTGACCGGCGAGATCTTTTCTATCATTTTTGCGATCTTCTGCGGGTTGTCAATGACCACTTCTCTTGCCTTTGCAGATCCAAGATAGGCAAATTCTTCCAGCATCTCATCGGTTGTCCGCAGGAACAGCGGTGGCTGGGTATCCGCATCATCAAATCCTTTTCCCGCCATGATGATCCTTCGGTAGACTTCATCCTCCGGGTCAAGGAAATGCACATCACACGTAGCCACGACCGGCTTTTTGAACTGCTCACCCCGTTCTACGATCTTCCGGTTGATCTCCTGCAGATCCTCCTCTGAATTGACATTTTTCACCTTGCTGCTCTCGATCATAAACCGGTTATTACCGATCGGCTGGATCTCATAATAATCATAAAAGTCCGCAAGTTCCGCAATGGTTTCTGCCGGTCTTTCTTCCAGGATTGCCTTATACAGCTCACCTGCTTCACATGCACTTCCGATGACCAGCCCCTCCCGATGCTCATTGAGCAGACTTTTCGGGATTCTCGGCCGTCTTCCATAATAGGTCATATGAGATTCTGAAATAAGCTGGTACAGATTGTATCTTCCGATGTCATTTTTCGCAAGAATGATGATATGATGCGTTGCCATTTTGCGGATCGCATTCACATTCCGCTCTCCAAACCGGTTGATGCCCTTAAGATCTGTAATATGATCCTTCTTCAGCATCTCTACAAATTTCACAAAAATCTCCGCTGTCGCCCCTGCATCATCTACCGCACGGTGATGGTTTTCCAGGGAAATCCCCAGTGTCTTCGCCACCAGGTTCAGCTTATATTTTGACAGCGTCGGCAAAAGAACTCTCGCCATTGCCACCGTATCCACATAAGTAAATCTGTATTCTATCTCCTGATACCGGCAGTTCTGTTCAATAAATCCCACATCGAACGAAGCATTATGGGCAACCAGGACTCCATCCCCGACAAATTCCAGGAACTGTGGAAGTACATTCTCAATCGGATCCGCTTCCAGTACCATTTCATCCGTAATACTGGTCAGATTCGTGATCTCAAACGGGATCGGACGCTGCGGATTGACAAACGTACTGAACCGGTCCACGATCTCTCCGTTTACAACTTTCACTGCCCCGATCTCAATGATCTTATCCCGGATGGCACTAAAACCGGTCGTCTCAATGTCGAACACAATATACGTGTCATCCAGCGTCTGCGTTCCTGCATGAACCGCGATCTTGGTCAGGTCATCTACTACATAGCCTTCCACCCCGTAAAGTACCTTAAACGGATCGTCCTTGTCCAGTGTCTCAATATAGTGGTTGGCATCCGGGAATGCCTGTGCTACCCCGTGATCCGTGATCGCAATAGCAGGGTGTCCCCAGTCATGAGCCCTCTTTACGATATCTTTTACTTCTGAAACACCATCCATATCACTCATTTTGGTATGGCAGTGGAGTTCCACTCTCTTTAACGGGTTCAGATCCTCTCGTTTGACCGTGAAATCACCGATTTTTTTTATTCCGGTGACAGATCCGATCGTCAGTTCCCCGTCAAACTTATCAATGGTAGTGACTCCTTTGATCTTGACAAAACCGCCTTTTTTCAGACTTCCGAGAATTTCTGCCAGTTGCTCATTTTTAATGAACATTTTCACGCTGATCGTATCTGTAAAATCACTGACCGCAAAAATGATGATCGTCCGTTCATTCTTGATCTCACGGGTATCCAGACTGATGATCTTACCATGAAAGGTAATTTCTCCCATTTCTTCCACGACCTGATCCAGGCGGATCGGCTCATCTTCAAAATTCCTGCCATAGATGAGGTTCGGATCATCTCCCAGCTTCAGTGGGCGTACATAATCTTTCTTTTTAAATTCCTTCTTCTGAAATTCTTTTCTCCTGCCTGATGGTTCCTTTCCTACAGCAGCTTTTTCTTTTCCACCTGCTGCCTTTTCACCCGGTTCGGCCTGCCTCTTCTTTGTATCTGATCCTATTTCCTGATTTTCCGCTGCCCTCTCAGGTTCTTCACCACGCTGCCTTGCACGACGTTCAAAGATCGCATTGATTTCCTGCTGAATCCGCTGCTCATCGTACTCTCTTGTGCCTTCCTGATCCGTCTCTTTATAAGCTACCAGTAATTTTGCATCTATGCGGAACCGTTCCCGCAGAACCCGTTCCACCAGTGTGACGATTTCTTCTTTCCGTCCTTCTGATACGATCGTGTCCAGCAGTTCCAGGTGGATCAGATTTCCCTCTTCAAACCGGAGATCTGCCCTTGCAAACATATTTGCAGCAAGTACACTGGTCTGCCGCAGCTCTTCGATCAGACTTTCCCTGTACTCCGTCAGAATCGCCTGTGGCGTATAAAGCTCCGACAGTTGAAACTCTTCCACGATTTCGATCTTTACTGCGGCTCTTCCAAATAACTGTTCCTTGATCCGCTGTTCCATCAGCCAGATCTGCTTCTTCTGTATCAGATGCCTGCAAAGGATATGTATATGCAGAAAATCACGACCTGAATTAGTCGTGATCTTCTTAACTTCTACATCCGAAAAGAGCATCTGCAGTTCGTCCCCGACTTTCAGCGTCGGAAATACATTAAAAAATACTTTTTCACTTTTTACCTGTTCCAATTCAACAACTCCTGTCGCAATGTATCGAGAAGTTCCTCTTCTTTTACTTTTTTAATGACCTGTCCCTTTTTAATCAGCAGTCCTTCGCCGATTCCACCGGCAATACCGATATCTGCCTCTTTCGCTTCTCCTGGACCGTTCACCACACATCCCATAACTGCAACTTTGATATCATCCAGTGGAATGTCTGCAACCATTTTCTCCACCTCATTTGCAAGGTGAATCAGATTGATCCTGGTTCTGCCACAGGTCGGACAGGAAACGACTTCGATTCCGCCTTTCCTGAGTCCCAGAGTCTTAAGAATCAGCTTTGCTGTACGGATCTCCTCCACCGGATCTCCTGTCAGAGACACACGGATCGTATTTCCGATCCCTTCATACAGGATAATTCCCAGTCCGACAGAAGATTTTACATTCCCTGAATATACGGTACCGGATTCTGTAATTCCGACATGAAGCGGATAAGGACATTGTTCCGCAATCAGTTCATGTGCTTTGACGCACATCAGAACATCTGAAGACTTGATACTGACCACCAGATCGTCATACCCCATCTCCTCGATCATATGCACTTTATCCAAAGCACTTTCTACAATTCCCTCTGCGGTGACTCCGCCATATTTTTCAATTAATGGCTTCTCCAGGGATCCGCTGTTCACCCCGACACGGATCGGCACACCGTATTCTTTTGCCTTGTCAACTACAGCCTTAACCCGTTCTTTTGTACCGATATTTCCAGGATTGATCCGGATCTTGTCGGCTCCGTTCTCAATGGCTGCGATTGCAAGCCGGTAATCAAAATGAATATCTGCAACCAGTGGAATATGGATCTGCTTTTTAATCTCTTTTAATGCTTCCGCTGCCTCCCTGGTCGGAACAGTACACCGGATGATCTCACATCCTGCTTTTTCCAGCCTGCGTATCTGCTCAACAGTACCCTTTACATCTTCGGTTCTTGTATTGGTCATAGACTGGATCGCAACCGGGTGATCTCCACCGATCACTACATCACCGATCCGAATCTCTTTTGTCTGATTTCTATACAATTTCTTCATCCTTTCAAAAGCTCCGTCCGGTCAGTCTTCTTCACGGACAAAGGTCTTCTGGCTTCCATATTCCATCTCTGTCAGTGTCAGGACCTGTTCATCCACACTGTATTCATATGTGCCTTCCATCACATCTGCGATATCTCTCAGATCCTGCTCTGTCAAATCCTTCGTTTCTTCTGCTGCTTTTTCAAGTTCTTCGTCTTTTATATGAACCGCAAACCTTTTTGTATTCCTGTCCATTGAATATTCAACAGGAATTGTCACGGTCTCTGCCTCCAGTGCCTGCGTGATCTCCATCACTCCGTCACTCTTGATATGAAGTACCATTCCGTTCTCTGTATCACTCCAGGTTCCTTCCAGTGGGTTTGCAGTAAAAAGCTTTGTCAGGAAGAAAATACCGATCAGAAGGATCAGTACTGTTGTCACTGCCATTACGACACTCCATATCGTATCTCTTCCTTTTTCATTCTGTTCCATCAGCATTGTTCGTGCCTCCTTTTCCTGCCATTAGTTTAACCAAATATTCCTCCAACGATTCCATAAGAAATGATCGTCATGATACATGCTGCAAGGCATACACCGATCACGATCGCCGGAAACGCCTTTCTGAAACGGATTCCAAGCAGGGCTGCGATCAATGCCCCTGTCCAGGCACCTGTGCCTGGAAGTGGAATACCCACAAATGCAACCAACCCCCAGAACTCATATTTTTCAATATTGGCACTCTGGCTCATCGCCTTTTTTTCAAGCTTTTCCACAACCGGCTTCAACCTCTTTGTTCCTTTCATCCAGTCAAAAATCTTTGTGATCAGAAGCAGGATAAAAGGAATCGGCAGCAGATTTCCGATGATACCGACCGGAATCGCACGCCACATCGGGATATTCAGAAATGCCGGTCCTGCCGCAAGCAGTCCCCCACGCAATTCCAGGATCGGAACCATCGAGATGATAAAAAGGATCAGCTCTTTTCCAACCTTTCCTCCGAGATTTGTTACAAACCAGTTGATCAATACATCACTCATCTAAACTATTCTCCCTTAATATATTTCGTCAGAAAATCAAATAACACCTGCATTTCTTCCCTTGTACCCACTGTAATCCTCAGATACTGGCCGATTCTTTCTGAATCCCAGTGCCTGACATAGATATCATTTGCCTTCAGTGCTTCAAAAAGTCTGCCGGCATCTGTCTGCGGATGCATTGCAAAAATGAAATTGGCTTTTGCATCGGGAAATTCAAATCCAAGCCGGTGCAATTCTTCTTTTGCCCATTCTCTCGTCTCTATAATCTTACGAACATGCTCCTCAAAATATTCCTTATCCCGGACTGCTTCAACACCACATGCAATCGCGGTCTGATTCATTGTATAAGAATTAAAAGAATACTTGACATCATTCAGACAGCGGATCAATTCAGGATTGGAGACTGCGTAACCGATCCTCATACCAGCCATACTTCTGGCTTTTGAAAAGGTCTGCGTCACGATCAGATTATCATAACGGTCGATCAGTTCCAGTGCCGATCTTCCTGCGAAATCAATATATGCTTCATCCACGATCACGATCGAATCCCGGTTATGTTCCAGAATATCTTCTATAAAATCCAGTTCTTCATAAATTGCGGTCGGTGCATTCGGGTTCGGAAAAATGATTCCACCATTTTCCCGGTAATAATCTTCCTTTACAATGCGGAACTGTTCATCCAGTGCCGGTGTCTCATATGGAATCTTGTACAGCTCTGCCCACACTTTATAAAAAGAATAGGTAATATCCGGGAATAATACCGGTTTCCCGGAATTAAAAAATGTCAGGAAGCACATAGATAATACATCATCCGAGCCGACTCCCACAAAAACCTGATCCCGGTCTACCCCATAATACTCTGCAAGGCATCCGGTCAGTTCTTCTGCTGCTGGATCCGGATATAACCGGAATCTGTCTGTATCCATCTCACGCAACACCCGCTCCACTCCCGGAGCAGGCGGGTAAGGATTTTCATTTGTATTCAGCTTGATCACCTTATTCTGCGGCTGCTCACCCGGTACATAAGGCTCTGCCTGTCGTATATTTTTTAAAAGTTCTGCTCTTACAGCCATTCGTCTAAACCTCTGTCCTTTTCTCACTGTCAGATCATGTTCTGACTCTGTAAAGTTCCTCCATAAACCGGCAGGCTCTGCTTTATTTATACTCTTCCGCAAGTTCTTTGAATTTCGGAAGGGAATTTACGATTGTTTCATATGCAACGCAGTATGCCATACGCACATAACCCGGGCATCCAAAAGAACTTCCCGGAACAAGAAGAATATTATGCTTCTTTGCAGCATTACAGAATTTCTTTTCATCCGCTACCGGAGACTTAACAAACAGATAGAAGGCTCCCTCCGGTTTGATGCACTCAAAGCCAAGCTCTTTCAGTCCGTTGTATAAAGTTTCTCTGTTTCTGTCATAATAGGAAATATCGGTCTGCTCATTCAGGCATGCTTTCACTACCTTCTGCTGCAGAGTCGGTGCATTTACAAATCCAAGGATTCTCGTTGCCACATTTGCTGCTGCATTGAGCTTCTCACTGTCGCATACCTCATCCGGGATCACAAGATATCCGATACGCTCTCCCGGGAGAGATAAGGACTTGCTGTATGAATATCCTACGATCGTATTATCATAATACTTTGTCAGGTATGGAACTTCTACTCCGTCATAAGCCAGCTCTCTGTATGGCTCGTCTGAGATGAGATAAATCTCCGTTCCAAACTCTTTCTGCTTTTCTTCCATGATGGCAGCCAGCTTTTTGATCGTCTCTTCCGAGTACACAACACCGGTCGGATTATTCGGTGTATTAACGATCACTGCTTTGGTCTTCGGGGAAAGTTTCTCCCTGAACTCATCCAGTTTTGGCTGGAATGTTGCTGTATCAGGAGAGATCTCCACGATCACTCCGTCATAGTTATTCGTATAACTTCTGTACTCTCCGAAATAAGGTGCAAATACTACCACTTCATCTCCCGGATTGAGCAGTGCTTTCAGGATGACATTCAGTCCGCCTGCTGCTCCTACTGTCATGGTAATATTCTTTGCTGCAAAAGAAGTGCCAAAGCGTTCATTCAAAGAATCTGCAACTGCTTGTCTTACATCTTCATATCCTGCATTGCTGTTGGTATAACCGTGAAGTACGATCGGATCCTCTTCATTCAGGATATCGATCATCGCCTTTTTCACTGCCTCCGGTGCCGGTACATTCGGATTGCCCAGGCTGAAGTCATAGACATTCTCCGCACCATAAATTTTTGCAAGGCGGTTTCCCTCTTCAAACATCGCACGGATTGCCGAACTGTTCGCCACCATATTTTCCATTTTCTTTGAAATCATCTCTTTCACTCCATTTCTTATCATTCTGCCGGTTCGTCCTGATCCGGCTTTTTTTTGCAGCTTTTCCTGAATCCATCTTTATTCTTCCATCTTTGCCAGCTTGGCTGTCTGATCTGCCGCGATCAGGCTGTCAATGATCTCATCCAGATCGCCGTTCAGAATACTGTCCAGCTTATGCAGGGTCAGCTTGATCCTGTGGTCTGTCACGCGTCCCTGTGGGAAGTTGTAGGTTCTGATCTTCTCCGAACGGTCTCCTGTACCGATCTGACTTCTTCTCTCTGCCGCCTCAGATGCCTGCTGCTTCTCCAGTTCCAGATCATACAGCTTGGAACGCAGAAGACGGAATGCCTTTTCTTTATTCTGAAGCTGCGATTTTTCTGTCTGACTGTAAATCACGATACCGGTCGGATAATGGGTCAGTCGTACCGCTGAATCGGTTGTATTGACACACTGTCCTCCATTTCCGGATGCACGCATCACATCAATACGGATATCTTTTTCGTCAATCACTACATCGACTTCCTCTGCCTCCGGCATCACTGCAACCGTGATCGTAGAGGTATGGATTCTTCCACCGCTTTCTGTCTCCGGCACACGCTGGACACGGTGGACACCACTTTCGTATTTCATACGGGAATATGCTCCCTGTCCTGTGACCATAAAGACACACTCTTTAAAACCGCCGATCCCGTTCTCATTCAACGAGATCATCTCTGTCTTCCATCTGCGGCTGTCCGCATAATGCACGTACATACGGTAGATCTCTGCTGCAAATAATGCCGCCTCATCTCCACCGGCACCGGCACGAATCTCCACGATGACGTTCTTATCATCATTCGGATCTTTTGGAAGAAGCAGGATCTTCAGTTCCTGTTCCAGTTCTTCAATCCTTGCTCTTGATCCGCTGAGTTCTTCCTTTGCAAGCTCCCTCATTTCCTCATCGGACTCCTCTTCAAGAAGCTGAAGGCTTTCCTCTATATTCTGCTTACAGTTTTTATACTCTTTATACGCCTCTACAATCGGAGCCAGATCACTCTGCTCCTTCATCAGTCTTCTGAACCGCTCCGGGTCATTTGCCACATCCGGTTCCTGAAGCTCACCCATTACTTCCTCATAACGGATGAGCAGGTCATCTAATCTGTCAAACATCTTTTCTATCCTTTACTCTTCTCTTTTACTCTTTTACTTCTTATATTTCTCTACTCAGTGTACACGCCACAGACGATGCGGTCAAGTCCTGCCAGATCCTTTTTTACCACAACCTGACCGTACCCCTCTTTCGTCATCAGCTCCGAAACTGCTTCTCCCTGGTCATATCCAATCTCAAAGAGGAGGACTCCATTCTTCTGCAAATATGCTCTGCTTTCTTCAATGATCTTTCTGTAAAAAAACAGACCATCTTCTTTCCCGTCCAGTGCAAGAAACGGATCATGCAGCCTGACTTCCTCCTGGAGTCCGCTGATCACAGAGGTTTTGATATACGGTGGATTGGAGACGATCATTCCAAAGGTTCCGTCCACCTGTTCAAACAAATCACTTTCCAAAAGCTCTGCCATACCTTTATTTCCGTTTTTTTCCAGCAGATCCAGATTTTCTTCTGCAATGCGTAAAGCAGCTTCTGAAATATCTGCACCGGTTCCCTGTATCTGTATTTTTTCTTTTGCTGCATAATACAGGATACTGATCAGGATACACCCCGACCCGGTACACAGGTCGAGCATCCGGACGGTCTCCTTTTCCTTCGGGACTTTTTCCTGTTCCAACAGCTTCAGTGCTTCTTCCACCAGCACTTCCGTATCCTGCCTTGGAATCAGGACATCTCCGCTGACCTGAAATTCAAGCCCCATAAATTCCTGCACTCCCGTAATATGCTGCAAAGGGATATGCTCTGTCCTTAGCTTCACTACTTTTTCATATTCCTGTGCCACGCTTTGTTCCATCCTGCGGTCCGGGTTCATATAGTAATGTGCCTTATCTACTCCTGTGACAAATTCTAGCAGATACCACGCATCCAGTCCTGCCTCTTCGATTCCCGCCTGCCGGAGCCGCTCTTCTCCTTCAGCATACATCGCTCTGAGCATCCGCATTTCGTCTTGCCCACCGGCCTTTTCCCTGCACATTACAGATTCTCCTTCTGCCAGTTCTTCCAGTCAAAGACTGCCTCAACTGCCCGGATTCCCACTTCGATCATATCATCATCCGGCTCTTTGGTCGTCATGTTCTGAACCCACATTCCCGGTCTGCTCAGTAAGTTCACAAAGGGATTTTCACTGTTTCCTGCAAGTTTAATGATCTCATAAGATACCCCGGCGATCACCGGAAGCAGTGCAAGCCGGATCAGGACTCTTGCGATCTGTGACTGGGCGGTGATAAAAAAGCAGAAAATAATACTCACGATCATGACAAAGAACAGAAAACTCGTCCCGCAGCGTTTATGCTGTCTGGAACTCTTCCGCACATTCTCCACATTCAGTTCCAGTCCATGCTCAATACAGTTAATGCATTTATGCTCTGCTCCATGATACATAAACGTTCTCTGAATATCCTTCATCCGTGAGATCAGTGCAATATATAGTAGGAATAATCCGACACGGATCAGTCCTTCGCAGACAGTCATGACCATTCTTGAATCGGTATAATGCTTTACCAGCCCACTTAAATAATAAGGAAGCACCATGAATAATCCCGCCGCTATGATCACCGAAAGAACTACGGTCAGGTTCATCATGATCTTTTCATTTTTTTCCCGTTTCTTCGCTTCAGCTTCTGTCAGAAGCTCCTCTTCTTCCTCTTCAAAAAAACTTGCTGAAAAAGTCAGCGTCTTCATTCCAAGGACAAGAGAATCCACAAAATTAAAAATGCCTCTGATAAAAGGGATCTTCAGAGGTGTCTTCCATGGAATGATACTTTTGTACTGCCGGATATCCACTTCGATATCCCCGTCCGGTTTCCTGACTGCAACAGAGTATCTTCCGCCGTTCCGCATCATGATCCCCTCCAGCACTGCCTGTCCACCTATATTCGATGATTTCATATATTTTCTCCTAACTGAAAAGATCCCATGGATCTTTTTGTCGTATGCCTGACAAAAAAAGAAGCTGAGATGATTCCACCTCAGCCTCCGATCTGTTGCTCTTATTTAATACCATATTTCTTGTTGAACTTATCAACACGGCCACGAGCCTGTGTAGCCTTCTGCTGACCTGTATAGAATGGGAGGCACTTGGAGCAGATTTCTACGTGGATGTTCTCCTTTGTAGATCCTGTTACAAAAGTGTTCCCGCAGTTGCAGGTTACAGTTGCCTGATAATAATTAGGATGGATACCTTCGCGCATGATTTTCACCTCTCTATTTTTAAATTACTTATAAATTTCTCTAAACAGCTTTCTAATTGTACCACAGACTTTTTTGTTTTGCAATACTTTTTTAGATAAACTTCTGACGGATAATCTGCTGTACCAGTTCTTCGTTATTTTTTGTTCTTGAGAACATGGTCAGAAGGTTGTCCACAGCCTCTTCTGCTTTCATACCATTCATGGCTTTCCGCATAATATAGGCAGCTTCCTGCTCCTCTTTATCCAGCAGCAGATCCTCTCTTCTCGTACCGGACTTCGGAATGTCAATCGCAGGGAACACTCTCTTTTCCTGCAGTTTACGATTCAGCATCAGCTCCATATTACCCGTTCCTTTAAATTCTTCATAGACAACATCATCCATTCTGCTTCCCGTATCGACCAGTGCAGTTGCCAGAATTGTAAGACTTCCGCCCTCTCTCATATTTCTGGCTGCTCCAAAGAAACGCTTCGGGCTGTAGAGTGCCGCCGGATCGAGACCTCCCGAAAGTGTTCTTCCTGATGGTGGTACGATCAGATTATAGGCTCTGGACAGTCGGGTAATACTGTCTAACAGAATCATAACATCCTTTCCATGCTCTACCAGACGTTTTGCTCTTGCGACCACCATCTCTGAAACTCTCTTATGATGTTCCGGAAGTTCATCAAAAGTAGAATAGATTACTTCCACATTCGGACCTTCGATTGCTTCTCTGATATCGGTCACTTCTTCCGGTCGTTCGTCGATCAGAAGAATGATCATATGCATATCCGGCTCTGTCTTCTGAACGGAAAGTGCAATTTCTTTTAATAAAGTGGTCTTTCCTGCTTTCGGAGGAGACACGATCATACCACGCTGTCCCTTCCCGATCGGTGAAATCAGATCTACGACTCTCATTGCCGTGGAACATCCCGGATTTTCCAGTCTGATCCTTTCATTTGGAAAGATTGGAGTCAGATCTTCAAAATTTTTTCTTTTCATTGCTTCTTCCGGTGGAAGTCCGTTGATCGTAGATACATACAAAAGGGCACTGAACTTCTCCCCCTGCGTCTTGATCCTTGTATTTCCTGTCAGGATATCTCCTGTCTTCAGTCCAAATCGCCTGATCTGTGACGGAGCCACATACACATCCTGCTCTCCCGGAAGATAATTATCGCTGCGGATAAAGCCATATCCGTCCTGATGGAGTTCAAAAATACCCTTTGCGGTTTTTCCGCTGTCAAGCTGCTCGATATCTGACCCTTCCTTTTTTTCTTTCATTTCCTGCCGTACTTCTTCTTTTGCTTTTTCATTTGCCTGCATCTGCTTTTCCGTCTCATCCAACTTCAACATCTCATCGATCAGAGCACTTTTTTTCAGCGTTGAAACTCCTTTCATATTTCTTGCTTTTGCCAGTTCTTTTAAGGTTGCAAGCGGCAAAGATTCATATCTTTCACGTGTCATACATCTTTTCCTTTCTTTTCATAAAATCTGACATATTCTTCAAAAAATTAATAAATGATCCTGTCAGAAACTGTCTAACTGTCCATATTCACTCTGTCCTTAAATAATACCCCGGGATTCGCGTCAGAAATGACTTGTATCGATATCTGCATTAAAATAAATATGATGTCGGGGTCAAAAGCCCCCGACTTTGATGCCTACGGATTGCTCCGTG